>Ga0163217_1101704_pt1 | contig 20682 bp, 12 predicted proteins | sample SynspAceP_FD_185933 | JGI IMG/M metagenome (GOLD analysis project Ga0163217, IMG submission 185933) | Saline lake microbial communities from Ace Lake in Antarctica - Synechococcus sp. Ace-P (PacBio error correction) | ecosystem: Environmental > Aquatic > Non-marine Saline and Alkaline > Saline ...
AGAGAGATTTTCAATAATCCATCATGGCTTAAACGAAAACACTTGCTTATGCGTGGATTAAACAATCGGAACACCCTGATGTTTAAACGCCTTTCACCAAACGCTTTCCACACATTAAAGGAAATAAGAAGAGTTGTTTTTTTTAATCCGGTTAAGTGGCACGATCAGTGGCAATCAGAAAAATACGACGTACGCCCTCTTCAATGCTTGCTGCGGTATCAATGCTCGCCACTCTAAAGTGCTTGATCAATCAACTTAGCAGAACAAAAAACCCACCCATAGCCCGTAACCTGCCTCTTTCAACAACGGCAAAGCCGCGCCAAAACCGGCCAAAAAAGCAATCAATCTGCAATTAGCGAATATTCAGGAAACACTGTCCACCAAGGTGCCATCAAAAGGTCAAGGCAAACTAAATTCAGGCCAACCGGTCAAAGCCATCGCTGAAAAATATTTAGGTGTTTTTTTCCCATTAACGAAACACTCCGGACAAATTCTTACGCCATAGCGTCCAAATCACGCGCCTTTTATAATCCCGTTTTTCCAAAAACTAGCTTGATCCAGCCACAAAAGTATCCGCACAGCACGTGCTATTTTCTGGCAATGTTCTTTCCAACTTCACGCCACCATCCACCTTCAAGACGAAAATGTCCATAGCCCGCTTGCGTCAATCAAAGCACGAGCTTCACGCAGTTTATCAAGGTGCCAGGAATTAAAAGATTGACCACCCAACCCTAACGGACATCAACAAAGACCATCGTCCCCACTTTTATCCATCACAATGTTTTTTAAATTAATGCAAAGGTGTCCGCAGGTTAGAATACCAACCCACCACGCTTTACAGCGCCTCCTCGAATCACTGGCAAAGACCCCGGTCGATATGTTCCGCTTGGCTTTCTGGAGTGAAAGGTAATAATAGACGCCCCCGCTTCAATAAAGTCACCGATCATAACGGTCCCACTGCTTTACAATTAAATGCACATCAATGTCAGCGGTGACACGCAATGTTTACGCAGTTGCTTTTAACCCACCCCTAGGACAATGTTAAATTGGAACATAATGATTATCCATCACATCAAGTGTAGATATCGGCTCCCAGCTTTCCTTAATACATTTGTCTAACTTCTTCGCGGCCTAATCGGCGAAAAATCGGCGGAAAGGATCGAAGGGCAATGAATAAAATCATCTCATATCTGACTCCAGCAGTGACACTAATAAAAAATAGTTAAAACTTAAGTCGCATTTTAACAAACACCTCAAAAAGAAGTATTGAAAACATATGAAGAAAATAGATGCCCTGCTCAAGTATTATCTGTACTTTCTTTCCTTGAGCCGCAAGCGCCGCCTTGTGTGGGCGGAAGAACCACAAAGCCCACACCATAGTAACAATACCGCGGACACACACCCGATATCGGAAACCAACTCAGCGGACAAGAAAGACTACATCACTCCGGCACCGCAACACAATCTCGTATTTGAGGCCTTAAGCCCTCACTTAAAGCATAAGGCGACTTCGGCACGCAAATTCAAGGGACACTAGAGGCCAATCGGTGAAACCTTTTCTTACCCTTTATAAGCCATGCCATTAAACCAGTTCAACGCAAGCTTGCGTCGTCAATATTACAGTCTCAGATAATGAACACACCGCTGACTGGCCAGACGCCTATCGCGCATTGCGTAATCGCCTTGCCAAGAACACAGCTGGTGTACGCTTGTCTATCGAAGTACCAGGACATTCGTCAAACGCGCTGCGGCCTGGTTAAAAACATGAAGCGTCAAATACAGAGAATAATCAACAACCAAGTCGAACTGCCAAATCAAACCGAGGTGTTCGCTTCGAATCCAAAGCGGCCATACAAAAGCGAAAACAGAAGACGTCCGAAACGTTTGTCCTGTTCTTGCTATAAAACCAGGCGCAAGCTACGCACTTAGCTTTCTACGCCAATAACCAATGCGTCTGGCGAAAGCCCTTAAGCACTCACTATGACCATAGATGCGACCACCAAAGCCTATCGAACTATGAAAATAGCCAACAAATTCGTCGAGTCCCACAACCTATTTTAGATTATTGCATGGTCAACAGCAATGCGGGCAGTGGATCAGTTTGCACCTGGCGAACACAAGCAGCCAAACCAAAGAACAGAGAATAGAAACGATTACATACAAATTAGACGCATTGCCGCGACAGAGCTACAGGAAAAGACAGCAAACACTTGTTAATTCGCCAACGCGTACGAAGGTTTTTTAAAACAAATATCTCGCCAAATAACTTCAGAAAGAAGCATTGCTCTAGTGTAAAAAAAAGGGCTCTTTCTACGAGAGCCCATCAACACATAGCTATATATAGCATGCAATTAGTACTTACGTACGAGCATTCCTTAATCTAGCTCATAGGCAAGACTGAATTTCCTGGGTTCGCTATTTCGCTAAAACTCTATCATTTCTTTGGCAGCCCTTTGCGCAACTCACTTGTCCGGCATGATTCTTACGTCATCAAACGACGATATGCCTTTTTAATATCTGCATCATTCAATTATCGGACGTCATCCTCAGCGCTCGTAAAGCCGCTTCATAAATCTTTTCACCCGATATTGCCAGAAGAAGAATAACCTTGTCTAAAGAGTGCGCTTGTTTTGCTTAACTTGAATATGTAGCGCTTTCAGAACTCAGCCACCGAAACGCCAAGATGCGCGCCAAACTTGAGAAACAAACGATTTTTTCTTCTACGCTAAAATGACCTGTCGCGTAAGCAGATACAAAGCAAATAACTCTAACAACGTCCCCTCGTCAGGTCTCCAGGTCCGACAGATTTGCTTGAAACTTTCTAGAACCGAAACAAGGTCAAAAATTTGCCGATTTCCCTCCATTAAAAGTATACTGTACTGGCCTTGATCGCTGAGCCTCTGCGAACAGTCGCAGGCGTTGCATAACCGATTTGAGCAATTGAATTTCAGCCTTCAGATACTTGCCATCAAGCAATTTAGCCAAACGCCCCATCGAAAAGTTCAAAAGAAATAATGTGCGAAAAAAAGTCTCCTTGCTGTAGACGCACATCCGCACAGACTTTCGAATATCGGCTAAAAGCACCGCCTGTCTGAGCTCTATCGACCACCACCACCTACGAAATAAGCCTAGTAAGCCGCCTAAAAAAACCAGCCAAGTATTATAACCCAAAATTGCGCAAACAATTTTCACATAAAGATATTTCCTCAGAATACGTAGCCCCTATGGGCCTGCTTAGATATCATTTGTCCATCACGTGGAAGCCGCCTATGGGCAGCATCCGATTTTCCGGACAATAAACTTTTGATGGCAAGTATACCGCATGGTTAAGCATTTACGCACCTACGCTTATTCTTCTTATCTTCTCACTATTGCCACTTGCACAAGCTCAAAGTTTTGTTGGGGGAAACACTCTCCACAATTGGGGGGGAATTGGGCTCCAAAGAAACTTTGACGGCCGAGCAACAAAAACAGCTCGGTCGATATTGGTCAGGGAATCTCCTATATTCAATAGCTGGCAAGCGAACAGACATTACAGGGCACCAAATCTGTCGGCTGATCTTATTGGTCCCGTGACAAGAACGGCGTTATTCACCTTCAAGGTGCCGCTTGAATAAGCAGGTCCCCAAAAACTCTCTTTATCAAGCCCGATAAGATAGATAGTGTCCCTGATGAATCTACCAACGCCTGTGGAAACGGTCATTTTAACGTAGCGATAGTCAGAGCTAATTCGTAGCTCAAGTGGCTATATTGACAATAGTGGTAAATGCACCCACAGCGTTCAACACGGCAAAATTTCTTAATCACGCATTGCGCTCGCGGAGAAGCAAAGTTACTCTCTCGATCAAGAATGGCGTAGTATTTAATAGAAGAAGGCTTTTTTTACGACGTGTGAACCGACATGAAGCTGTGGAAGTTTAATACGCAGCTCGATTGAACTGACCCTAACAGGGCTTCGGTACTGCAAAACATGTACAAATACGCTATTACAAGACCTGCCTATTTTTCTCTTCCCTTGGTTACGCTTTCCCCCTTAGATGACCGCGTCGTCAAACTGGCTTCTTGTTTACCTAGTTTCATGGTTTATTCCTGGATCGGACGGTCTACAGCATTTCACCCGTTTAATTGGAGATATCGCCCATGAACTACGACACGGCGACGATCACGGCCGACATACATCCAAGAAAAAAGGCGCAGGGTCGACTTAGAACTTCGACACTTAAGCCCTTACGGACAAACGACATACGAGCAATCTTCTTTTTTCCAGACAAAGATGAAGGCGAGCAAACGTTAAATAAAACTAACGTCCACTCAAAAGTTTTCAATCATAACAGCTTCAAGCGCAGGGTTAACCGCCGAAGGTAATCCGAACAGAGGATTAAATACCTCTGAGGCGAACAGCACGTAATTGGTGAAAAAGACAACTATGAACGCAGAACGCTTATTTTGCTTTCAACAATGGCAACTTCTCAAATAAATTACGTTTTAACCTACCAAACGCCAGACACGTGCAAATGATAAACCGTATCGAATGGCTGCAGCGTCTAAGCAGTTCCTATGTATGCAAGTCTTATTTAGATTAAACAAAATTGACCGGCTCAATACACTTGATTTTTTACGACCCGACCGAAGACAATTTTGAAATGGTCAAACGGACAGTTTCCTAATCAAGACGTAAATCCTTATATTTCAGCAACGCGTGGGGAAGTTTAACGCCCAGGGGTGTTGGCCCAATACGTGACTTTATAACCTTCACAATATAACAACCGACTCGGAAAGCGACACATCAGTAACACACCTAACAAGCTATAGTGATTTCGTCCAATAATCATTTGGAGCGCCGCTTAATGATTTTAGTGATGAGTCATGGCGGTCCAAACATTAATGCCACGCCTAAAGTTTATTAAATTCCACCCACTGAACGCAGATCTCTTATTCCGCTTTGATGCCACTGAATCGACAATGATTACTCCAGGCACATTTAGTGCCATACAAGATTTAATGGCAATGACCGTATTGTGACACAGAACATAAGTCCACTCTTGGTGTAGAAAGTCGTCTAATATAATGGAAGAAATAGTGAAAAGTGGGCATTTAAGGCAGGACAGGTCTGCTGATTTAGAAAAGATCGCTATGTTGGTATAATAAATTGACACAAGATATACAATACGGCGGATTGACCGACTCAAAGCGCAGCGATCTGCTACATTCAGCCAAGCTACAATGGTAATCGTTAAAAGCCTTAACAGGTAATTTTGAATTTACAAACCTAGACCGAATAGCCGAAGTAAAGCTTAGTCCAACTGTCCCGCAACATTAGAACCTGTTGATGATATATAAAATTAACGCTAAGTTAATTGTACACGATCACATTCCAAATCAGATTGAACGATTTGCAAAACAAGAAGAGGTATTGGAAGTATTTTTCCACTAACCAAAACTGTGCCATGTTTTACTCAATACACTATGATTTCTGAAACAAGAAACTCCAGTCAAAGAAATCGCTTGGTTAGGCTATAAAACTGCTGCATGCAAAGGTCCTCACTTAAGCTAAAAGATTTGCTCAATGAAATGACGAAAAATTTGGATAGAGGCGTCTTTTTACAATTACGTACGGGTTAAAGTCTGCTGGCAAGCGCTAACAGCGAATCCATGTTGCTGACACCTACTGGAACGCAGGATAAATACATAAACCCATGAGTGATTATATTATTTTTCTCTCTTATACTATTTCGCATTCACACCGTTGCACTCTGCATGCATGACCAATAAATTGATGGTATTTCGGCAATTGTTTGCTCTCCAAACAAAGAAACGACTTAACAACACGTTTTCAGATTGTTAAGAACGCGTTTCTGTGCGTCATGACGTTCAACATCCATCGTCCCGAAAAACCAGATGATAAAGATAAGAAGTCTTCGCAGGGTCAATCATAGCTTCAGTAATCGGCAATGCGAGCGACCGAGTTCAGAACGTAGACAAAGACCCATTCTTGGCGTTGCCAAAAATATGAATTTAGATTTACACCAGGTTAGAAATAACGTTCCTTGAGGTAAAAATAACAACGCATACCGTGAGCAAATTGAGCCAAGAAATTCCTAATCAAAAACATCAAGCGAGAAATCGTTAAAAACGTATCGTTATTTCAGCACAAGACATTGAACGACTACCCAGTTCCGATACGAGATCACCAAGAAAAAGATCAGGTGCATCCTTCGCCATTTTAACGATAGAAGCCACAATTTAGAGCAAGCTGAAGCCACACTGAAAAGCATTGGCTTCGAATATCAATTCAGAGGATGAACTTTATTCAGCAAGCGATCTGGAGAATTCAGACGGTCGAGTTTGCCATCGAAGGTGGAGACTTTTAGGCTGGCCCATATGAAGTCAGCTACCGACCCTTGGTTTGTTCGAGCCATGGAAGCGGAAAAAGGTCCTCTCACGTCATTGGATCCACTGCAAAAGTAATACGCCGGCTTCCATTTACATCTGGTTATTGAGAAACGTTCGCCTGAAATATGCACACTGCAAAACAGCAAACGAAGACACGCCATATACTAGTCCGCCTAAACGAAATCCGGACATGGCACAACAGAGCTAACTGGCTAACGTGATGTGTAACAAAATTAAACTCAATGGCGCAGATTTCCGCTCAAGTTGCCCAAAGAGCAGAGCGAAGATCAAGGCTCAACACTGCAAGGCGGAGATTAGGTTGGGGTTTAGCGCCGTGGCACTACACCTGGTGCCTGAATTTGAAGACGTCATGAATAAAACCAACACGGAGGTATCGCAAACCTTCCGTACACAGTTTGGTGGCATATCTTTGCAGTTGAAGGTTCGCGAGAAGCGATTATCAGTGATAAAGTAAAACGCAAGCAATGCCTGACGCGCCCCCTAACGGCACAAAAACAAAGACATCATCCTAGGTAACTGGGCTTGATGAATTACGTGGCCTGACGCCTTTATCGATATCCAAATAAATAAGAGACAACTAATGTGAATGATTACGAACAGAATCGCTTCCCAGTTATTGCAATGTACTCTGGAGAACCGCAGGTATAGGCCCGGATATTATTTTAACGTACCCTAAACGACAGAACTTTCCTGCTCGTTTTAGTTTGTGATCGCAGATCCCGAAATCTGCTCACAGACAGAGCGAATACTATTAGGCATCACTGTAAACATCGCAAACACTGACATCACTCAGAGACGTGGCGAGCGCACAAACAAGGTTTATCAGTGTTTTACCGGTGACGCTGGCTAAAAAAGCCCGCGCCGGATTCCTTGATGTTGCAACTCACCTTATGTACTTAGAACGCTCAAAAAGCAGGGGAAGGCTGCCTCAGAAAAGGTTTGACGCCATCGTGACAACCGCCCTGGTGCACAAAGGTGTTTTGTGTGAGACTGGCGTTAACATTTTTCAGGCCATCACGAATTTTTTTCAAGCGCATGCGGCTCTCACACGTTGTTTATGATGCTAAGCAACAGAAACAATTGAAAGTGGCGTTAGTGACGACTCACCTCCCATTAAAAGAAGTACAGCCGCCATTACAGAACGAAGCAGCAGTCTTGTTGTGAAGCGCTTAACAAAGATCTTAACAAGAAAAGTTTGGGCATCGCCGTTCCTAACATTTTAGTCTGTGGATTAATCCGCACGCCAGGGGAAGATGGTCATCTAGGCAGAGAGGAAATTGGACACCAATTATTCCAACGCTCAACAAACTCCGCAAACAGGCTTAAACTTAATAGGCCCTCTTCCTGCTGATAACCTTTGTTTACGGCCAAAATATCTCGATCAGGCGGATTGCGGTCTAGATGTTATCAAAACGATAAGTTTACCTGTGTAAAATACTCAGGCTTTGTAACGCCGTAAATATTAACTTGGTTATCCCATTATTCGAACATCCGTCCGACCACGGCACAGCGATTTGATTTAGCTGGCACAGGCAAGGCGTACGGCAGCCTTAAAAGTGGCCATTCAATCAGCTATAACATGGCAAAAACGCGAAAAAGTTTTTCTACATGAGCAAACAGCAACCCCAGTAAAGCCAGAAAAGATTTGGGGGTCAAAACTTCCTTCATGACACGGCGTTTCCGCCATATTGTGGCTTCTAATCGCGCCAAAAAAAAAGGTAAACGTTCTCGTTGAAGATGCTGGCCCTGGTAAAAGCGCATTAAACAGAAGGCATTATCAGCATCACTGAGCGGTATGACGTGGTTGAGCTTGACGCGATCTAAGTCCCTACTTCCTAAAAGTGAATTTGTTCCGTTTCCCCATGAACTAACTGTTCATGTGAAGCCGATGCAATGAAATTTGATTTTCACATCACTTCGAACAGAAGAACAGGCTATCCGTGTCCGTAGGTAATTAACCCTACAATATTTCGACGCCGCTTATTTTTCACTTACTAAGCAGTAAGCGCCATCCAAGACATGCACACTTTCATGCTACAAAAAGAAGTCTCCGAAGATCTTTGGCTGCACGCCCAGCGACAGCCTTTATGGCCGCTTTAAGTGTGATGGCTCAGTAAATTATTGCAGCGTCGAATCTCTCTTATGTGGGCCTGAATCATTCGACCGCAGCGCCTAAGTGGACTCAGCGATTGTAAGAATGACGCCACCACAAACCCTTCCTCATCGCCGTTGATGACATCAAAAAGCTGAAGACATGTTAGAACAGGCCTTTTCAGCAACGCCGAAAAACCCTACGTAACAACTTATAAAGGGTAACCTGGACAACGAGATTTCGCGGCATTAAATATTGACCCAAACGCTTCGCCCGAAAGATTGGAATGTAGAAACTTTGTCGCTCAACACCAACTACCGTACTAAAAAAGGAAGGGTAAAATGCAAAAGTCTGACTCGTAGTTTCCGTTCGGACCGAATACTTAAGCAGCCCAATCTACACCGGCTGAATCACGCTATGTATTTGCTTACATATTTCTATCACTACTGCGATCAGAGTCAGCAAATTGCAAACACCCATTGGATAATCCACTCGATGGCAACGAACAAGTGCAGAAGTAAAAGCGCAAAGCGTGTCCATTGGCGAATATCCGCCACTTAGAACCTGGTGAATCCTTTCACTACACAGCGGTACGTGATGGAAACCGTGGTTGGCCAGCATGCAGGCAGCTACCAGTTTTGTAGCCGATGACCGGTAGCGGTTTGAAGCACGCTGTTCGTCCGTTCACCCTATTCGTTCCAAAATAAGTGGCACTTGAAAAAAATTAATGCAACCTATGTGATTGGTGACTACAAGGCTGGGCGCGTTAAACCCTTAATGCAAGCTTTTTAGTTAGAACACATCAATATCTGCAAGATACCAGACAAACTTTGGTTTGCTGTGATCTTATTAACCGGACCGGAGTCTCTTGAAACGCTACGGCTGTTAATCCCCCAGTCTCTAGGCACAATAACGAAAGTGGGTAATTGGGCACCATGATCTGCAATTATTAGCGGTTCATATGGTCCCATGGCAAAACTAAAAACGAGGCCGACACACTTGCAGAATCCTAACAGCGAGAAGATCGTTGACGACTGTAATGGATTTGGCTTCGCCTAACAACGCTTTTGTGTCATTTACGACGAGCAACTCAAACACCGTCATGACACATGCTGGAATTCACTTGCTGGGACTTTAAAAAAAACGCAAACGCTCGCCAAAGAAGGTCGAAGAAACTTCGATCCGACACGGTTGATGATTTTTTTTGCCACCATGTACGGTAATACACCAAATCCAATGGAACGCAAACTCACAGGCACAATCGCCTAGAACGAATTACAAATTATCTAACTTCGCATGCGCTTTTTGTGATGAAAAACAGCAAACTCGACTTAGCATCTAAAGAAAGGCAATAAGTACCGCACAAAAGGTTATTGCCCGCTTGTTTAATTACCCCACTAAAGTTCCTAGTGATTGGGCCATACTCGTTTTTGGACATTGGCCGCCCTAGAGAAGGAAAACCCAGCAGGAACATGTTCATTGTCACTAGACACTGGCTGCGTTTTGGGAGGAGTTTGAACCGCTTTACGCCTAGAAAGACAGAACAAACGCTTTAGACACCTTGTACATAAACCGGAGAACTCATGAACTTATACCTGTACGACATTTTCAGACGCCTACCGATCATTGAAAATAATGGGGCGCTATTGTAGACATCCGTGACTTTGTTAGCTTTTGAAACGAGCATATGACCAATGCATCAGCTTAACTAACGACAACGTACAAAATTTTAATTGATAGTGCCGAAAAAAGCAGCCCATTATTCTGTTTGCTGCTATCACGGTAACAGCATAAGGGAGCGGCAGAGTACCTTGCCAGCATCGCAAGGTTTCAAAGAAAGTCTATTCCTTAAACGGAGGCTTCAGCCAAGGAGCGCTAATGTTGCCCGACAGTGCGAAACAGGCAACTAGAACACCATGACAACCCCTACCAGTCTACCTCGTTGGCGGCGCCGTTAGAGACGCCCTCCTTGGACTGCCTGTTGTCCGAGACACGCTGGGTCGTCACAGGCGCCACACCAGAATACCTTGAACAGAAAGGTTTATCAACAGGTTGGCAAACAGTTTCCCCGTCTTCCTAACACCTAGAACAAAGAAGAATACGCCCTTGCTCGCAAAGAAAAAAGCAAGTGGAAGGCTACACTGGTTTTATTTTGTGACTTTTGCTCCCCGACATTCCGCTATGAAAAGATTTAGAACGTCGAGACCTGACCAATCAATGCAAATAGCACAGGACCAAAGTAACCTAATAGACCCATCTGCAATGGACAGCAGGACTTACACAACCGAATATTTCGTCCATGTCTCGATGCACTTGTAGAAGACCCGGTTGCGCGTATTAAGGGTCGCTCGTTTCCGCTGCTCGCTTTCACCATTTTGGCTTTACAATCGCGCCTGAAACCCTATCTTTGATGAAAACCAATCAGTGCATCTGGAGAACTAATCGCATTAAGCGCGACGTATTGGAAGAACTTGAAAAAGCGTTTTTAAAATACTCACATGCCAATGGTTTTTACCGTTTCTAAAGAAGCAAAACGCCGCTCGACAAACTTTTCCAGGGTTTTATTTGGACGGTACAAATCAAGTCATCGCTGATAGCCTATAGGTCACGCAGAGTTCACGCCCGCTCAACGCTGGCCATTCTGAAGCACAACCCCACTCACGGAGCTAAGTCAATAACACAACGCATCCGCTGCCTAAAGATCGTTCAAAACCCTTGCGACAGTACGGTGCTTTTAATATTGAAAATCAGCGCATTCCCGATGAACGCGGAGAGTTGGAAAGCTGCTCATGTCAGTGAATGCCATCAAAAAACCTCAACCATTTTCCATTATTTATTTGAAGCTTTAAGTGAGCTAACCAATAGTAGAACCAGAAACTGGCAACTCTTCGCGAAACGATTGCGATCACAATGCAGCCAGCTTTCCAACTCTCCCGCGTTCATCGGGATGCGCTGATTTTCAAATAAAAGCACGTACGTTTGTTCGGCAAGGGGTTTTGAACTGATTAGGGCAGCGGATGCGTTGGTGTTAATTGACTTAGCTCCGTTAGTGGGGTGTGCTTTCCAAGAATGGCCCAGCGTTGAGCGGGCGTGAACTCTGCGTGACCTAGGCTATCATGCGATGACTTGATGTCGTCGCAAATAAGACCCTGAAAAAGTTTTGGCGAGCGCGTTTCTTTTCTTTAGAACGGTAAAAAACACATTGGCATGCTGAGTATTTAACGCTTTTTCAAGTTCCTTCCAAAATACTCCGCGCTTAATGCGGATAGTTCTCCAATGCCACTGATGGTTTTCAATCAAAGATAGGGTTTCAAGCGCGATTGTAAAAAGCCTAAAATGGTGAAAGCGAGCAGCGAACGAGCGAGCGCTTAATACGCCGCAACGGGTCGTTCCTTACAAAGGCATCCGAGACATGAACGATAATCGGTTGTGTAAGTCCTGCTGTCCATTGATGGTCTAACTTAGGTTACCCATCTTGGTCCCTGTGCGTATTTGCATTGTGTCAGGTCTCGACGTTCTAAATCTTCTTCCTAAGCGAATTTCGGGAGCAAAGTCCACAAATAAAACCAGTGTAGCCTCACCTTTGCTTTTTTCTTTGCGAGCAAGGGCCGTATTCTTCTTTTGCTTCTAGGGTGTAGGAAGACGGGAACTGTTTGCCAACCTGTGAAACGCTTTCTGTTCAAGGTATTCTGGTGTGGCGCCTGTGACACCCAGTCGTGGTCCGACAACAGCGCAAGTCAAGGTAGGGCGTCTCCTAACGGCGCGCCAAACGAGGTAGACTTGGTTAGGGGTGTCATGGTGTTCTAGTTGCCTGTTCGCACTGCTCTGGAACATAGCGCTCCCTTGGCTGAAGCCTCCCGTTTAAAGGATAGACTTCTTTGAAACTGCGATGCAAGTAACTCTGCGCTCCCTTACTGCTGTTACCGTGATAGCAGCAAACAATAATGGGCTGGCTTTTTTCGCACTATCAATAAAATTTTTTGTACGTTGTCGCTAAGTTTAACGCTGATGGCAAGGTTGGTCCATAGGCTTCGTTTCCCAAGCCTAACCAATCACGGATGTTACAATAGCGCCAATTATAATCAATGATCGGTAGGGCGTCTGAAATGTCGATACAGGTATAAAAGTCATGAGTTCTTCCGGTTTAAATGTACAAGGTTGGTACTAAAGCGTTGGCCTTCCTTCTAGCGTAAAGCGGTTAAAACTTCCTCCCAAACGCAGCCAGTGTCTAGTGCATGAACATGTTCCGCTGGGTTTTCCTTCTAGGGCGCCCAATGTCCCAAAAACGATATGGAAATCAACTAGGAAACTTTAGTGGGGTAATTAAACCAAGCGGCATACCTTTTGTTTGCGGGTACTTAATGCCTTCTTTAGATTCTAATCGATTTGCTGTTTTCATCAAAAGCGCATGCGAGTTAGTAATTTGTAATCGTTCTAAGGCGATCTGTCAGCCTGTGAGTTTGTTCGTCCATTGATTTGGCGTATTACCGTTACATGGTGCAAAAAAACAATCAACCGTGTCGGATCGAAGTTTGTCTCGACCTCTTTGGCGAGCGTTGCGTTTTTTTTAAATCCTAGCAAGGTGTGAATTTTCCAGCATGTGCAATGACGGTGTTGAGTTGCTCGTTCGTAATTGAACACAAAAGGTTTGTTTTGCGGAATGCCATATCCTATTAAGTCGTCACGATCTCTCGCTGTTAGGATTCTGTTCAAGTTGTCGCCTCGGTTTTTTAAGTTTTGCTCATTGATCATATGAAACCGCTAATATAATGCAGATCATGGTTTGCCCATAACCACTTTTCCGTATTGTGCTAGAGATCTTGAATAAATGCGTAGCGTTTCAAGAGACGTCGTCTCGTAACTAAGATTTCACCAGCAAACCAAAGGTTTTGTCTTGATCCTCACGATATTGGATGTGCTAAAAGGTCCTGCATTAAAGGTGTTAACGTCACCTTGTATATGTCACCAATCCACATAGGTTGCAATCATTTTTTTAAGTGCATCCTTATTGGACGAATAAGGAGTGAACGGACGAACAGGTGCTTTCATAAAATCCGTGAAAACCGTCCTCCATCGCTAAAACTGGTTAGCTGCCTTGCAATGCTGCCAACGCACTGTTTTCCTATCTAACGGTACCGCTGGTGTAGTGAAAGGATTCACTCAGGTTCTAAAGTGCGGATATTCGCCAATGACACCGCTGCCTTTACTCTGCACTTGTTCGTTGCATCGGTGATTATCCAAGTGGCGTGGTTTGCCAAATTTGCTGACTCTGAAATCCGCAGTTTAAGTGTAGAAAATTGGTAAGCAAATACATAGCGTGATTCAGCGGTTGTAGATGGCTATCTAAGTATTCGTCGAACGGAAAACTACGACGTCATACTTTTTGCATTTACCCTTCCCCTTTTTTTAGTCGTTTAGTTGGTTGATGCGCACAAAGTCTTCTACATCTCAATCTTTCTGGGCGAAGCGTTGGGTCATATTTAATTTGCCGCGAAATCGTCGTTTCCAGTACCCTTTATAGTTGTTACGTCAAGGTTTTTCGACGTTGCTGAAAGCCTGTCTTAACCATGTCTTCCAGCTTTTTGAATGTATCAAACGGGAATGAGAAGGGGTTTTTGTGTGGCTCATTCCTTACAATCCTGAGTCCACCTTAGGCGCTGGTCGAATGATCAGGCCAAACAATAAAGAGAGATTCGACGCAGCAATAATACTGAGCCCATCAACACTTACAGCGGCATAAAGGCTGTCGCCTGGGCGTCAGCGCAAACGCATCGACGACTTCTTTTTTGTAAGCATGAAGTGCATGTCTTGGATGGCGCTTACTTGCTTAGTAAGTGAAAAATAAGCGGCGTCGAAATATTGTAGGGTAAATTACCTACACACGGATAGCCTGTTTCTTCTGTTCGAAGTGATGTGAAATCAAATTTCATTGCATCCGGCTTCATGAACAGTTAGTTCAGGAAAACGGACAAATTCCACTTTAGAATAGGGGTATTAGATCGCGATCAAGCTCAACTCACTTGTCCCAACGCTCAGTTTATTGCTTTGAAATAATTTCCTTCTGTTAATTTGCGCCTTTACCAGGGCCAATCTCAACGAGACGTTGACGCTTTTTTGGCCGCGATAGAAGCCACAAATAGGCGATAACGCCGTGTCATGGAGGAAGTTGACCAAATCTTTTTCCTGGCTTTATGGGGTTCTGTTTGCTCAAATGTAGAAAACTTTTTTCGCTTAAATTTGCATGTTAAATAAGCATGTTGAATTGTGCACTTTAAGGCTGCCGTTACCCTTGCCTTGCTGTGCCAGCTAAATCATCGCTTGTGCCGTGGTCGAGGATGTTCGAATAATGCGGTTAAGCCTAAGGTAAGTATTTACTGGCGTTACAAGCCTGAAAGTATTTTTAACACAGGTTAAACTTGGATTCGTGGATACCCCATGCTTAATGACCAATCGCCTGATTCGAGATTTTTTGGCGTAAACAAGGTATCAACAGGAAGAGGCCTAATTAAGTTTAAGCCTGTTTGAGGCGAGTTTGTTGAGCGTTGAAAATGGGTGGTCAATTTCCTCTCTGCCTAGATGACCATTCTTCCCTGCGTGCTGATTTAATCATCAGACCTAAAAATGTTAGGACGGCGATGCCATAACTTTTCTTTGTAGATTCTTTGTTTTAAGCTGCTTTCACAACAAGACTGATGCTTCGTTCTGTAATGGCGGCTGGTACTTCTTTTAATGGAGGTGAGTCGTCAACCTACGCCACTTTTCATTGTTTTCTGTGCTAGCATCATAACTACGTGTGGAGACGGCAAATTGCGCTTGAAAAAATCGTATGGCCTGAAAAATGTACGCAGTCCTCACACAAACACCTTTGGTGCACAGGCGGTGTCACTGATGGCGTCAAAACCTTTTCTGAAGGCAGCCTTCCCTGCTTTTTTGAGCGTTCCCTAGTCATAAGTGAGTGGGCAACATCAAAATCCCCGGCGCGCTTTTTAGCCAGCGTCACCGTAAAAACACTGATAAAACCTTGTTTGTGCGCTGGCCACGTCTTCTGAGTGGTCAGTGTTTTGGATGTTTACAGTGATGCCTAATGTATTCGCTCTGTCTTTGAGCGATCGGATCTGCGATCACAACTAAACGACAGAGAAGTTCTGCTCGTTTAGGGTACTTAAAATAATATCCGGGCCGATACTGCGGGTTCTCCAGAGTAATCGCAATATGGGAAGCGATTCTGTCGTATCATTTCCATTAGTTGTCTCTTATTTTTTTGATATCGATAAAAGGCGTCAGCACCGTTAATTCATCAAGCCAGTTAACCTAGGATTATGTCTTGTTTTTGTGCCGTTAGCGCTTCAGCATTGCTGCGTTTTACTTTATCACTGATATCCGCTTCTCGACCGACCTTCAACTTGCAAAATATGCCCAACAAACTGTGTACGGAAAGGTTGGCTGATACCCTCGATGTTGTTTATTCATGAGTCTTCAAATTCAGGCACCATAGTGCCAGGTTCTCGTAACCAACCTAAATCTACGGCCTTGCCAGTGTTTGAGCTTGATCTCGCTCTTGTCTTGGCAACTTGAGCGAAATCTGCGCATTGTTAATTTTGTATACACATCGTTAGCCCGTAGCTCTGTTTTGTGCCAGTCTCGGATTTCGTTAGGGCGGACTAGTATAATGGCGTTGTCTCGTTTGCTGTTGCAAGTGTGATATCAGGCGAACGTTTCTCAATAACCAGAGTTTAAATGGATACCTGCAATTACTTTGCATGGACCTAATGAAGAGACCTTTTCCGCTTCATGGCTCGAACAATACAAGGGGTAGCTGATTCATGGCGCCAGCTAAAGTCTCCACCTTCGATTGGCAAACGACCGCTCTGAATTCTCAATTCGCTTTGCCTGAATAAAGTCATCCTCTGAATTGATATTCTGAAGCAATGCTTTTCCTTTGGCTTCAGCTTGTTCTAAATTTGCTGCTCTAATCAGTAAATGCGAAGATGCACCTGATCTTGTTTCTTGTGATGCCGTACGGAAACTGAGGTAGTCGTCAATTTCCTTGTGCTGAAATAAACGATACGTTTTTAACGATTTTCTCGCTTGATCGTTATGGTTAGAATCTTGCCTCATTTGCTCAACGGTAGCGCGCAATAATTTAATGCTTTACCTCAATAACGTTTAGACCTTTGTAAATCTAAATTCATATTTTGCAACGCCACAGACCTGGCATGTCTACGTCTGAACTCGGTGCTCGCATGCCGATTTACGAGTCATGAATTGACGCGTGCAATAACTTCCATTCGATCACTGGTTTTGGAATCTGACGAATGGGGATGTTGACCGTCATGACCCACAGGAACGCGTTTCTTAACATCTGAAAACGGTTTTTAAAGTCGCTTTTCTAGAATAGGTTTGGAGTCAACAATTGCCGAATACCCATCAATTTAGTTGGCTCAGCCAATGCAGAGTTTTGCAACGGTGTGACTTGCAAATAGTATAAGAAAAGAAAAAGAAAACAACTTCATGGTAGTATCCAACTTGTCCTTCGTTCATAGGTTCAGCAAACCTGGATTCGCTGTTACGCTGCCAGCAGTACTAACCAGTAACGTAAATTGTAAAAAGACCGCCTCTATCAATTTTTTCGTCATCATTGAGCCCAATCTTCGATAGCTTAATGAGACCTTGAATGCCGCAGTTTTCATAGCTAAAAAAAGAAAAAACCCCCCAAAGCGGGGGGGGGGAATTTTTTCCCTTTTTTGGGGAAATGGAGGGTTTTTTTTTTTTTCCCCCCCTTGTTTCAAGAATCATAGTGTATTGAGTAAACATGGACCAGTTTTGGTTGAGTGGAAAAAATAACTTCCAATAGGGCTTGTTTTGCATCGTCATCTAATCTGCAATTGTTATCGTGTCAAATTAACTTAGTTTTAATTTTTATATCATCAACAGGTTCTAATGTTGCGCAAGTTGGACTAAGTTACTGCTATCGTCTAGGTTGTAATTCAAATTACCTGTTAGGCTGTAACGATTACCATTGTAGCTTGCTGATGTAGCAGATCGCTGCGCTTTGAGTCGTCAATCGCCGTAATTTATATCTGTGTCATTATATACCAACATAGCGATCCTTCTAATAGAACCCTGTCCTGCCTTAAAATGCCCCACTTTCCACCTATTTCTTCCATCATATAGACACTTTCTACACCAAGAGTGACTTGTTCTGGTCACCAATACGGTCATTGCATTAAATCTTTGTATGAACTAAATGCCTGTGAGTAAGTCATTGTCGATTTCAGGCATCACAAAGTCTGAATAAGAATCTTGGTCTTCATAGGGTGAATTTAAAATAACTTAGGCGTGGCATTAACTGTTGACGCATGACTCATCACTAATCAATAAGCGCGTCAAAATGATTATTGACGGATCCAATATAGCTTGTTAAGGTGTGTTACTGATGTTGTCGCTCGGAGTCGGTTTGTATAATGTGAAGGTTATAGTCACGGTATGGCCAACCCTGCGTTAAACTTCCGCCACGCGTTGCCTGAAATAAGATTTACGTCTTGAGTTTAGACACTGTCCCGTTGACCTGCAAAATTGTTCTTCGCGGGTCGTAAAAATCAGTGTATTTGAGCGTCAATTTTTGTAATCTAAATAAGAACTTGCAATCGATAGGATACTGCTTAGACGTGTCAGCCATTCGAAACGGTTATCATTTGCAGTGTCTGGCGTTGGTAGGTTAAATACGTAATTTTATTGAGAAAGTTGCCATTGTTGAAGCCCAAAATAAGCGCTGCCGTCAATAAGTGTCTTTTTCACCATTGACGTGCTGTTTCGCTCAGGGTATTTAACCTCTGTCGGATTACCTCGCGGTTAACCCTGCGCTGAAGTGTTTGATTGAACTGTTTGAGTGGGACGTTAGTTTTATTAAGTTTGCTCGCTTCATTCTTTGTCTGAAAAAGAAGATTGGCTCGTATGTCGTTGTCCGTAAGGGCTAAGTGTACGAAGTTCTAAGTCGACCCCTGCGCCTTTCTTGGATGTATTGCGGCGTGATCGTCGCGTCGTATTCTGGGCGAATATTCCAAATAAAACGGTGTTGAATATGCTTAGACCGTCCGATCCAGAAAAGCCAAACTAGGAAACAAGAAGCCAGTTTGGACGGCGGTCATCTAAGGGAAATGCGTAACCAAGGGAAGTAAAAATAGGCAGGTCTGCAATACGTATTTGTACTGTTTGCAGTACGACGCCTGTTAAGGGTTCCAGTTCAATCGAAAGCTGCCGTATAATTTCCAGCTTTCAATTGTTCGTTCACCGTTCGTAAAAAAGCCTCTTCTATAAATACTACGCCATCTTTGTGATCGAGAGAGTAACTTGCTTCTCGCGAGCGCCAGATGCGTGATTAAGAAATTTGCGTCGTGAACGCTGTGGGTGCTTTTACCACTATTGGTCAATAATAGCACTTGAGCTAAACGAATTAGCGCTGACTTCGCTACGTAAAATGACGTCTTTCCACTGGCGTGGTAGTATTCATCAACGGACACCTTTATCTTATCGGCTGATAAAGAGGTTTGGGGCTTTGCTTTTATTTTCAGCCGGCACTTGAAGGTGAATAACGCCGTTCTTGTCACGGACAATAAGAATCCACGACAGATTGGTGCCTGTAATGTCTGTTGCTTGCAGCATTATATAGGATCCCTGAAATATCGACCGAGCTGTTTTTGTTGCTCGCCCGTCAAAGTTTCTTTGGACCCAATCCCATTTGATCACTTGAGCTTGTGCAAGTGGCAAATATGAAAAAAGACTTTGAAAAGAATAAGGCCGTAGGTGCGTAAATGCTTAACCATGCCAGGGTATAGCTGCCCATCAAAGTATTGTCCGAAATCGGATGCCTGCCATAGGCGGTTCACGTTATGACGACAAATGAATAATCTAAGCAGGCCCATAGGGCTCCGATTCTGGAGAAAATATCTTTAATGTGGAAAATTGTTTGCGCCATTTGGTTATCATATTTGCTGGTTTTTAGGCGGCTTACTAGGCTTTTATCGTAGGTGGTGTGGTCGATAGAGCTCAGACAAGGCGGTGCTTTTAGCGTATTCGAAGTCGTGCGATGTGCGTCTAACAGCAGAGACTTTTTTTTTCCACATTATTTCTTTTGATGGGCGTTTTTGGCTAAATCTGATGGGCACGTATCTGAAGCTGAAATTCAATTGGCTCAATCGGTTATGCAACGCCTGCGAACTGTCGCCAGAGGCCTAGGATCAAGCCAGACAGTTATTTAATGAGGGACATCGGCAAATTTTGACGCTTTGTTTCGGTTCTTAGAAAGTTTTCAAGCAAATTGTCGACCTGGAGACCTGAACACAGAGACGTTGTAGAAGTTTTGGCTTGTATCTGCTTACGCCGACGGTCATTTTAGCGAGAAGAAAAATGCGTTTGTTTCTCAGTTTTGCGCGCAATCTTGGCGTTTTCGGTGGCTGAAGTTTGACGTACATATTCAAGTTAAGCAACAAGCGCACTTTATACAAGGTTTATTCCTTCTTCGCAATATGGGGTCGAAAGATTTATTGAAGGCGGCTACGAGGCGGCTGGGAGTGACGTCCGATATGAATGATTGCAGATGATTAAAAAGGCATATCGTCGTGATGAGTAAGAATCATCCGGAAAGTTGAGTGCCGCAGGGCTGCCAAAAAGAAATGATAGGTTAGCGAAAAGAGCGAACCCAGGCAAATTCAGTCTGCCTATGAGCTGATTAAGAATGCTCGTAAGTTAAGTACTAACCATGCATTGCTTGTGTTGATGGGGCTCTCGTAGAAGAGCCCTTTTTTTACACTAGCAATTGCTTTTTTTCTGAAGTATTGGCGAGTATTTTGTTTTAAAAACCTCGGTACGCGTTGATTAACAGTTGTTTGCTGTCTTTTTCCTGTAGCTCTGTCGGGCAAATGCGTCTAAAATTGTATGTAATCGTTTCTATCTCTGTTCTTTGGTTTGGCTGCTTGTTTTCGCCAGTCAAACTGTCACTGCCCCCTTTGCTGTTGACATAATAATCTAAAATAGGTTGTGCGACTCGACGAAAATTGTTGAAATATTTCATAGTTTGATAGGTTTGGTGGTGCACTCTATGTCATGAGTTGCTAAGGCTTCGCCAGACGCTTGGTATTGGCTACGAAAGCTAAGTGCGTAGCTTGCGCCTGTTTATA
>Ga0163217_1004872_pt1 | contig 20642 bp, 12 predicted proteins | sample SynspAceP_FD_185933 | JGI IMG/M metagenome (GOLD analysis project Ga0163217, IMG submission 185933) | Saline lake microbial communities from Ace Lake in Antarctica - Synechococcus sp. Ace-P (PacBio error correction) | ecosystem: Environmental > Aquatic > Non-marine Saline and Alkaline > Saline ...
CCCATAACGATATTTTTTGGTGTCATTCTTTGATCATTAAGTTTTAATTGATTATTTTACGTTATTACTTAAGCGATAACTTACGAGAAGCCCAAACGGCTACTATTCTGGAGACCAGGAAGGCAATTTAAAAGTGCCTTGCTCACCCAAATAACTTTGGCTTAATAGTTTTAACCTTTCTTTTGGTCTCAAAGATTCAATGAAGTTTTTTGGAAGCATAACTCCTCTCATTTGCCGAAGACCTGCAATTCCTGCCGATAATTTTTTGGGTCTCAAAGGAGATATAAACCAACCATATTTTTCCATCTGGGACGGGTGGGCGAAACCAGTCCATGATAATCCAATCTGTGGTTAATTGTTCCTGTTTCAACTTCCGTCAGCCTTCATACGCATATTTGGCCATGGTTCCGTTATCGCGCAAAGAATTAAGTAATGTATTTCCATCGGAAGGTGAGTATCCAGTCGTCTATCTAGTCATCTGCCTGTGGATCAATCTCAGGTTTCCGCCACCCTGAAAGGGGAAATGGTGAAAATATCATAATTTGCCATTTCGTTTCAGCGGCAAATAAAGCCCAAAGTTTGTCCATCAGGAGAACCATCCATGCCAATAGGAGGGAACCATTGGACGGTTTTATTTTCTTAGGAAACTCCGCCTTCTTCGGGAGGTGTAAATCAATGACTTTCCCCGTACTTCCCTGTCTGATCACTTATTACCAACAACTTACCATCAGGGGAAACTCATGGGTCATTATTGATACTTTTTTGCACAAAAATCTGTGGGAATTATAATGTGGATACCCCTTCATAGAATTGGTTATTAGTAAAGCCAGTACTGTAAAGATTAAATTCTTCCGCACACGGATGTCTCCAATTTGGTGCATCCAACGTTTTTTCGATTGTTAGGATTAACGTTTCCGGTCCCAAGTGGCAACTAGGAATAATTTCCAAAGTGCTTTCCAATTTTTTAAGCCGAGTCTGGCCTGGCAATCATCACTCTTTTTCCAACACTACATTGGAGAACTTGGCAGTCTTCTACTACTACACTCGTTACTTCATGGGAAACAAACACCCAAGTCCAATAACTAGAAAAGGAGCTTAAAAGGTACTCATAATGGCTCCCTGACGATTCTAACCCTCCTTCCCTCGCTCCAAGGGACAATATAGTACTCGCCTACTTTCGTCTATACGGAATACGTTTAGGAGATTGATTATTGGACGAAGCTTCCGGAGTAATATCTCCATCCACTTCCCTATATTGAATAGCTTCATAGCCATCGCCATGAGACGGGCCCACATCAGCAATAGGCTGAAGCGGGATCCAGGTTCTTGCCGTAACATCAACAGCGCTTTTCTATGTGGGTCAACACCTTGCCCAACCACTCAATATCCCGCCGCATAGCGACATCACCCGACACTTTTTATTCCAAACATAATGAGTAGTTGAATCGTTACTAAACTATGAACCACATAGGCCCACTAGCTGAAATTCGTATAACGGTACTATCCAAAGGGTCCGAATTTTAATGACCCTTATGATTCACTCTCCTATATCAGTATGCCATGGAATATGCCTATACTTTTGGATTGTCCCATGATCATACATAATGGCGCCTAAACTAGGGTTATGGCATAGTACATTTTTTTTTTATGCGTCATTAATTGGTTTGGATAATAAGTATAAAGGAATAAGTTGCTAAAAACATCGAACATTACGATAATGTTTGAAACACCATACCAGAACTTTGTATTTTGTTCAAAAAGTCAACTTTGAATGAATTTCTCGGAATCCCAATTAACAAAGCCTTTGATCGCCTACTTCACAATTATGGATGAATTGAGAGCTCAATGTCCATGGGAACAAAAAGCAAACATTGCCAATCACTTCCGTCATTTGACCATTGAAGAAACCTATGAATTGGGGCGAAATTGCGCAATTTAATGGACAATGATTTTGGAGGAAGTATAAAAAGGAACTTGGAGATGTTCTCCTGCATATCTTGTATGTTTAATGGCTAAAAAGCACGTCGAAAACAATCATATTTGATATGGCGGACGTTGCCTAACATGAAAATCTGTGATAAGCTAATCAATCGAATCCACATATTACATATGGGATGTGGTGGTGACAAAAATGAAGAAGAAGTTAAGCAGAATTGGGGTAAAAAATAAAAACACGAAGAAGAGCAAAGAAGCAGTGTTCTGGAAGGTGTTCACCAATCGTGACTTCACTTCCTTGTAAAGGCCAATCGTATTCAGGTAAGTTGCCGGAGTAAGGGTATCGATTGGGAAAAACTGAACAGGTATGGAAAAAAAGTAAGGAGGAACTATGAGGATTCAGGAAGAAGTTAAGGATGGAAATGTGAGATGCTAATGGAGGCCGATATTGGGGATGTGCCCATTATTCAGGTAAATTAAACCACGTTTTATTTAAACTATCAACCGGAAAACGCACACCTGACGCACCAATAAAAATTTATAAAAAGATTCTATTTGGAAAATAAAGCAAAAGGAAAATGGTAAGGCCCCCTAAAGAATGACATTGACAGAAATGATGTTTTTTGGGAAGAAGCCAAAGACCATCTTAATTGCCCTAATAATTCAAAGCATTTGGTATTTTGACACTACAATAAATTAAAAAATTACTGTAATGTGGAGCCTTCTCCCATTTACTGCATGCTGCAATGGAACCTCCATAGCTTTCGATTTGTAATTTTGGTCATGTAAATACACGTCCAACCCCTTTTGGCGCTGGAATGGTGTGGAATACTTTAGATTAAACCAAAATAATTTATTGCCCGTGCTTTTTCCATGTTTATTCCAAGACCATTATCGGTTACCAATAATATCGTTTTAACCATTTTCAATTTTGGCTTCCCAATAAAATTTCAAGGGTTCAATTTGGGATTTATATTATGGCAATTAAGGAAATTAAATTTAGAAAAAACATAACTGTCGAGATATACTGTCGTTACTATACACTGTAGGGGCTTTTGAGAATTAACTACTTCTTATTGATGGCCCTGGGGATTGCATATCTGGACTCGATATTATTTCTTGGGTTTTGGTGCAGTATTTTTTCAAAACGATAATTCTTTGAGTAACCTGGTACTTTTGTGTCTGTAGTCTGGATTACTATCGACAAGGTATTTTAAGGTAGAGAGAAAGGTTGAGCCACCGATAACTATTTCAAATTTCTCAAATATCGCATCGCTTCTCCTCGCCCTTCTGACTCTTTATAGAAATTGGACAGGGTCTTGTAGGTTGGCTACAGGTGACCGTAAACACATATGGAGGTTATATGTGCGAAATCTGCCCAATTGGGCGGTTATGGTTCCGTAAAGTTTTTTACGTGAGTACTTCAAAAGGTTTTTCCTTTCGCTTCAATTAACTTTTACGGGTTAAATGACCCTTTCCGAAATGTCTGTGGCGACCCCTAGAAATCCGTTTATAGCTCCATTAATGGCCCTTTAATAGCAGTTGTAATTAATGGTACTGGGAAATGTGACACCGTCCTTTACGGACATAGTCCACTCCATGGATTCAAACAACTAATCGGCCTTTGCATGTTCAACAAAAACATCGAGGCCACTTAGAGTTTTTGCAAATAAATCTGCAACTCCTGCCATGTTTTCCATCCTCTTCGCGCACATGTTATTTCTGGGCTTTTTTTCCGATCATGTCGGAAGCTGAATATTGCAATAAGTTCTCGGCCCCTTTGTTAAAATGGGTTTATTAATCCATTCATATCGGTTTCCGATAATGGAAATAGGGCTTAACATTAAAAATGGCTGTTAGTTTCCCATTGGCCACTGTTTGGGCATTTTTCCAAAACTTTACATCTATAGAAATTCCCCGAGGCTCCTGCCTCGGGTTGGTAGCGTAATGATATGTATTTTTTTGTGGTAAATGAGCGAACAATATTCATAAAAGCCATAATAAAAGCTTGCCAATTTTGTACCATGCAATTTTTGTTTGTCCTATCCAAACATATAGGAAGAAGGTGCTTAAGTGATGAAAGTTTTACTATACGTTCAAGGAAATTTGTCTTGGAATAGAGGGAACGTTAACGAAAGGATTCATTTTTTGGAAATCGGGCCTTGAATGTCGACCACGTTTCATTTTCTGATTGCAGAAGCGTTTCCGAACGAGGCGCTCACTAAAAAGAATAATTCGGAGCAGTCAATGAGGCATTACGGCAAGGAAATTTTCAGGCTCCAACCCCGCAAGTGAAAAGATTGCCTTTGGGGGAAGTAAATTTTGGACAGTGGGTATGTATGTGCAATACGGTTGGTCCAGTATGCGAATGAAGGAGGTAATTAAGAAATACCTCCAAAAAACCAGGGAAAAATCTCAATAAGCGTAGATACATAAGAATCAATTACGTTTATTTTGATACCTCGATGGCTCTGCCTCGAGTAGTTCAGTATCAATGAAGTTATGGAATACCCCATACAGTCTTACTTACATTGGCCATTACCATTTCAGGCTGACCATGGCCACGTGCCACGCTATTTCTTTTGCGGTGATAAGTTTTCTATTCCAACATCAATAGGAGATTCCTTTTCAATAGATTGTCACTGCTTTTTGAATTTTTGGTCCCTACTTTCCCCTTCCTACAAAAGCTCTAATGGCTGTTTTCAAGTACTGCACATATTATGGGGCAACCTCATGAATTTCACCAGGTTACTTTGCTCCAGAAGGATTTTCGTTAATGGTTCAATTTCCCAAGTGCCAATCCGAGCTACTTGGTTGGCTTTGTCAATATTTGCTCGATCCGGAATTTCTCCTTTCCTTCTCCTTTATATAGGTAATGTCCGAATATAAATTAATATTCCTCCTATTTCTTTTTTTTTTCGAAATTGTACAAGCGCTGTATGTCCCAAGTAAGCCACTGGAACACGTCCAATCTGGCCAAAATATACTCCGGTTTCATCTTCATTGTGAATGGCCCGGCAAGAACAATCCCGGTGGATTTCTTCCATTTTTCTTCAAGCTCCGGAAAATCTCGTAAAGGGATTTGCCTATAATTGCTATGTCCAATGATGGTAGTCTTTTGCGCCATTGTCTTTGAAGCGGCTAGGAATCCCATATTATTGTCGAACATGGCCATGGCATTGGGGAGCTGATCTATAAATATTTTTTTTATATTCCCTCTACCCTTCAAGGTCCAGCCTGTAAGGCCAATTACCTGTTTCCTTTTTTTTATGAAGCCGTATTGTTGGAAGCTTCCAGGCCTTGTGGCAAAATGTAAGGATTTGGACTTTTTCCTTCAGCTTTTTTTATCATGGTAAAAAGAACTGAATAAATTGACAAATGTACCATGTCCGATAAGAGCAATTGGATAGTATTCTGTAAAGATTTTTTTAATTCTTTCTCAAGCTGTTTTTTGATATGCTAAGGACTATATGTCCATACTTGGTCAAAACCAGTGATTCTCCGTCTTATGGTATTAAATATTGGCGCCAAGAACATCAGGATTTTGGGATTATTGAGAATTTTTAAGGGCAGATCCAATAATTTAGTGGTACTTTGGCCGGAGGCAGTAAATAAGGCGTCAATTTTAATGAAGAATTGGGAAGACCTCGGTTGGCGCAATTGGTTAATTAAATGATTATTTTTGCCATCCCGTGGTTTAAAGCCCTAGACCTATCGAGATAAACTTTATTGGTATTAACGCCCCTAGGTTTCTTAAAGTTTCAGCAAACACATGTTTCGAGATACGCTGGCTAGCATGCGCTGTCTTCCTGCGATGTTAATTTATATTTACAATCCGAAGTCGAATGTTTATCTCGATTCTGAACTACCATGAAACAGCTAAATTACAATTAAGTACAATGGGGTAATAAAGAGGAAATAACCTCTTTGTGGATTTTTCAAGTTTATCCATATGGGGGAATTTTTTTACACCTTAATATATAGGTCGATGTGCCAAAAGAGTGGGTTGGGTATCAATTGTCTTCAAATCCGTAATCAAAAACCCAATAATATGCCTCCTTGGCCCCCATATTGGTATGATGTTTCAATATATGGGTATTTTTTTTTGCATTCTAAAATACTTTTCCTTGCACTTTGAAGCTGTGTAATAATTCTTGAATCGAAATTTAAAAAGATAAAAACAGGAAAGATGGGTGACATTGGTCATTTTAAAATTATTTTACTTTTGGTTAAGTAACTAATTTCACGGAAACCCCAATAGGGTTCGTTTCAATTATGGTATTTAATCGGAAAAATCTATTTTTAGATCAAAGCTAACCCCTATTATTTGAACCCTTAATATTAAAAGTATCTTGTTACAGAAATATACAAAGGAGTTTCGTTATAATTTATCCCTTTCCTTTCCGTTATTTTAGGAAATGTGGGCCATTCGTTTGTCTACAATTTTGCCGAATATTAATGGTGGGTCAATTGGGACGGCTAAATTGGCGGCAGTTTTCCTTGGTAATAGTTTTGTATTTATTAGCCATGTCTTGGTAATTGAGATTTTCATCACGCAATTACTCCCTTGTCGCAGAGGCAGATGGGGCAGGCAATGCTATTGAATGCCCGAAAGAGCGCACTTAAACACGGATTATTACTGTGTACCATACTCGGATTTTTTCACTTTTTGGCATTATAGTATTGGCCAAGCCGCTATGCATCTCATGAAAGCACCTCCTGAGGTGGTGGAATTGGCCATGCCTATAATGGACCTGGTGGCCTTTTCTTGGTTCCGTTAATTATTTCCTAAGCACTTCAAGCAGTTCTTGCAGGGTCTAATCTCAGACCAAAATACCCTATGTATGCCACATTATTGCAAATTTCGTAAATATACTACCTAAATTACTTGCTTATTTTTTGGCTCATGGGAATTCCAAAGAATGGTATCGTTAGGAGCTCCGCGTGGGGTACTTTGATTTCCCTATCATTATGGTAATTTTTTCTTTGGGTGGCTAACTAAAGAACAGACAGAAATTCCACGACTATGTCACGGGAATTTAATTTTAATTATAGATAAAAAGGTCATGAAGAAAATAATTGACCCTTGGATTTCCTCTGCCTACAGACCTGTTCTTTGAGTGGCCATATTTAACGGCGGCTATTTGGCTAAGGGTGTTTTGGTAAGAATTCACACAAGCGGCCAACCAAATTGGCTTAACCTAAGTAGTATGACCATTTAATGGTGGGTATGGGATAAGGTGTCGCTGCCATGATCCGTGTGGGAAATCAAAAGGGATTAGGGATTTAAGATTAAGGCGGCATTGCACAATCTATTTTTTCTTCTCACTCTGATATTGGACATTAATATTTGCCATATCCTTTGTTTGCTAAAGGACCTGGCTGCCCACCATATATTTAGATCTTGTGATGCAACCAATATGGCCGATAATGACCGAGGTAGTGCTCATTGCGTGCACATTGGTTTAATAGCTGCGGTATTGTCAATATTTCCGATGGTTTGGCAAGTGGTGGTTACTAGGTCCCCTAGGGGGATGCAAGATGTTAAGATACCTACTATGAATTCTTCGTGGCCTATGGTTTGATCGTTCCCTATTACGCTTTTATCTGGGAATCATATACTCCTTTGGCAAGTAAGGGGATATGGATCGGACTATTGCCGGACTTAACGGCATCTGCGATAATTTGTATATTCGATTTAATTTATTTGACCAAAAAATGATCGAATAAAGTAGTATATATAATGTTAAAATTAAAAAAGTAAAAGAACTCTATCAGCCAGTAAAGTACAATTTTCAGAATGGGCGATATTTAGATAAAAGATATACTATGGAATTTCCAAAATTTTTATTAGGTGATAATACAGAAATTATCCAACGGCGATATTTGTGGTACATACAGAATACCCAAGATTCTATCAACCTAGAAAATGATGAGGTAGAATGGTTTAGAAGATTTTTATAACCCAAGAAGATGAAAAAGGGAATTGAAAAGAAGCCGAAAATCTAATTGTAACAAGCTACGCGCTTTTTAATGACCGGGAATTTCACGTTTGAAGAAGTAGAGTTATGGGTAGACCAATTGGTGCATTACGATAAGGAGTTTGTTTCTGTTTTCTTAATACAATTTAGGACTGCACAGTGGGATGGGTTTTGGCTTTTTATGACCATAAATGGAGTTCCATCCTCTTTTACTGCCTATTGGGGTTTTTCACACTTATCGGGCCTTGGGCTAAAGCGACTTTTAATGACCATGGTGGCTATTGCCTTACTAATTTGGTTACGGTCAATTGGCAAATTTTCTTTAAGTACGTGTGTCCCAATCGGTTAAGGCCCATGTTCACGATTCCAACAATAAATGGGCCTTTATGCGCTTTGGTGAAAGCTTCTGTGGGGGAAAATTTGGATATTTCTGCCCATGCCGCCAATTCTTTTTTTGCGTGGCTATTTCTTCAACTTTATATTACGTTTCCAAATATAAATTTATTGATATTTCTAATAGTTTTTGGGCACTAGTGGTTGCCTATGCCGCATTTATATGGTGGCTACTTTTCCATTGGATGTAATCACAGGAAATACTAATTTGGAACTTCTTAGGGGGACTGTTTTCTGCAGCTATTTTTTCAAAGTTGGTAATCCAAAACAATCGTTGATATAAAACTGTTGTATTTGGCTACTATTGGAACCTATTTGGAATGGAAAGCATGGTCTAATTATTTTCCTGTTTCGGCTCAAAAGTTCTTTGTTCAAGCGGCCAAGGGAAAATCAAAGAAAATAGATAGCCCCAAAAGCCAGTTCGTATACCTCCATTTCGACTTGCCGATTAAGGGCGACAAAATAGTAGTCATAAAAGGCGATGGTTGGTCCACTATTACAATAGGAATATGAAAGTATTTGCCCAAATCCTTAAACCCAATTTAATTTTCTAAAAGAGAAATAGGGGTAATTATTAGGTAAAGAACAATGGATTAGGAAGAGGATTGGACTGAAGAATGATTTTATATTATTTTCTTTTACACTACACTAGATTATGCAGATTTGTCTTCCCCTTGGGCGTTGTCTCTATAAAAAAATTCGCTTCGATTCAACACGCAAAAATTCATTGTCTCCCATATATTTCTTCACCTGCGGCAATAGAATAAAGCCAAAAAAAGAAAGGTACCACCAGTTTCCACGAACATCCTTTGGAATCCCATAAGCTTATTAATAAGTGGTATAGGGAAGAGTACAAATATGCCAAATAAGCATTATGAGCGTTCCCCATTCCACAGGACCGTCTTCTTGGGCGTAATTAAACGTCCAAATAAATATCGTCACTAAGCCCTAAAGAACAGACCTATCAGGACTATCACGCTAAAATACCGTATCCTAATTTTTTTCAAATTTTTGTAAAGATGTTCATCATCGTTTTTCACAATATATGAAATTACTTATCAAACGGTTTTTATGTCGCTTTGGTGCCTGGTCCGGCATTATAATTTATAGGGTCGTACACGGTCTTTAAAGCGTTTAGCACGATAAATTCGGGGTCCAAAGATACGTTAAATAAATTCATTTTCTTCGACTGGAAAAATTAGACAGAACGGCAAACTTTTCACCTTCGGGAATTATAATTTCACTCTTCCCCCTTTTAGTACGGGGATTGGAGGTACCATAATTCCCCAACCATTTCTGATGCTATTTTCACCAAAAGCAAATTAAGTTTTCCTAACCCTCTTGTTGCATAGTAGACTTTAGGTAGACGATGCTAACTAAGTGTGAATTTTATCCATAGCGCCGGACAGTGGGCAATGCTAGGATTTTATGGCGCGCTACAAGGGCAATAGTCCACAAAAAGCAGCCTAAAAAGCTGTTTTCTTTTTTTAATTGGTAAAATAGTAAATTCCTATGTGAAAATTACAAGAGGAAGATAGAATGAAGTAGCCCAAAATTCCTTAAGCCATCCTTCAGGATAAAGTAGGCCCACAAAATGGAAAAGCAAGACCTATGAGCGCATTAAACCAAAATGAAAATACACTGGTAATTTTTTCTTTCAGGTTAAGGGAGGCTATTAAAAGTTGTTAATTATATATTCCACACTAGACCCAGTATTCAGGGCAAGGGGATAATACGGTACTAGGTATCTAGCTTTTTTTTCGGGGATGATGAGAGAGTAGAACTACGGAAAAAGGTCCATAAAAAGGGAAAACAGAATACTTTTTTTTATCGCTTACCCTATCTTTAAGATATGGATATATAAGCCATTTAGGCCGGGATAAGTCCAAATTTCACACTCTGTATAAAAAAAGCTCCAATAATAATAGAGGGACGAACATTATACTGGACCCCAATTTGGCCTGTTTTCTCTATCGAGTATTGCTAAAGGAAGGGTTTTGGGAATCGGCCAGGCGCACATACAAGAACACCATAGTCCAATAACGCTGGCCAATATGACCAACAGAACAATCATGGGTATCACTATTTTTTTGTGGGTCCCAAAGCCCTTATAATTTAATACAAACGCCATAGGATAGGAGGAAAGGTACTAAGAGACCGTAACAGAAACGGGTTCCCTTGCTCCATTGAAAACAAGCCCTAAAAGAGTGCTGCAAGTATGCTCGTTTTTTCCATTTGTTCTCTGGCACTGTTCAAAGAAATATATAAAAATAGAATACTCTTGCCAGCATAAATCATGGTGTAAATATCCCAAGGAGCCTCAATGGTAATGGACGATAAAATAGAATGAACTTAATAAAAATGAGGGCATTTATAAGGGCTGGATTTTATTTTTCAATAAGTTAAGAGAATAGATACCCTATCACATATCACCAAAATCACTCCGGCCATACCACATGGTAGGAAGAGAGTCCGACTATGTTTTTCCCATTCCAAATATAAATCCAAAAGAGGGCAGTAATCCAGCCTAGGTAAAGGCGTTCTCATATCTAGAAAAGTCCATTCATGGTTGTTAATAACCAATTGCCATCATAATCATTTCCCTTGCGGTAATGAGTTTCTAGCCTCATGAATCGTGACTGGGAATAACATTCATTGAAATCGAAAATTGAGGTTCCGCTTAGGGAAGAATCAACGAGATAGATTACAATTTTTTTCAACCAAATCATGAACTTCATTTTAAGGATAAATAAATTTCTTAAATAAACGATCAACCTAAGGTATGGCCTGCAAATAGGACAGGATCTCTTCTGAAAAATGGGCGTAAGTAGAATTAAAGAATGCCCCCACCAAACTAAAAGGGCCAAAAACCAAAAGGAAGGCTTGAAGTTTCTCCTTTTTCTCGAAATAAAAGCCATTGAAATACAAACCTAAAGGTGAATAATTACCTAGCAATAACTTCCCATTAGCAGCAACCAAGTTGGTAATTTTCGTTGTGGAAGAAATCCCTAAGGTCCATAACCGAATTGTTGTTTTATAGAACCATAAATAATAATTAAAACAGGGAAAATCCAAAGGAATACCGCTAAATGCCTGGGCAGTTTTGGTCCGCATTCACCTTGTAATTGAATGCTTACGGATATAAAATAAAATTAGGTGATCGCCTGTACGAGCATTATTGGCAAAATCATCTCGAAGTCCATCCGTACACGAACAATATGAAAGAGGCAATAAACTTAGCTCCAAAAAATCTGGGTAAGAACTTTTTTATTTGTTCCGATAATTACCCACTTATGCACTCATTCTACTGGAAAATAATAATTTGGGCTACAAACCAATTGCAAAACCATCCAATCTGGCATCTATCCTATTTCTCTACTGATAGTTAATAATTATTTTCTTCATGCCCATAAATAGAGCAAAACAATCCATTAACGGACCTAATAATCTATTCCACAGACAATTTTTGCTGTTCCGGCCATAACGAGGAAGTGTCTAATTGGAAATTTGTACTATGGTACCATTTTTGCAACAAGATCATGGCGGGTAAAAATCGATGTTAAACCTTTAAACATGGGAATTCTTTTGGCAAAATCCGTTTTTCTCTTATACCTTCAAGGGAACAGCCTGTATCGTCCATTCCATCATGTGTAAATGCTTTACGTATGCCATTGGCAAATGGCAGAAGAGGAATTTCTTTATGAAAGAATCCTTCTATCTGCCACGTACAAACCGGTACCAATCGAATTGATCTATATGTTTCCAAAGTAAGTTGAAATCTTCTGGGGAGGTTTGTAGATCGCGTCAATATACCCCACCAAAGGTGTGTCTACGTGGTCAAAACCAGCTTTTTATGGCCGCACTTAATCTTTGTTCCTGTGTGAAATTTAACAAAACCAAGTCTTCATTGCGTTGGCATAGTTTTTCTATAAATTGCTGACTTTATCCTTTGAAACATCGTTTACGAACAGTACTTTGCCTTTTTAGTGGCAAATTGCCAAAAGTAGTCCTTCAGTTCCTTTTTCACACCACACGTCAAATTATCTTCTTCATTGTAGATCAGGAATAATTATGGTGAATTCGTAATTCATTTTGTACAAGGATATATTGCTTTTCTAGCTAAAATTTAAAGTCCAAAAGATAATCAACTTTGTAACCTATACCTTAATTGGACCCGTTCATGTTATTTATTAAGAAACACTGGTATATAGTTCCAATTATTTTATGGACACATATCACTTTTCGTGTTGTTTAGATTTCGTTGCTGTCTTTTTGCCAAAAGTATTCTTTAGGGTACTTTGGCCAGATTTAAAACAATTTCCTTCGGCAGCAGTGAATGGGGATATTTTTCCATCAATTACTTTTTGGACATTAATATCTAAATAGGAGTTTTATTTTTTTAATTTCCGTAACACTGTTGTTTTTAGTTGATCCTCGATGGTTCTGTGCAGCGCAATCCAGTAATTTCGTTTGCATTCGGCCCGTTTTGTGGTAAATATGGCTGCATACCTGGGGTGTTTGTCCATATAGGTTGAAATAAGTTTCCATATTTCAGATATTCCCGTCTTTGTAGGGCAGAGCACTAAGTACCCCTCCGTTGTCCAATTCCGTTTTTCCTGGGTGGATAGAGATGTAAAGGGCTTGGAAAATTCGGCTTTGGCCAATTTGACTTGTTTCAATATTGGTTGCCATCTGCCTTGGTTTTGATAACTATAGCATCGCCTTGTCGCATGATGCCCTTTTTTAATCCCCTTGAAGTTCATCTACTGCACCGGCCAATTTCAAAAGCAAAAGAAATCCACCATTCCATGCACCGCTGTTTCACTTTGGCCCCTACCCGAACTGTTTTCACCAAAATAGTATTAGAATCGCGCTTACGCCCAGTCACAGAGAATTATGGTTTCCTCTGTCTATTTCTTGGCAACGCCACCCAAAGAATGACCGGGTAGGGGAGGGGACGATAAAGGCAATTCCTTATCTTGACCAATTCTTTGCATTCGATCGTATCACCCAATAATACTACTACTAATTGAGACTGGAAGGATCTACAGCTAGTACGGCAAACTTTTTTTCCCAATTCCGGTAATGGTAGGAGCCAAAGGGTCTCTATTAAAGGTACTTTTTTTTCCGACCCTGGAACTCGCAGTATTCCAATGCGTATGCTGTTACCCACTATGGAGGCAAACAATGGTCTATGATTGTGTTTGATTTTTGAAAATGGGCACTGTTGGTGCTTTCAACCAAAGTAAATGGCCCTAGCCAAAGGGCATAATCCCCGTTTAAGACACCTTTGGGTAAGTTCAAGCTACGGAGGACTCATTTTTCTAAGAAGGATTTAAATTCATGAAATGCTGCTTCCCTTCAATATTTTTGTTGTTGGCCCAAAACTTATTTCTCAAAATGGGAACGCTAACCTTGTTTATCCAAGCTAGGCTTAAGGTAAAAGCTGTTCAGCCTCATCAAAATCTATGGTGAGAACCTTTCTATCGTTTGTGGGCAATTGTTTTGGACGCGCGGACAATTAATTGAACCAGCAATCTGTTTTCTCTGGATTTCTAGTGTATTACTTTTCCCCCACTTAAAATGGTAAGCTCCCCATTCTTCGATTTCACTATTGAATATACAAGCTCCAAGTCTCCTTCCCGGAATAGTCCACCATGGAATAACTTCCGAAGGCAGGCTTTTACCCCCAATATTAACGTTGGTAGCTGTGGTAAAGGTGGTAGCTATATGCCCCATTTTCTCGCAAACTTTCGTCAATATGGTACCAAATCGCGCAAAATTACACGATCCTATTTTGTAAAACGGACTAACTGTATTTTACACTTTAAGTCATTCCATTTTTTATCATATGTGGCGGTTTTTCTCAGGACTATTCTTTTTGTCTGTTCCCTTTAAAATAGCATTTACAAATAAAAGAATGCCAATATTTAGTACTACGATAACGACTAGAAAAGCCATTTAAGAATTCATCTCTTTGAGTTTTTTATAGGTTAGCTTTGTCCTAAATTACACAAACCAAATTAATAAATATCGGTCTCATTATGATAGGTTCTCCCGGTTGTAACAATGCTGTTTGGGAAAATGGGGTTGGTTGGAAGCATCGGGAAATTTTTGTGTTCAAACACAAATAGCGGCCAAAACGGCAGGCGGGAGTATAGACAACTACAGAACCAGCTTGTCGGTGATTACCTCATGGAAAGTCCGATTTTATCTGAATTAGTAAAGTGTTTCCATTAAGGTGGGTCCAATACAAATGGGCGTATCAAACGCACTTCACCAAATCTTCTTTCATCTTTAACAGAAATCGTATTGGTAATTTTTAACCGAAATAATTTTCGCGGTAGGTAGAATTTTGCATCCGGTTTCAAGGTATTTCAGGGGCAAAGACAATCTTTACGTTGGTAATGGTCTATTTTGTCCTACCGTCCAAATTAAAATAGGAAGGTTTGGTTAGGTTAACTGGTGTCGCTTTATCCGTTGTTGCCTGAATGTATATAATAGGGAGGAACAACCAACTTATAGGTTACAGTAGTTTTTTAGGTTCCGGGAAATAGCCTCATTACCTGATCTTTACTAAGATACTCAGCTTACAAATGGGTTTTCTCCATCATTGTACTTTGTCTATTAGTCGAAAAAAAACAAAAAAAAAAAAAAAAAAAATGCAATAACCTTTTTCCCAAACCCCTGTTTACGACCAGCAAATGCACCCGCAATCCTTAAAGATCCGGAATAATTAGTAAATTTGCTGATTTGAAAACTGCCGTTTCGAAATTCTAAACCGGCATATCTTGGCCAATTAACACGCTTCCTAGAGACTTGTATCAGTTAAAATATTGTTCGGGTTCCTCTAAACCCAGTGACCAATTGGTGTCCACTCCATTTTATTTTTTAAAATTGCTTTTGGATTATAGCCGCCATAATCCAGGACAGTCAAGGTTATGAAAATGTTTTTTTTTTGTACTTGATTCAATGTATTTTCTTTTTTTAAAGATTTACAATAAAAAATACTCTTTTTGCAACATTACTAGCTTCCTAAGCAAGGGTATCATATAACAAGATAGTTGGCAAGTCTATTTACATTATTCTAAATATACGGAAGTAGTTTTGCAGAAGTGTACTTCGGTTTTATTTAAATAAAGGGGATTTTCATTTGAAAATCCCTTTTTGTATCCACTGTTAATCCTAAAATTATGAATTTAGGCTCCAACCATTTTGGTAATTCCCTTTTCCCCATGGAACAATGGCCTCATCATCATTTTAACCTTAACCTGTTAATAGGGTCAATATAATGGTCTTGTCCTACAATCCTGGGCAATATCCCCTAAAAATGAACCAGAGCATTTGTAGAAATACTGGCATCTTTAATGGTCGGAAATTCCAGGAGGGTCCTTACGAATGGCATTGAAGAAATTTATGATGTGATTTACATCCAGTCCGCATATCCCATCGTATATTGGTGGAGTTGCAACTTTCAACCCCTTCTTCCACTTTCTTTATCACACTGCCATCAAAGATTTATAAAGGTTTATTCATTTCTACTTAGTGTAATTGTACCCTTGCTTCCCATAACAATGGTTGCTTTCCCTTCCTGGTTGCTCTGGTTTGATCAAGCCTCTGCCATATGACCGTCAAGGTAATAAATTTACTCAGCACCATATTAAAAGTTACCTTGTTTGGTTATCCACAAGCCTCCCAATCATCGCTTAAAGTATACTTTTCCGCCAAAAGAGTTTACGCTATCGGGAAGGTCAACACCAAGTGCCCATTCGCCAATAATCGTTCGTGTGTACCGTTATTGTGTATTTCCCCGGTTCCCAATTACGGAACAATGCAGTTTGGTAGGGTGAATATTGTCACGAAATAATAAGCTTCCGCTATGGGCTGGTTCCTTGCATATATTCCCCAGTCCAAGTATTTGGAACCTCAATTTTAAATTGCACTATTCCAATTGAACCTCTATTGCTGGAAATATAAGGCTTCTCCCTTATGAATACTTCGCCAATGATTCCTTTCCCTTATCTCTTTAACGGCAAGGCAGAACTTTGGCGGAACGCTGTTGTTTAACCCACTTTGGACTTTTGCCATATTTTTTTGTGGCAGGCAACCAAAAGCTCATTTTCCATCGTGTTGTGGACTACATGTTTTTTCTAACATAAACATGCTTGGCCTGCCTGTAAAGCCATGATGGCCATAGGGGCATGCCATGTTCTGTGTGGCTATGAAAACCGGCATCAACTTTCTATCCTCTAGGACTTTTCTAAAGTTTTTTCTACTTTGGGACATATCCTATATATTCTCTTTAACACCAATACATTGATCCCTCTAGGATTTTTGTCGTCCCACATCCACAACACTAATTCATTTGGCGTTGGGTCTTGATTAACTAGCAACAAAGTGGGCTTGGCCCTGCTTCTTCCCCTAAATGAACCGCAACATTTAATTTCCATCGTTGGCGCCTAAAAATATTACGTAACTTATACTTGGCATAACTAATCCACCAAACTAAGGGCTTGCACTCCCGCTGCCCCGTTTTTTTGATAAAATCTCTTCTCGTTTTCTCTATTCGTTTTGGTTTATGCTTTTGTAATTTTAATGTTTTTGAACGATACCCTATTCCAGATCCTGGAAGAAATGTGTCCTTGATCACCTACCCAAAATTTGCCATTTACGTATTTTGCTTTCAGCTACCCATTCGCGATAGTCGCACTTTTTCTTTCATAATATCCAATAACTTTGGTTCCCATTTAGCCAATGTTAAACGTGTTTGTCGATCGTATTTAAATGTGGGCATATCCATTCCCCATTGGATTGATAGGCTTGTTTTTAATGTCGCCTGTATCAAGGTCAATATAGCGAAGCTACCGTTCTACTACCATCGTGGATTTGCCCAATTTTGCATCTGGGTCGCGCGCTCATCGATCCCAATATTTGATATTCCAGTCCTATAGAAGACCCGGGCTTTTTTGTTTAGATCCGTATTTACATAAGTATTTTATCCCACTGTTGGGCACCTTCCGTAAGTTTTAAACATCTAATTTAATTCCAAAATCAAACCATACAAGGTCTTGTGGTAACAATACTCATCCACCAAGCAGCGGATTCCTCGCCCACCATGAGGCAATACGGTAAGCATCACACGTCTCTATTTTCCAATCCGGATCCAGGAAAAACCATCAAACGGGCACCTTCCATCCATTGGTAGTTTCCCGTCCCTATACAATTTCCAATTGTCTTAATTTTTACCACTGTAACTTGTTCTTGTGATAATTGGTGTAAAGGGCGATTTTTTGGAATAAGTTTTCCAGGTTGTCGTAAGGATTTTGACGTTCTTGCCAACAATTTGGGTTCCTTCGGTTTTGTCTTTTCAATACGTGTACCGAAGTGCTTAATAAACCACTAGTCTGTTTTATCATCGATTCAGATAGGAAGCAGGTACGTCGTTGATGCCAAGTTTTTAAGTAATCCCCTATAGCTTTTCAATTCTGTAATGGGTTCCATCATTTTGTTTTAAAGGCTTTTGCGTTTCATTAGGTTACCGGTCTAAAGATTAACAACCCCGTCTGCCGCTCGTCATAAATACCCGGCACTCCCCAAGCTCTTTCTGAGGGATCTATTTCAATCTGGTATCCATGTACTCTAACCGTTCATATAAGTAGGAATACTTTGCTTCTATATCTGGATACCAGAATTCATTGATGGATCTACTTTAATAGTCCAATTCGCAATATAAAATCCCCATAAGCATTTTGGTCAGTGGTCATAAAGGGAGTGGGAGTGTTATGAACGGTGTTTCCAACTATGGTACCATCAACGACTTCAATTTTGCTACTCCTCCTTTTGGTTCCAGCCGTTAAGGGTCTTGCCATCGAATAAAGTTTACCCACGGAGTGTTGTCTTTTTTCTGTTCCTGCACAACCTTAATAAGGATGCAAAATAAGGAAGGCAAAAAAAAGAGGATTGGATTTTTGATCTTGATTTCATTTTTAATATCTTATTTTTATCATTGAGGCCTGACGGATATAAAAAAAGTGATTAATTATAGCCTTGTACTGATGAAAAGTGCCTTAACTTTAGTTAAAATAGCGTAAAAAAAGGGCCGCTAACTGAAGTGTGGCGGCTAATTTAAAAATATAACTTTTTAATATGTCCTATTGAAGTGGTCTACTAAATACTTTAAACCTATGTAAACAATCGGTTTGTACGTGATCAAATTAATGGGCCTGATCCTTTAACAACTCTGGAAATTTTGCTTGAAATCGCTTCCAATCTAGGAACCGATACGTTTCTGATATAAGGAATTGTTAGGAATTGTTTTTTCTCATAATCCTGATGATAGTCCGCATCATAAAGATAGTAAAGGTTTTACTTCTGTAACTATTGGAGCCGAATAGACCCTTTTCCTTATTCATTTTGAAATATATTCGTTTTAATAATCTTCTTCTTCGAATTACTTTTATAGAATGCGATTGACCGGTCATGGGGCTCCTTTGTCCGGGTCCCCTGCCTATTTATGTAGTAGGAGTCATGTGACCCCAAAACACTTTCCACAAGGTCTCAAAAGCAAATACTTTTGGTCATAGGTATACTTCTACAGCTCTTTCGGCATGGGTAGTTCGGCCATACCACGTCTCATAGGTGGGGTTTTTTTCCTTACCAGGCTCCGAATAACCGGAGACAACTTCCCTTAACACCTTTCACACTTTTCAAAAATTGCCTCTACACACCAAAAACAACCGCTGGCAAAATAGAGCGGTTTCATATTTGTTGGAGCTGATTAGCTGTTAACTCGGCTATTATTTTCACTCCTTTTGTTCCGACTTTGTTCCGATTTGGTTTTTGGACTGGCACTAATAGTACTAAATCCCTAAAAACCTTGCAAGTTAGTGTAATCTGTAATAGTCTCATAGTACAAAATTTCTTAAATGTTATAATTCCATTTTCTAAATCTGTTAATTCTAGGGTTGCTAAAGCTTATAGCAATACAAAATCCGCCATGCTAATACTAATTGCAGTTTATGATTTGACACTTTTAATTGAACTTTATTTCTCCTTAGTGTTTGCACTTCCAAATACTTACGGGATTTTCTATCTCTTAAAAAGGTTTGAAAAATATCATTTTTATTAGTGGAGACCACCTAATTTCTAAAAGCCTCATGCGCGTTGAAAGGTGAATAGTCGCACGTACCCCGCCTTTTTGTGGTTCTGGTTTAATCCCACTTACCTTGGAGGAATCTTAAAGGGGGACCAGTGTTGCCACTGGGTTTAGTACCATTTATTATGGTATTTGAATAAGTGTACAGACCTATTGGTAATAATATTTAATTCGTTTAACAATGGGCCATCCAAAGATATTACTTATGGTTGTAAGTAGATTAATTATTAGTAGAGTTTTTATTACAAAACTTGAGAGGTTTTTGGTTTTTTTGGCCTGGGAGTGCTGTAAGAATTACCGATTAAATACCGATATCAATCGATTATCCGAATTCATGACCCTATTTTTCATTCCACCGAAGCATTTTCCTTCTGCCACTTTAAACGAGAGATTGTCAGATACCGAAAATAAGGGGTTTTAAACGATTTGTGATCTATGTCAAGGTGCATGTGGCGTTAAATTTACATAACAAACAACGCAACATGAAAAAACGCTTTTTCACTTTAATTTTTTGTTCTTTTTTATCGGAGTAGCTGCAAACAAGCCAACATGTTTGAGCAGGAAGTGAAAGTTTGAAACTGTTTTTACCGTATGAGTAATTTGTTTACTTCTACTGCAATGAAAGTTCTGTGTAAAAAATGAAACAAAGTAGCTCGCTTTGTACTGTTACAAAAACTCTAGGGTTAAAAAAGAATTGTCCTTTCTCTACCAAATTGAACAAAGCTAAATTGGCTTAATAAGATTTTTTTTTACACAAGAATTTTTATCCCTGAAAAAAGTAGTGGTATTTCAATCTACTTCCAGAGAGCAGGTAATTTGTAGTTCGTAAACGAGAGGTTTGAACCATTATATATAGGATACAAATAACCATTGGTAATTACTAAGGATAATCCCGAAAACCCATTACACACTAAATACCTGCATATTGGAATTGAAAGCTTGGATGTTTCTGTATTTAACACTCGATACTGTAGATTATCGTACACACACCTTTAAGTAATTAACTTATTTATAGTTTTTACTACTAAAATTGACTGAACGATTTTACAGCGACCTATATATTGTAAGAATTACCGATTAAAACCAATATCATCGATTAGCGGATTCAACGACCCCTATTTCATTCACCCGAGCATTTTAAATGCACTTTAACGAAGAGATTTGTCCCAGATATGTGG
>Ga0163217_1060952_pt1 | contig 20626 bp, 12 predicted proteins | sample SynspAceP_FD_185933 | JGI IMG/M metagenome (GOLD analysis project Ga0163217, IMG submission 185933) | Saline lake microbial communities from Ace Lake in Antarctica - Synechococcus sp. Ace-P (PacBio error correction) | ecosystem: Environmental > Aquatic > Non-marine Saline and Alkaline > Saline ...
TTGCTAAAAAATGTGGGAATTACAAAAAACTTATCTACCATTTGCCGAGCCATCTTTTTGGAAATATCGCAGGGGACGCATTTCGCCCTAATTTTGCAAAAAAACTTTATAGGCCATAGATTAAATAAAAAAAAAAGCGATTTAAAAAGACCATCATGTAAATCAAGCAAATTTTATCCACAGGGATGCCGATGATGCTTTTAGAAGCAGTCTTGATTCTTGAAACTTTTAGAAATTTTAAACCATGTATCAATTAAATAAGGAATTAACGCCTGCCAGATATTCTTAGGGTCTAATGTCGTAAAGGTTTGTAGAGTTCGAGTCATGTCTGTACAAAAAATTGCAGGCCCGCTTTAGGGAGTAATGCTTTTTGTTTTTTGGTCCAAATAATGGGTAAACAAATGGAAATTTTATTGGTCCTCAAAATAGGGTTTAAAAACCCTGCAATTTAATTGCAGTACTTTAGTGATGCGAAAAAATTCTATCATTCGCATTTAATGGTTCAAATATAAGAAAGGCTCACATACTGTTGGTCGTTTGACCTGTCATATTGTTTGGTCGACGAGTATAGATATAAGGTATTGCACGGTGACTTCAGTCCTCGTTGCGCGAACTTTTGATACAAGGAAAATGTGAAATCTTCAAGGAATTAGAGACATTCGGACAGGAGTAGTTTTGTTCAGATCACGTTCATATGCCACATAGAGTTATGCTCTAAAAACTTAGCGTAAGTTCAGTGGTAAAGAGTTTTGAAGGGTCGTTTTCCTCCAAACGAAAACTTCAAAACAGGAAGTTCCCTTCTTTGAAAAAAACGATAAATTGGGCAATCATTTTTGGCAGTGGGTATGGAGTTATGGAGTAGCGGAAATAATTACTGAAAAATGGTCAACGACTATTTAGAGCACATAGAAGAAAAGATAGTAATGACAACTTCAAACTTGTCCTGAGCAGTGGTGAAGGAAGGAACTTCAGTCCTGAGTAAAAAACCCCATGCACTTCTAGGTGCAGGGTGGTTTAGTCTAATTAAGAAGTAGATCAATCAAATACATTTTTAAGTTGGGAATATTATCTAAGGCAATATTTGAGGCAATCTTCTAAGCAGCCGGTTCCTAGGTTCGAACGCCTAGTGCCATCACGACACTCTCAAAACCACGCCAAGGCGTGGTTTTTTTTGTTTATGATAGTCCCGAATGTAGTTCAGCTTGGAATAAAACAAAGACCTGGCAGAGCAAGCTGCCAGGTTTTGAAATTGCAACACTTGATATTCCTAGGAAACCGCAGGTAATCCTAGTGCCATTACAAAGTAAATAAGGGCTTACCAGAAATTGGAGGCTTTTTTAATTTTTACAAAAAGGCTCACTATTGGCTCAGTTTTATTTTATTATGATATGAATCGGTAAAATGGAATATATCATAATAAATTAAACAGCTTATAATCCAGTGTCATATATAATTCTCTTACATGAATGTACTTGCTTTGAAAATTAAATATCAGGGTCAATACTTGGATCAGTTTTTTATCTGAGTTCCATCAATCCCTTGGGAAATAAATCAGGGAAAGGAATAATGCAATTTTCATGTTGCTAGGAAACAACAATTTATACTTGTCCGGCGGTGCTGTTAGAAACTCGGGTTTTTGTTTTAATAGGGAGGAGTGCGGAGATATAGTAGGAGAGAAGGAGAAAGTATTTCGGGAATTGCGTTGGTGGTGACTTCAGGCACTGTGGATAATAGTGACGCCAGGATTAAATAAAAATTAGATGTAGAGTGAGTTTTCTTAATTTGAATTAATGGTTAGGAATTTATTATGTAGTTTAAACTTACGAAAACACCAGCTCATTAGCCTCATTCAAAACATGGTTGGTAAAGTTTTCAAATAAATGTTCCATTGTCGGAAGAGAATTATGGCCCAATCCTTCACTGATTAACTCTGTGAGTATCCTCAGGAAACCGAGGTAAATGGTGGTCACAAGAATGACATACTCAGGGAATCAAAACCTTAAACATATAATTTGTGGAAGATCTTATCGCTTGCACGAAATCTTTTAATGAAATGGGATATAGCCGGAAAGGTTTTTGGTTCGCTTTATACCAATAGTGCTGGGTGTATTGATACAGCAGGTATGGGAGTGAATGATGTCCTGAATTATATTAGCCTTTTATAGCTTGAAGTGCAGAGATTGGCATCCCTTGTGGTCTTGATCCTCTACGATTGTCTACAGTACCAGTTTATATTGAGTATGGTAACAATAAAAGAAGGTAGAATGACTTGGACTTGTACAAATAGACCGGTGCCTTACATTATAAAGTTGCCAATAAATATTATCCTGCTTACCTTGATTAGTTTTTAGCAGTAACGATGACTTGATACCTTTGTGGGATAAAATTGGGAAAATATATTGCTAAAGCCAAAAAATTCAACCTCGCCGAAACTCCCATAAAATCGATATTGCTATAGTCGGGACATTGAAGAAATTCAGCCAACTATGATGCTTCAATAGGTATCAACGCTCAGATATTTAGCTTTTGCGAAGTCCAATGAGGCAATTAGGTAAATCGTTCTTTCGATTCTTCAGGCCGTTGATAATTCAGGTAACATAGTATGTCTATAGACATTTTTAATGTTCTTCGCGTGAAGCTTTGAAAAATACTATTATATTAGAAATCATCTTACTTTTTTTATATAGATATTGAATAAAGCTTTTAACTGGTGAATTGATATTTTTTTATGTTAATATTTTGTTATTAATAATTCTTTTGCTATATTTTGTAGGACAAAAAGGGTTTTATAGGGAAATAATATGAAATCGAAACTAATAGTTCACATCACTAACAGATCAAGTAAGGGCGAATATTATAGAATATATAAAGGGAAATAACTTGTTCCCGGGGGACCCCTTTTCCTATGAAAAAAGAATTTGTCGATAATGCTTAGTGTCGGTCGTAATGTAGTAAGAGAGGCTATGAGCCGGTTAAGAATGTTTGGGCATACTTGAATCCCGCACCAAGAAGAGTATAATTGTGGGAGGATCCCCCTTTGTTGAATGGGTTTAAAAAGGGTATTGATCCACAGCTTCGTAAGTGTACTACGCAATAAAAGAATTAATGGGATGAGAAATAGCGAGGAAGTAGCGGATAGCAGAGGTTTTTTTATTCACAAATATTGACGGATAATGATATTGCAAAGATTTGGAAAATATTATTTTCAAGGCAACAGGCAATAGGGATAAATAACTGTCCATTGAAAGATGAAATGCAATTCCATCAAAAAATCTATGAAATAGCAGGAAATAATTTTATTCTACATTTCTATGAGTTGATGCAGCGTTTTTTGTATTCGCCAAGCATAAATTATGAGAGTTTATTTTGAACCAATCAACAAGAAACTGCAGAAAGTGTGGGGTTGGTTACCCAAAGTGATTTATTACAAGCTATAAGGATAATGAAAATTTAATATCAGAAAGAATCAGAAGGCACCTAAGACCTTATTGGGAAATTTCTTGTACAATTTTAATCAATAGAAAATGACAATAAGAAAAAAAAGGATGATTGTTTTACTACATCCGTTTTACTGAATAAGCGAGCATGGAATGAGTGGACATAAAGAATGTGTTCCTTGTAGCAAGCCATTTAAAAAAAAAATGAAAGTAAAGGGCCTTTGGTGGCCGAGACCACGGCGAAGGTTTTGTTTTTGAGTGATAATTGAAGATTGGGATGTAATCAAAGATTGGGTAGCAAGTAACGGAAAATGATTTCGTGTAATAGTAGCATACCGGTAGTACGAGCTTAACTAGTGGCAAAAACATTAGCGTACGAATCGGCCAAGGCAGGGGTTGATACTAATTGCAATAATGGACCCGCCTTTCCTGGGGGCCCTGGCCAAAAGGAAATTTGGAAGAGTTTTGTGCCGACGGTGGGCATTAATCAGCTCTTCATACCATTAAAATTATTACCTCATGCCATTCTCTTTCTCGAGTAAATGTTTCCTATTAAAATAACAGAAATCAAATATTTGAGCAAACACTAAGGGTATTAAAATGGAACATAATCGTTGGTAATTTAAATTGTAAATAAAGGGTATTTGGCTATAATCAAAAATGAAATTTAGGAATGAAAGACGATGGGAATGTTATTCACATTTATGTCGATTGGGGTGTTATTGCAAATAAAGGCTTTCAAAAACCAAATGGTTTACAGCAAAACACAAATATACTTTTTTGTGGCTTTATTGATGATTTACAGACCCACATTAAGTTGGCTATCGTTGCTCTATTGCCTTAACTCCCAACATTGATGAATTGGGCGTCAACGGAAACCATTTTTACAAAGACTATGTCAGCAAGCCGTAGTATCCTTCTAGATTATCCTACTTACAAGGATTAGCACCAGATTTCAAAACACGCAGCCAATTCCTGGTCAATCAATTTCGGACGAAAAAATACCTAATTTGATTACTCTACACAAATTTTTAAAGTTAATGGCCATGGATCTGTTAGATTCTCGGTAAAAATTCACTATGGTTCTAAAAGCTCGAGATCATGTTTCAGGTCAAAAGCCTGCCCTTTTGAATGTTTCCAACAAAGCGATGGAATACACACTTGCTAAAAAACAAATCAGGAAATAAGGCGCCTAGCTTTGAAAGCGCAGATGGTTGGGCAAAGGTAATGAAGTTGGACAGATTGCAACGAGGCCAATTCGCAGTTTAAACCCAATTTCCAAAGAAATGAGACCAATTTTTTCCTAGCTTGTTGGATTCAAAAAACCACATCCATACACCCTTTTAGTGCTCCTAAAAAATATTGGAAATTGTATGAGCCAAAATTTATTCAGCATCTAATTTTCCAAAAGGAAAAAACTTACCTATACTCCTGATAGCTTTCCATGATTCTCAAGATTACGTGGTTATGTGACATCCCTAATATTGGAACAATTAATAGTGACAAGGAAAAAAAACCTAATGGGCAAGTATATTATGCTTGTGTTCGTTATATTGATGCTCAGATGGGAAAAATAAGGAGAATTAGATGAGGGATTTGGGGCTAGACAAAAAATACTATGTTTGTATTTGTGGGGGGATCATGGATATAATTTAGGGGAGCAGATTTATGGTGGCAAATCGACGAATTCGAATTGATAGTAGAATTCCATTGAATAATTCCGACGCCCCACTAAAACTTCGACTGGGACAAAATCAAAATTCCATAGTTTGAAGGCGGTAGATATCTACCCCCCACCACTACATGTATTGTGTGGCTTAAAAGCAAAGGGAAAAATTGGTCAGGTACTAGTCCTAAAGCCCTTACTTGTACAACGCCTCTACTTAAATAAAAACGGCCGCTTTTACACAATTCGTCAGACCTTACGATGCATTTGTTTTTCAAAAGAGGCTACCCATAATGGGGTAATTCCGTTCGCACCAGAATTGGAGATGTTGGTGGATGGTTTAAATGCTTGAACGATTCCATTGAATTTACAGAATTGTAGACATGGGAAGACGATAATATTGAAAAGACAAATTTAACAAAGGATTGCCGATTATCGCGACATTGGAATTGAGGTTGTTAGAATGTTTAAAAGTCCATATAAATCCAAAAATATAGTTTATTTGAAAGAAATAAAATAATTAAATCTGAAAAGAAACAAACATCAATAATCTAATATGAAATATAAAACAAGTTATAAGTTTACAGCTTCTGTTTACTGTTTGCCTTTTACCAATTTCCAATTTTTATACTCGCAATTCATGTGAACAAAAAAAGAAAAAAACGGATTCAATGGTCTCAACCCTTTATTAAAAGTAAACAAAAACTCACCTAACATTTTAATGGATTAGCTACTGATCAACAACGTTGAATACATTGGGGCATTGGGGAAACAAGTAGACGATTAATACACCTAATTTAAGACCGTCTCGTTCCTTCGAAGGAGTTAGTTTTTAATAAAGCATTTGTTTCAAGCTCCTAATATGTAACACCAAGTAGAAGCCAGCTTTTTAACAGGAAATGTATCCTTCAACAAATTAGGGCTTCGAAAAACGGAGCAATTCCGAATGGCAGAAGCTGCTCCCCTTAATTCCAAGCTATAAAAGTGCAGGATATGATTGTGGGCCTTTCAGGTAAATTACATTTATCGTACCGCAATGGCACACAGGCCAGAACATAGGCCAAAGGACGATGGCTATAGGGTTTTTGAACTTAGCCATGGTCCTTATCAATCTGGTTCCTGCTAATGATTATATTAACTGGTTTTCAGCAGAAAGGAGTTGATATTTTAGCACTTAAAGAGGAAAAATGGTTTATGTGCCTACAGAGTATCATCAAACTAATGGTGTACTGATTCGGGCAATCAGTTTATTAAGGAAAACGAGAATGGGCCTTGGTTCTATAGTATGAATATTTATGACCCCGGGCCGTTTGATCCACCACAGGAATAACTTGACAACTATGATATTGATAAGCTACCTGATCCCTGGGGATAAATGAATAAAGGCATTGAAGCTAAGAAAATGTTCAATAATGTTAATGTTTCAGGGGCTTTCCCAAAAATATACTTCTAGGGAGAATAAGGAAAGGCTTGCAAAATATTGTGGGGCCAGATAAGAACCTTATAAGACAATCAATGGGCAGACCTATTCAAAATGTTGGAAGAAACTGGGCAACTGGATAATACATATGGTTATTTTCCACCTCTGATCATCGGTGACTATGGCTGGAGATCATGGCAATGACGGAAAATAAGGTTGCCGTTTTTTTTACGAAAGGCTTAGTGCGCGTGCCTTGATTTTTTTGTACCGCGTCTTATATTCAGGAAAATGGTGCAAGTGGTGCCTTGGTTGAACTAGTGATATTGTCCAAACATACTAGAATTGACAGGTTTGAAATAGAACAAAGCAATTCAAGTAAATACTTCTGTGACCAATTCTCTCAGGTGTCAAACCTTCCCATATTTTCACCGTGAAGCCGTGCGGTCTGAAGTCTACGACGCGGCAATGAGTGATAAGCTCAATTAAATGCCACCCATGTAATCGTAACCGAAAAATACAAGTTGATTAATGTATCAATGGCCATGTGAGAAGGGGAATTGTTCGATTGAAAAACGATCCGGAAGAATAAATATCCAATTATGGATAGCCTTCGCACCAAGATATATAAAATGGACCTAAATGAAAAAGCTATGATCAAAACCGTCCTTATCGATTGGAATACGGGCCCTGAAAAGGTTGGGGTAGGTATTAAACATCGAAGATTATAAAAATGTAAAATCACAATTATAGATAGAGCACTATTATTGTTGCATTTCTTTTTAATATTCGATATTCCTCATTCGGACAGGAAAAAACCAATATATTATTTAATTGTTTCGGAGACTATGGCCCCTGAACTAGCTGTTATGGCGCTCAATGCAAAACACGAACCTGGATAAAATTGGCAAATAATGCGTGTTTTTATGTGAAAATGCTTATGTCCCACAAGCCGGCTGTTCCCTCCTCTCGCGGGCAATTTTTACCGTTTATATCCTCATAAAATGGACAAATAGAATTGGCGTGGGGATAACCATAAATGTACGAAGCAGAAACAGCAAACATACCTAAAAGTTTAAAGCTGCAGATAAAATAAGGAATCATCGGAAAACTCCATGGTCCAATCCAGAATCCGCATTTCCTTTTGGCTTATTAATTAAAACAAAGTGAGCTTAACATCAGAAATGGACCAATTCTTAATGATTTATTAGTTTTAAAAAATATTGATATTGGGGAATATAGGCAACATAAAAAATAGTCAGATAAGCCGCATTTAATCAAAGGGTGCCCATTTATTCACTTCCTGATTTTATCTGTATCTCATATATATATGTAGTTCCCAAACTAAAATTATTTCCAATTAAACAATGATATTTATGAAAACCAAAAAGTACGATTTCCGGTGTTAAAGAATTTTACCATATTGCTTACTCATAAATCGATGGGGTTGTTTAAGGACAAAGTGAGATAAGCCAAAAGACCTTACAAGCAAAATCTTACTATCCTGTACTTAAAGGTAAAGTAAGCCAAATCCGTATTACGATACAATTGACAAGACCGGGATAGAAGGAGAAATAGTGATGCCATTCAGTATTGGACTGAAAAAACAAAACAGGAAAACACTAGAATATTCGGAATCTATTTATCAGAGAATGGATCCGTAGTTCAATATAAAGATTGTTATTCGGCCAGGCCCGGAAAAAAAAAAAACCAAAAAAGGGCTAACTGATCAATGGAAGACAAAATTTAAAACCAGGAACCAACTATTTTCTGGGTCACCTTGAAAATTGGCGGACCAAGGTTGACCTGACCGATAAGGTGTAATACAAATATTGATTAATCTTACCCTCGGAGATCCAAAAAACTCGAATAATCAAATAATAACAGAAACTAAAGCTTTTACCCGTCTTGGAGTAGAGTAAGACAACACCAGGAATGATATGTACATACCTTACCGAATTCCGGTTTTGGAATACTAACCAAAAAAGGCCCTTATTGGCGGTTGTTATGGATGTACGTAGAATCTGGAAGGGACTTACAGGACATATAGATATTGGAGTTAGTAGATCCAACAGATTGGAGGAAATTCTGGGAACCTATGCGAATAGTATTGGAACATGGGAGAATGGGGCGGATTGCACAAAAATTCAATGGGGTAAGTGACGCAAACATTGTAGTGGACGAAACAAACGGCACAATATTCGTTGCTGGATTATGGATGCACGGTGTTAATCAGCGCGCAACGGCGTTTGGCAGGAAAACTTGGCGAAGAGAGGCAAGGAATGGAACATCATGGAGGACCAAAGGGTCCCAACCAGGTTTGGACGTTAAACAGACAAGTTCAATTTCTGATTAACCAAAAGTACCGATGATGGCAAGGACCTGGAGGTGAGCCCATCAAATGACCGAAATGTGTAAAGACGCCAAGTGTGGTTATGGGCACCTGCGACCAGGACATGGAATAACCTGAAAGACGGTAACTTTGGTGATCCCAACCGCAAGGTAGGGATGAAAATGGATTTGCCATTTCAATAATAACCTATAGTAAGAAATGGAGGGAAACATGGATAACGAGTAATCCGCATCCCAGTAATACTAACGACATGTAATGGCCCGTTGACTCTCCAATGGGGGTATTTGCCCTGAAACCATTCGGACAATCGTAATGGCGAGAACAAAATCGGAAAACCAACGGCCGCGCCAATTATGGTTAACAAATGTCTGGGTGTTACCTGGACGCGAACACCCCACTTTCCCATGGCGCAACTTATTGAACCCAGGTGTCATGGCCAGTATTCATCGCATGACTAATATAGCTAATGCAGGGACTTTCAAAAAGTATTTACTGTTTTTCACATCCTAATTCCAAAGTACAGAGAGAATTCAAACAGACTATCCAAAGTCAGTTTGGAATGATGGAAAAATCCCGGTCAAGGAATAATTGGATGGAGCTGGAACCGAAGGGACGTGGTGCCGGATATTCGCTGCATCACTTCTATTGATAATGATCATATCGAATTCTTTATGAAGGAAGTCAGGCCAATATGACCTTTCAAAAAAAGATAAACATCAAATGAATTAACCTAAAAAAATGACTAAAAAGTCTTTTTGGAACACCTAAATAAAAATATAACATGTTTTGGAGTTCTATTATTAACTGTTGTACTCTGTTTAGTTTGTTAAGGTTAATTCACAGGATGGTATTTTGAATAATTTTTTTTTTTTTTTTTTTTTTTTTTTTTTTTTTTTTTTTTTTTTTTTTTTGTTTTTTTTTTTTTTTTTTTTTTTTCTCAATCTTCCACGATCTGCCCGAACATAGGGCAAAATACTGTACAGGGGGTCTTGCAGGTCCATATACAGGGGGTTAGATGAATGAGGTTATTAATAGTGGCTGGAGGGGCCCATTTTCTTCTAATAAATTGGCATGGGAAGCTGGTATCAAGGCTTATTAATGACTGATTTTTATACTTAAGAGTAAAACCGACAGCATATTTCAATGGGAAATTACTACTCATCGTTGCGGAAGGAGGGTCAAGGGCCTTTTCGGTAGGTGTTGGTTAAAGCAACGGGTTTTGGAGAATTGCTTTTATCTATTTTCAGGGGAAGAAATATAAGTCCCTGCAAGGAGATTTGGACGGTAATTTTCCGTACCATAATGTTTTTAATCCCCAACAACCCATAAACGGCAGGTCAATTCAAAATGGAACGGACCAAGAATTTAAAGTCATGGCCGCACGCGCCTTTCTCCTTGTGCCAGTTCATCATATTTGCTTTCCGGATCTGATTGGTGATCTGGCCGCTGAAGGAAATCGGCATACAAGAGAATAGTAAATTTTGGAAAACCAATTGTAAATGGAGAACAGATGTGGGTGGGATATTGGAAACTTGGCCAAAAATGGAATTGACAAGGTTCAACTTGAACAATGACTTAAGTGATTGGAAAATAAATATATGGGTTCAGATACCATTTCCAAAGGATTTTAAATGGGTTTGGGAGATCACCACAGAACCGGTCAGGTAAACAACGCACTGCTTGTTCGCTGGGGAGAGGATATTGTGGTGCCAATGGGAGAGATTAAGACCAGGGGTAAGTACGCCAGGATTAATGAAAATTAAGGTAACAAAGATGTAGAACACCTCGGAACAAATGGATGGCTTTTGGTAAATTGGCCTTTTTTGGTCTCAAATTAGGTGTCTAAAAACCCTGCATTTTTATTGGAGTAATTTTTAGTGACGCGAAAAAATCTATACATTCACATATATAAAATGTATAAATATAGAGAAAAGCTCGCATATTGGTTTAGTCGTTTGAACCTGTTCATATTGTTTGGTCGACGACGTATAGATATAGAGGTAATTGCACGGTGAACTCAGTCTCCGTTGCCGCGACTTTGGATACAAGGATGTCATCTCAAGAATCGAGATATTAAAGGGAGTAGTTAGTCCAGATCACGTCCATATGCACATAGAGTATGCGCCTAAACTTAGTGTAAGTTTTGTGGTAAAAGTTTTTAACGGGTTCGTTCCCCTCGGCAAACTTCAACAGGAGTTCCCTTCTTTGAAAAAACGATATTGGGCAATCATTTTTTTGGGCATTGGTATGGGAGTACGGAAACTATTACTGATGAATATGAATAACGATTTATTTAGAGCGCATAGAAGAAAAGAATAGTGATGACAATTCAAACTTTTATACTAGAGTGGTGAAGGAAGACTTTCAGTCCTGAGTAAAAATCCCTGCACTTCTAGTGCAGGGTTGTTTAGTGCAATAACCGTAGTTTAAAAGAAGGGTATAATACATTGACGTGCTGATACAAAATGGGGTTAGGGGGTTAGGGCATATGAATTTTACATATTGTCGCCCTCTCTTAAATATAGTTCTATTCTCTGGTTACTGTGGATATTAAATATATCACTATCCCTGTACTTCGCCGTCCATCTATAAATACCAACGTAATTATCGAATTTTTAAATTTAAAGAGTTTCCCCTATTGTTTTAATAGCATAAAGGAATAATGTGTTTGAGCAACCTTTCAAGGTGGAATCTTGTTTGGTATCTAGCTATAACTCATTAACAAGCTGTTTGGTTAATGGAAATATATTCTTAAGTGGATTATTCCAGATTGGTTTGGGAGGAACAAAAGCTTACCCAGAATTAGTAGATAGTATTCCCTGTTTTGGTTGCCCAGTGGTAAGGCATGGCCATGGCTACTCAACCTATTTTTGTTAAATGATGATCGCTACTTTTACAATTAATATCAAATAAATAATTTTGTTCATGTAAATTTTTTGCTTTTATTGTACTAACAAATAATTATATTAACAATATAAATTATGCAAGTATCGGCAAAATATGACTGTCTTTTTTTATTAATAGAGGAAAAAATATTTGGGTTCTTTATTTTAGATTAATGGAAGTATGATTTTGCACAGTGCATTCTTGTATGGTTATAATTTGACCTCAGTAGATTAAAACCTTTGGGGGAGCAGGTGAGCATTTAACGGAATTCCAATTTTATATTACCTGTGTGCTTTAATATTATCATTGATTTTGCGAGATGCAAAATTTTAATGAAAGCTACAAAAAAAGCAATTAAAATCGTGTGAAAATAATTCCATAGTATCGTTAAAACTTAAAAACTTAAAACTTAAAACTTAAAGCCTTATGTGGTGTTAAATAAGCTAATTACGCGTTAGCCCATTTAATAGATTAAAACAAGATCCAGTTTTCCTGAATTTGCAACTTTTGGCAAAAATTAATGTTTGAGAAAAGGAAAATTTGAATGGGGTGATGCTTTAAAGTGGGATAAAATGCAGGTGGGGTTCAGTAAGAGCTTAAAAGTTGGGATTGTTAAGTTGTATGATGTGGACCTAAAATTTACAAGGAAAAAACAGCTAGGCCTATTGATTGGTTGGTTAATGTCAAAGTGATAGCGAAATTAAGAATATAATTAGAAAGGGGAGTTAGTGTTAAGATGTGAACAAGGAAATGTCATGCATATTTCATTTGCTCCTGGGTTTATAATTAAAATAATTTGAACAAACCAATTAAAAACTTTCAATAATGAAAAGTGACTCGATTTATCGCTATAATATTTTTAGTAAGTGGTTTTTTGCCCCGAGCCCAAACTGCTGTATTTTGATGCTACCAAATATACTCTGGATTTTGTACGATCAGCAAGTTACAATACCATTAATACGCTGAACAATCCGGAAATTCAAAACGCCTATCTCAACCGACCCTCAGTAAGATGGGTTGGGTAGCCTTTTACCAGAAGCCTATTCTCAGAGCGTTGTACTCCCAGTAAGAGTTAGTTTTTTAACTGGCCTGTATCAGTGCTGCCCATCAAACCCGAAATGGTATGAAACGTTTCCGGCTAAATGAGCAGAGTACAGTTACATAACGCAAGCGTTTTTGTCTAATGTTGGTTACGACTGTGCTTTAGTGGGGAAAACTTCATATCGCCTCCTTGGGAATGGTAATAGAGGCAAGAGTGGATGATGGGTACCCGTTGAATTTTTATCACAGCCTTTTCTCAATGGGCAAGGTTACAAAAAACGGCAATGAATACATGGAATGGCTTTTGTAGTAATAGGTGTAGATTGATGAGGGTGTTCGATTTAGCAAATGTTTGAAGCGAGGGCATGCTAAAGAAAGGCGTGCATCTTTGTCCGTATTTAGAAGATATTGATCCCAAATACCATCAAAACAACCGGTGTGGTAAAACAAAACTATCGATTTTATTAATGAAGAAGAGAGGGGACATTGGATGGTGAAGTTTGAATTTTTATTCGCCTCACATCCTCCATACGAAACGCCTTCCCGCTTTCTATAAAAATAAGTACGATATAAAAAAACTGAAAAAACCCTTTATATATAAGAATCGGACAATGTCAACCAAGAAAAAATTTAAAAAGCATATTTGCAGGAGGATAAATTGGTAACCCTACTGAAAAAATAATGAATAATAAAAGCCCTTCATATTATGGGTAATGATACATTAATTTGAATGAGCAAATAGGAGGCTATTTCGATTTGTTGGAAAGAACACAGTTGGAAAATAACCGTCATTATTTTCAACTCCGATCATGGTAATATGACTGGCGACCACGGCATAAATGCAAAAGGATGCCGTTTTTGATGAAAGCGCTGTTTAGGGTAGCCGTTAGATTATTTCTTGCCGGGACATTTTCAAAACAGAATAAAGTTGCAAACCGGATTAACCGCAACTTATTGGACATTGTTCCAACTATTGCAGAATAGTTGGTATTCCGTTAGAATGGGTTCAGGGTAATTCCTTGGTTGCCAAATACTTTCAGGAAAAGAAGATGGTAGTAAGAACATGATTAATGTGCGAGTGAATACTATGAATGCTTGGAATATGAATTTTGGAGTAACCGGGTAAGGAATCATGAAAGCTGACTTTGCACGAAATGTTTTCGCAACGATCAATACAGTTGGTGGTTTTACCACAATCTAGAGTATGGGCGAGTTGGGTATGAATTTAAAAAACGATCCGGATGAGTTTTTAAATAACCTTTGGGAAAATACTGATTGCCGAATGTAAAAAAAACGAGTTGATGAAAGCCAGCTTTGAATGCCACCCGTTAAGCCATTGACGTGGGTCCGAAAGGATAGGCAGATTTTTAATTTTTCAAAATCAAAGGTGCGTTTGTATTGCGCCTAAAAGTAACCAGAAATGAAAGAATTTGAATAGAAATAATGCAAAAAAACATGAAGTAATTAAAAGCATTCATTCCTATGAAAATAATAGAACAGCAATGATCCTAAAAAAATATGTAAAAATGAAAAAAACCATATTCGTACATTAAAACAAATATTTCTTAATTTTTACTTACGTTTAGCTTTACGGTTGCGGTTTTTCTACAGGAGAAAAAACAAAAACTAAGGAAAAACCCAATGTTGTTTTTTTCTGGTTGACGATTTAGGGTACAGTGATGTGGGTTGTTAACGGCAGCGACTAATTACGAAACCCCGCATTGATAAACTAGGAGTGAAGGAGTTCGTTCAACGTTACTGCGCAAAATTATGCAGCTAGTAGTGTGTGCTCCCCTACCGCGCAAGCATCTTACTGGTAAATATCGGGGCGCTACACATTACTGCATGCCATTCCAGTTGACGGTTTGCCCGGTTAATAGCCAAAGGTGTCAACTTCCCACTTTTTAGATGCCGACTACGTGAAAAAATTTGCATTGGATGGAGTTACCAAAGCCGAAGGCTTTGAAAAGTTACGTTACAAAACAGGAATGAATCGGAAAACTGGCATGTAAGGTTGGGACAAAGGAATATTTCCCCGAATATCTAGGGATTTGATGTAAATAAGGAGAAAATGGATGGGATACCCAGGGCGTTATTTATCCCTATGAGGAAATGGAGAGCAACTCCCAATGACCCAGATTCTGAATGGAATCTGTTTCGAAGAAGGAGAGAAGGGGTGAATACTGACAGACCGTTTAACGCCTTGAAGCGGAAAAATTTATAAGACAAAAGCAAGGACGATCCCTTTTTCCTGTACCTCTCTCATTAGCTGTTCATAACTCCTATACAGGCAAAAGACAGTCCTGATCATAAATATCAGATTGAAAGGAGAAAGATGAGAAAAAAAGGGAAACACAAGAAACCCGCATATGCGGCAATGATCGAAACTGTGGATCAGAGCATGGAACACTCATGGCTCCTCAAGGAACTGGATTGGAAAGACACCATTATTGTTTTTACTCGGATTAACGGCGGTGCTGTGGGTGACATCCACTATCCTTTTAAGGGAAATAAGGGGAAAATTTCTTTGAAAGGGGGCATCAGAGTTCCTTTAATTGTAAAAATATTCCCGGGCAAAGTAAATACCCGGAGGTGAAAGTTCACGTTCCGTTATAAGTCCCGATTTATATCCACAATCCTCGGTCTTGCCAAATTAACCATTAATCCCTTCACAACATAACCTGATGGTATAGATTTTTCTCCTGTTTTTGAGAAGGTGAGGAATGGCTAGGACAGAAAGATTTATTGCTGGCATCTTCCAAATAATATTGGGCCTGGTCTCCGAATAGTGCTGGAACCATGTAGTGTAATTCGTTCAGGGCGATGGAACTCAATCGAAAAGTTTCGAGTCTGAGGAATGTGAATTTATATAATTTGGAAATACGGATTAGAAGAGAAAAATGATTTAGCTAAAGAGATGCCCAAAAAGGTGAAGGAACTTACAAAAAAACTAGCCCAAGGCGGGAAAAATGTAAATGTGCAAAATTGCCAAAGTAAATCCTGAAATTACCAATAAACTACCTTGATGAAAGTATTCGAGATAAAAAAAAATATTCATGATGAAATGAAATTATATGCTGGTTTAGTCCATAGTTTGCTTTTTTCGTGCAATTCTTGTAAACAGTCAAAAGGGAAAATTCTTTTTTGATTGACAAAAACACCGTTTTTCGATGTTCAGAAATCTTTGATGACAACGTTTGCCCAATGTGTAACAGCAAGATGGAACAATAATAGCTGTTTGGGGATTGGAAGCAATGTACGATCGCGACAGGTAGTGAAGATGGCGGCAAATCTTGGCAAACAGGAGATTTTAAATTGGTTCAGGTTTAACGGGTGGGTTGGGGATTTGGATGAAAAACCTCATTTGGCAAAGTAATTGTGGACTAAATACAAAGGTAAAGCGCGGCTAGGAGTGACAAAGATAATCACAAGTATCTAGTGTTGGACGCTCGGAAGGAAATACATACAAATAATATGAAGTTTATAGTTAGTTTGAGGTTAGGTGTTGATGATAGGGCACGGAACCTGGGCGGTTCGTGCCTTTTTAAACTATTATGACATGGACCGCGAGAATGGGCGGAAAATATGGTTGTAGTAGGATCTGAAAAGGTAGACACAGGACAAGCCTCTAATAGATTATGGAAAATGGGCGCACAATTGGGGAACTAAACATAAGTATCAATAGGTCTGGCAAAAAAGTGCCGGCATATGACGGATTTTAAACTAATTTATAAATAAAATATGACATGAAAAGACTATTTGATTATACCTGATAGGGAGGCGAGCGTGTTTGATAAGGATGCAACAAAAAAGGAAAAGGATATGGCCTCGGCCGATCGTAAAGGAGCACATTTTGCGTATTCTCCTAAAGGCTTCAAATAAAAACAGCCTGTTCGGTCGATATCTTATCGTAGGACCACTTCTGAACGGCCCACGAACCGTATTAATGACTTTCATTTTCCTTGGTTAACAACTCCTAGTAAGTTCATTTTTTGGTATAATCTACTAGTTTTAATTTTATGGTATAATTATTACATTATGGTTATTTGGGTTATGTAAGGGTAAAGTACTAAGGGCCCAAAATCCTAATTTAGCAAATTGATGCTCTCTTAAAAAGAAGGGGTTTCTGAGAAAAATATCTAATCGAGATGTTTCTTCGGGGCCAATCGAACGTCATGATCTGGATTTAATGATTTCCAACTTCGAGAAGGTGATACCGTTTATCGTTGGAAACTTGACCGTAATTTGGCGAGGAGTAATTTTCGCACTTAACTAAGTTAATAGAATCAAGTTCGAAAAACTACCTTGACGTTAAATTCAAAAGTAAATCAAATGACCCTTTATAGACGACGACTTCTGCACACGGGACAAGTTTGTAATTACAATTGTTTGGGGGCCGTGGCCCAATTAGAAAGAGACATTAATTATTTGAGGCACACAACGGCCGGTTCTAAAAGTGCTAGAAGAAGGGGAGAACAATTGGGTAGGAAAAAAGGACTTTGGAAAGAGGCAAAGCAAAAGGCGATGTTGGCGGCATCTTATTATCAGAAAATAAAACTGCCCATCACGGATATAATGAAGTTGGTAGGTATAAAATCTAAACCAACTTTGTATATGAGTACCTCGCCATTCAAGTACGAGAGGAACATTGTAAAGGTGTGGAGTAGTTTTGGATGAAGAGGGCACAGAAATGGGATACAGTCATTTTGGCAAAAAACACCCGAAAAGCTATCAAAACCTCATAATTAAAGAGGTTATTGCCAAATAAGATTATAAGCGCTTAAACTATAATTAGTGTTATGACTAGATTTTCCTTAGCATAAGAGTAAAAAAATTATTTGTATCATTATTAATTAAATACAATCATTATTCATGAAAAAAAGGGATTTATGCATATTGGTATCTCACCACAGTTTATAGGTGAGGTATGTGAGAGAGAATCTGTAACCGAAATAAATCAAGGAAGGTATCTTGCCAAGTAATTTACATGGAAAAGCATGAATGTACGGGTAGAGTACTAATTTAATAAGATTTGGAGGAATATTAATAATGTGATTTCTTCTGTGCCGACCTAACAGCTTTAATGATAATGTTCTTTTTGAAAGGGTTGGTTACGCCATAGCAATTGGAAAAGCCCATATGGTTAAGTTGGACACAACTCATGCTGAATCTTTTAGAAGATTTAAGAGCTAAATTTTTCTTTTCCAACATTGGATATTGTCAATCATATCCATTTCAAGACATTGTCCGATGGATTTCTAGTTGATAGGCCATTATGAAATCACATCACGGTATTACAAGACCTTGTTGAAGAATATCAACACTGGTAAAAGGATACAGCAATTCTTTTCTCAAAAGTCATAATCGATACAAATTATAGCCGACACTATCCGTAAACTGGTGTAAGTTTGAAAATAACTAGGGTTGACTTTTATTTAAAGTCTGACGCCTTTTTTTGCAGTAGCGGGCGCCTGACCGACGGCAGGGATCGTTAGGAACGATTTAAAATAATGCCCCAGTTCCTTGTGGGGCATGGAACCATTTCTTGGTCGCACTCCTGTCGCCAAAGTTACGGATTTCAATCACCGCAATCAATCGGTCGGAAGGAAAGTTTGTTCTGGTGTACTTTCGAATTTTTCCCTTTAGTTCCTCTATTAAGATTGTGGTATAGAATAATTTTACGGATCTCCAAGGGAAACTCGAAAGAATACGGTGAGTTCCTGCCAGTTGTCCCTCCAACTTTTTTATGCGTAGGAATACTTGTTCTCCATTGCTGCAAAGTCGTCAGGCCGTCCTGGCAGCCTCCTGGGTAGGGCGTTGTATAATTTGCTTCATTCAACGGTAAAATGCTTTTTTTTATCTTCCAGAACCACAATACCTACAGGCATTTCTTATCGGTGTACCACACATAATCTGGGTCCTGGACTTCCCGGGACACGTTCTTGATTGATACGGCTAGAGCAAGCTAGACCCCCTCTAAACCTGGGGTTAAAATGAGGTCAGAGATGCAAATCTGCCGTTCTGGTCGGATGCCTGACGCCTCCTACATTAAAAAGATATCCCCAAATTTTGGGTCTAGATTGCTTTTAAAGCGATCCTTGTTATTAAGTTATTCTAGAGGCAAGCTGACCCACTTTTGATTTTTATATTTTGGTTTTACTTGATGGTTTTATAACCATCAAAAGATATGTCCCCTATGGCTGGAAAAACCAAAAACGTATGAGCAAGTAAAACAACTGTTTTACGATGCACCATCAAGGTAAAAGGCTATAGAAACGATAAGCTAGACCCTTAGGAAAATTAGCAAGAACACGGAAAGACTATGTAAGAAAGGTCAAGATCAGCCGTATCCCCCATAGCCACGCTTCTTGCATTAGAAGAACCGCAGAGCTAGAATCCGCTTTATTATCGGCAATCCCAGCTCAGGGATGAGCGGTACCTGCCTTTAAAGGGATAAACTGAGTATACTCAAAGAAACCTGAAAAAGTAAAGGCGTAAACCGAATGGTCCTATGGGAGGGAAATATAAAGCGCAGCATGGTTGCGATCATTATTGTTACAGCCAAGTTTTTGCTCTATTTTACGTATGCCATCACCGAGCAGCGCAAACCCTTTGGTATTGGAACACTCCCCTGGCGATAAAGCTTATATTGAATTTTGCAGGCAAGCTTTATCTTACATCGATAGGGAAACAGGGGAAAGAGATTTAGCGTGCAGGTTTTTGTAGCCTGTCTTCCTTATTCCGACTATGGTTTTGCCATGGCGCTGCCCAGCCAAAAAGACAGATGATTTTTATTCCATGCATCCTCCCAATGTTGTTTGAAAGATAATACGGGAGGGGCACCCCAAACCTTGGTTCCTGATTAACTTAAAGCGGCATTGTAAAAGCTAAGTAGATACGAGCCTTAGTATTCCAATAGGGTATTGGAAGACGTTCGCCAATCATTACGGAACTACCGTCGCCGGCCAGAGTACGAAAACCTCAGAATAAAGCCTTGGTGGAAGATCTACTCCGTGTGTATGCCAAAATACGCAAACCAACAATTCTTCGATATACTCTCACTCAAATAAAGCAGTAGACAAAAAATGCAGGCGCACAACCCAAACCCGTATGCAACAGTAAAGACTATTTCTAGGGTAGAGAAGTTCATTGCCGATGAAGAAAACAAGTAATTGTTACCCCTGCCACTCAAGATTTGAAGTAAAAATATTATAAAAGCTAAAAGTAGCGCATAACATAACCATATCTATTTGAGTAAACGACAAACACTATTACACGTGTGGCCTTTTGCTCATAAATAGGAAAACAAACCAGGGTGCATCTATACTCAGAAGTACGGTAAGGATATCGGGATAATGGAAACCTTATCGCGATGCACACCCAGAGGGCTTAAGAATCAAGGAATACCACCACCCAAAAAGATCAATTTATGCTCTACCACATCAATATTACAAGCAACGTAGCCCGACCTCTATATGCAACGAGGCCCTACCCCCCCCCCCTTCCCCCATTTTCAAAAAGAAAAAAAAACCCTTTACCAATAATATCGAGGCACTATTCAAAACAGAATAATACCCAGAGCAGCTCTACAGAACTTGTGAGGGGATTTAAAACTCTCCAAACAAACCAATCACCAGAAGTTTAATCAAAAAATAAGCTGTCAGAAATCGCCTATTCAAATGCACCAATTATTCTAATGGTTTTTTAAAGCGATCTTAGAACAAAAATGGTAGAGGCAAAACGATGATGGTCAAGTAGTCCCAAAGTTCCATTTGGCCAAAACACAATAATATCGAGAGGAGCTAACTCTATAAAATAAAATGAAA
>Ga0163217_1029323_pt1 | contig 20623 bp, 3 predicted proteins | sample SynspAceP_FD_185933 | JGI IMG/M metagenome (GOLD analysis project Ga0163217, IMG submission 185933) | Saline lake microbial communities from Ace Lake in Antarctica - Synechococcus sp. Ace-P (PacBio error correction) | ecosystem: Environmental > Aquatic > Non-marine Saline and Alkaline > Saline ...
AAAAATGAGAGGAGAATTGGCACGGTAGACAAGTTATTAGGATGGGGTGATGGACACGACACCCGGGCCCCCCCCCGGGTTTGTGTGTAATTTATGAAAAAGATGGCCCGCCCAAAAAAAGTAACCTATTATTGTATATTTAAGGCTTTATCCGTATAAAATGGCAAATGGCCACCGCACACAACCCTAACCATATGAAAAAAGCTGGTTTTAATTTTGCTGAACAAATTCCAGGTTTTATATCGGACCAAATGTCAAAATCTTGCTAGTTTCATCACTATTTTCCAATCTCCGGTTCAAAGCAAGTATATAATAAAGTGGCGTATGTTGAGGCCATAGATGGACATATGCGATGAACTACGAAGGTTATTTTGAGTCGTTTTGGTTTCTCCTCTACACTTGTGTGCCGAGAAGGTGGAATGCTGGAACAATTTAAAAATCTCCCGTGACAACCGGCCCGCAAAGCCCGGTTGCAAGGATTGAAGTCCAAAAAGAAAAACCGAGATATCCCCCTTTAAAATTTTTTCATCGGGTTTTTAATTGATTTGAAAAAAGACGAAGTTTTTTTTCGCGACACCAATTGGCACAAAATTTTTTCTATTAATAAGGCGGAAATAGACCCACGGCTTGAAGATACCTCAACAACATTTTACAGCTTCATAGCGCACGTTGGCGTAATGATGGGGAGATACCGCGAAGGCTCATCTATTCAAATATCCTTTATTAATTTTTAAAAGTAAATTGTTGAACCGTCGTATTTATTGTATGGCGATTTGCATGTTTTTATGTCCAATTAACACAGACGAAGAGGTTGTAGTAAATAAGATGACCGTCATATGAAATTTAAGAGTCGGGAAGATATGTCTCAAGGTTTCGAAAAGTTTATGAGAGCCAGAGTTGCCGGGGCACAAACGTGAACTGGGTTTTATTTCAAAGAAAGACAAGCATGGTGTGAACACGCATGTTTGGCGGTCCGGTTATTGTGGAGATCAAAGTATGGGCGACACAAACCGAAGTTTGTCTAACAGAGATTTGTAGATCTTTTTACTGAGCAATGACTATATCAACAACGTTATTGGAAGCAACAAGCAAAAGCGCCGTGCATTCTAAAGCGAGATGGTAAAATATGAAAAGCGTAGATATCATCCCTTGTATTGGTAGAAATCTTTTTGGCTGTCTAGAAATCCTAAAACACCCAAAATCCTCGAAATGTGTGTGTGTAATCTCTTTACCCAACTTGCTTTTGATTTACATCTTTACCAGTTAGAAACCCAATCTAACCTGCGCAAAACAATGTCTATTATTTACTTAGCAATATTGGTAAAGTACTGATTTACGAATTAAATATTTTTTTTCTCAAAGTTGGGCAAACAAACCAATCGCTAATACCTAAGTGTCGTTGGCCCGAAAAGGCATTTTTAACTTTAAAGTTCCCGTAAGCAGTAGCGTAACCAAAATAATTTTGAAATTTCGAGGAAAAATTCATGTTCTTTGAAAAACAGCGTTAACTACTTTTTCGCTACTGCTATCACGCTAGCTTTTAGGTTTCCGCAACAAGCCACATGAAATCACATGTTGATAGAGTTTTAAATCAACAACTCGGATTAGCCAAGCAATGAGGTGAGCACAAGCAGAAGTATTAATGAAGAAGTGCGAAAAAATCAATTAATTTTAACCTCGAGCTTATAACTTTACTTTTGCATTAAGACCGGTCTGACGCCCCACCCACGCTGGCCCTTAACGCGATATAGAACAATCATTGATATTGCTAAGCGCCAGAGCCGAGCATAGTCTTATCATCAAACGTTGTAAATAGTAGAACAGCGAAGAACTAAGATCGTGTTGTTAGAATTAATCACTATTCCGAATATTTTTTCGTTCGCCAGCGGAGAGAGTCATGTTAGTCATATAAAAATCTTATCGGTTTGCTAGTAACACCCATTCTGCTTTATTATAGGCAGCGCTACGGTTGTTATATGCTTTGAAGCATTTTAAGTTAATTTCATCCAGCAATAGCTAAAATTTTTAACCTGCCCACATTTGTTACTTAATATTTTTGTAGTACGAAAAATTATATATTAAATGAGGTACTTACAAGAAAACATGTTATCATAATGATAAAAGATTCACTTGAGACGCAAAATTGCGCGGGCTATTATTTCAGGCCGTTGTGGCGCAAGGTATTGGCAAAAATAAAGTCTAGATATATCGATGCTAATTATGGGTCTAAGAATTGGCGCTATCGATCCGCAGCAAATCGAAATAGTTTGTAACCTTGCCAACGGCCCATTTAGCGTTAACACGTTTTAAGTCAATCCTTTTGTTGCGATATAAGTAAATAACGCTGTGTACCAATATAGCTTTTAAAGAGTCTAGTTTTGTTTTGTATATGTCAGCTAAAGCACGTTATGAGTCAGTGCTGCCAGGTTTTTTCTGGCTCAGGTTTATACAAGCGTCAAAGATATTTATGACAAAGACTTTTTTCTGACCTAAGAGACAGTTTTGTGGGCATTACTCCATTAATAGTACTTGTTGTTTGGTATTACTGCTTTGGTTTTTGAGTGGAGTTTGTTGCTCCAGACACGGTTTTAACGTGCGCAAAATGCCAACCTAAGACCATTGCGCCAGCGCCAGAAAGGGCCATCAATTAGTAACAGGGTACACGAAACGAACATCCAACACTTAATTAAGTTACGTCGCGAAGATGATGTTGCACGTGACGAGAAACGTGGCGGAGAATACATCACCAACCGAATGTACTACCCACTTAAAATGGAAGATTTCTTAATATGGACAATCATCTTCCTAGTCATGGCGCAATGTTATGGGGTTTTTTATGACAATGAGAGCAGAAGATCTTGGCGCTTTCTAAATGCGGCAAAGATCTTTAGCCGCTCATCAATCACAGTACTTGAAAAGTCCACAATTAGTTCAGGCTCAGCATTATATTAAATAGAAGAAACACAGAGAGTGATAGCAATCGTTGGACTATCTTGCCTTCTTCTTCGTTTGGCAACTAGAAGCAACTTTATTTAATATCAAGCCATAGAAACGTTGGATGTGTCACCGCCAGTCGAACCACTCAGGTTTTTATTAAATGCAGAGCTGCATTTGCGGGCAATTAGGTTTGAAGCAGTACAAATTTTAGACTAGGAGACGTCTTTTGTACCAATAAATTAGGTGCAGTAGTAGGTTCTGACGTAAATTAACAATGAACTAACCGGCGAAAGTCCAAACGCAACTCAGTCAAACACACAATAAAGTTGGGCAGCTGAAAATTTCAAAGTCCGTCGTTGGTATAGAAAGTATATAAACTCTAATCACACGCACTGCTGGGTCCAAGATTAGACGATAATTATTCTTAATGATTAGCGCGCCGGGGCGAGTTTGGGCCACTCTGTTGCCAATTTTATGAAAGCTAATTGAAATTGATTTTTAAGATGATGTTTTTAGGAAGAGATAAGAAAATGCAAACCATAAGTTTGCGTCCAAATTATTCGAGAATGTAGGAAGCCACTCAAGAAAACATGTTGTGGATCTACTCACCAAGTATGTACCTACCGGTCGGTATGTGACAAGATGGGAAAGAAGTTAGCCTTTTATTAAGGTAATGTTAGCTATATCACTCGTTAGTAATGGCGAACTATAATTTCAAGGGCGAAATGCTGCTTTAAATCAGTATCATATAACTACTAAATCAAGGGTGATACAAGACAGTAGTGAATTTTGACAAAGAACACGGATCTTTTCGAGAGGGTGGTGCTCGCATAAGTGGTGAGCACTTCCGCAGACCAAGCATCGCAGTACGTAAGTGCGCCGAAAGTTTAGTCAGTTGTATGAGCAAGGCCGCATAACGGATTGAATTTACACTAGGCACGTCATTTTAGTGGATTGTTTTGAGAGCATCAGCCAAAGTGGAGGACCATTAGAAGTGTTTGTAACGGGCAACATGCGGATCTGGTGTTATTTTAAGTTGTTGAAATTTCTATGCACGGAGAAAGTCGAGATCCTTATTTAGCTACAAAGAGACTTTTTACATACATTATCTCTATCTCTTAGAATAAGATATTGCATAATCAACAAGAATATGCGGCGATCACTTATGTTCTTAGTAGAATATTGACGAGAACTAGAGAGAACATTCCCCACTCTATTGAGTGCTCTACATGACACTCATGCCAAACTAACATTTAGAGATGAACACTAAGTACGCTTTAAGAGGATAACGACACAAAGGCACATGTGAGAGCACTACGAGGGCACGCGCTGGTTCTCGTTTCATTTATTCGTACAGCACTTAGGCAGACATGATTTTTGCGAGTCTTATTAGAACAGTATGCGAGGGTCCGGATTGGTATTTTTGCATAACCGAGCCTAAACACCATTCCTAATATTATCACCAAGATACCATAGACGGTTAAGATCGACATAGACTAACCGGCACCCTTGCGATTAATCCAAATATATGTATTAATGATATAATCTCTAAACCTGCAAAAACGAGTATACACACTTACTGAATATACTTGTAAATTCATCTAGCACCAAATCTGAGCGCGAGATTATCTTAGCTACAATTTTAGCATCTGTGATATTGAGTTTGCGAGTATGGCAGGGGTCCTCGATGTAACTATATGAAATAGGAACATTACGAGGAGTAGGCCACTGCGTAGTGTAGCCGTGGAATTATAAGAGGTCGTCTTTACAGAGCTGCGCGTAGAAAGCTATGCGCGCGAGTGACGCCAAGTATATGCAGGTTTTGAGCCTGGCTAAGGGCGACAAAAGTTGTGCGAAGATAAGGGTTCTATGCACACACTTATTGATCAGCATTGGTATCCTCACGCAAGAAAGCCTTCTGTGCAAATGCTGCACACATGTGCGCGATAGCTTTTATATTATTGAGAGATCTAGCGTAGATCTGTTAGTAAGAGTGAGCTTCTTGAATTAGTGTATGTGCTTTCCTTTTCACTGAGTCACACCTATGCGAATGTATTTACCTAGCCCATAAGAATATTTGGAATGTACATTGTCATTGGACTACGAAGCGCTTCGTTTTCTCGATAATTCACTCTTGGACTCTGAGGAGTAAGCTGACCGAGTCTTACACGAGGGAAAAAGCAGAGTCGATTATATGAGAGACGACAAGAGTACATGACAGATATGAACTTGAAGACCCCTAAAATGTATTTGAGATTTATTCTTTTATGTGGCATACTATCTTAGAAGTTTAATTTCGAGGGTAGCAGCTTTCTAGATATTTATGTTATCCAGGATTAGAAGAATATCCGATAGTTTTTAATCCTATAATTATTGTCTCTCTCACTCTCTATCTGTTTCCACGCGAGAGCAGTTATATAGTCTTTAAAGCGCTACTCGGAAACCACAGTAATAATAAATATAAATTTCACAAATACGTTAAATGGTAAAGTCTCACTTTTTCACAGCATAATGGAGTAGAAGATTATTATGCTCTGATGTTATATCCAATTAAGTCCACCAGGCGATGAACATTTAAATTACGTCTTATACTACTTGAACAACCAACACACGCGCATGGTAAGGATGCAGTAATATGAACGAAGACGCATAGTAGCCCTTCTACCCTATGTTAATCTGGGAGCGTTCTTGCACTCGGATAGTCAACACAGTACGCGCACAAAGAAGCTCGGTTTAAACACTTCATCGGATTGTGTCTAATTTTACCTTTTTTGTAGGACTTTACATATAATATCCAAATAGGACGGTGCAAAAAGTAGAGATTGCCACTCTGACACTGAGTCCCTTTACATATATCGCATAAATTTTTTGTTAGAAATAAAGGATATACCTTTTACCCGCCTAATTTCCAATGTCCCATTGGAAATATACCGCCAAACTAACAAAAAGGACGGTTTAGCACGAAACACACCTGAACAGTAAGAATCTCATTAACCATGTTGTTGCCGCCAAGTTTATGGGATCTGGACCATTTTTAGCAATTCTACGTCTTACGAGTGGATATTACTACAAACATCACCATGAAATGAATCCATGCCCCGGTTCCCCTCATGCCATCACTTCAATCAGCGTCTAATTTATCTACAAAAGTGAATATACCCCTAAGTGGACACTTATATTTTCGAGAGCCTCCTCAGTCCATGGATTTCTCATATAAACTGGTAGAACACTTTCCGAGTACACGTTTGGTCGGCTACACATGAACGCACATTATTTTGTTTCATAGCACAATTCAGGGTAGGATAGGCTCTTGGAAAATACGTCTTTCTCACACAATTGCCAAACTGTCAATGATATCGCCCTCTCATTTTAGAGAGAGCGAAGTCCACTTTATTTGGGATCAAATGGCTATTTAACACTCTAGGCCAAAGGTAGTCTCATATCTGCAATGGCAACCGAAGTATCATAGATGTACATGTCTGAAAATAAAAAGCTACTTAACTTCTATCTTTTCAGTCGAGATAATTTCACATGTCTTTATAGATTTTAATCAACAACTATAAAGTCTGTAGAATTTTAAAAGTTTTAGAGTCGATCGATTATAAAACTCCACTATAATATATCAAGTAATTACTGAAATTAAGCTTTATTCGATCACAGTTGACCAATGTTTGAGATTTTTACTTCGTTATTGGGGGACCCTATTTTCAAAAGCCTGCCCACAAGCCTTATGTGAGAAAAAGGTCGTAGAACTGAATCCAGACCGACATGGAAGGCGAATTTCCTAATTCACCACGATAGCTTATTTATTATATGCAATCAACGCACATGGAGTGCCTGCGGTAGTACAATATTTTCGGTTACTCTCTATTATTTAAGTAATTAATTTTGGATCTTTAAGTGGGAAGACCTAAATCAAAACCATTTCCATAACCACAACCTGAGAGCACTACGATTTATGGCAAGGAAACATCTTATTGGCCAACTCTCTATTTTTAGAGCATTCATAACACTCATTTTGGTGCACATCGCGACGAGTGTTGTCTAGTCGTCGGGTATAATTTTGGATGTATATGTCCAGGCGTCGGACATAGTGAATTATGACTGTGAGAAGCTATTACCTAGTTCAGTAAGAGTAACTTCGAGAACAGAACGTAAGAGAGACTATAGGTTCCGAGCGTGCCATAGTGTTACCCGGTCCAGCCGCATAAGGAACCGTGGTACCGCTAGATGTTTTATCTCTGGAACTTTTTGCACGGAAAGACAGACAGGTACACCTATGGTTATTGTGAGAGGTCCATTGATGAATACCAACTTGTAAAATAATCTAACGAATTATGCCCCATATAACGAGACCTTTTATAGACCGCTCAGCATGCAGAATTATATTAAATGTACACCAAAACATATGGGTTTCCGGGATTATCGCGGGGGAGCAGAACAGTTCGAATCTGCCCGAAGAACAGCTAGCCAAAAGGGTGTAAGTGGAGGCAGCGTCAATTGCCACAAACAAATTTTTTAGGGGACACTCGAAAATAAATGCCTATGTTTCCCAAGTAGGGGAGCTGGCATGAAAAAAAGTATACCAAGCAAGCTGTATGTTTTCCAATTATATAGAGGTCAATCGCGGTACTGATTGCTCTCGGAATACTGCCACGGCCAGGCCAAAATGGAAGACTAATATCAACTTATAAATAAAAAAAAAGAGTATTAACTATTTGGGAGGGTAATTATTATAAACTCTTGTGGTTAGTCCAAAATGTCCCTATAGTTTGGTCTGGGGGAAAACCTGTTTATTGAACTAAGCTTCAATGCCGGAACCTGGGAAACGAGCCATGCGCTTGTATCCATTAATGCCTTGCGCGTAAAAGGCTTTGAGTATGGAAGTGGATTGAAGGGGTGAAAATGAAAGGGAGCGACCATAGAGGTACCAATTTGACACACACTGATGGCACACACACAAACCAATCATAGTGGAATGAGGTGATCCAAAAGAGGGTAATAAGAAAGCAAGACGGCAATATGGATATTTATTTTCATCATTGCTTGATATGTCTGAGTAGCGACTGTTTATTTCAGGCCACTATGAATCACTACTAAAAGAACGAAAGGGCGGTGACACACAAAGTAACAACTCATGTCAAGCAAGGACATGGATCCCTCAGCGAGTAGTTCCCCGAGGGCACTGCAATATAGCTTAGGCTAGCGCAGCTTAGGAGTTATGGAGAGAATTCACATACACGCCTGTGCCCCTGATTGAGGAACCAGTTTAAGAGTTATCACCAGACCTTTATTTTCTCTAGGAGCTTGTTCGCGTTTGCAGAATAAGGCTATCTTTCCATATCCTATAAAATCCGATTGGTTTTCTGATGAGCCGTGTAAGTATGGATATTGAGACATTGCGGTCAAATTACTCTAGGGAATGCGTCAGGTGCACGAGTCTTGTTGCTGCCATTAGCCCACAAGGCTCTACAAAGTTTGAATGGGGGGCCAAAATAATTTCCGATTGGGCTTAGACGAGCCCATTTGCAATATTTTTTAATTAATAACACTTAAAAACTACATCGCGCGTCCTCACATAATTTTTAGGCGATCTTTGTGATTTCACACAGGGTTTCCACTTGTGATCTAAAATTACCTTTGCCAAACTTCCAAAATTGGGAGGGGTTACTATTGAATATATATAGTATAGACTACTGTATTCTGACCGTTTACCACAACTTTCGAGGGCTTTATTCTTTAGAGTAAAGAGACTAGCTATTTAATTTAAATGCCAGGTGCGCCTCTCACTTCAGAAGAAACGGCCGTCATAGAGATAGGTAGGTATGAATTAACAGTTACGCACGGAGAGCCGATTCATCTCCAATATATTTGCACTCAGAACATAATCAGCAAAAGGAAAGTTCCGGAACCAACTTGCTAAGCTAGCCTATATCTCGAAAGAATTTTTAGGTACCCAAAGCCACCCCATTAAATATAACGGGCGTATAACACCACAGCATTATTTTTTTTGCTCTGCTAGGCAGTGTAGTAGATCGGTAATTATCGTATCATATTTATTTGCAACACTTTCCTTTGGATAAGGACTTATTTTAATCCCAGAAGAAGCAAGATGCATCACCGATAATGAAAGTTTTTTGATGTTTTAACTGTGAGGTGAATACTCGACAGTAGAACAGATTTGAATCCAATTGGTTTGGTGCTCGCTCCCATATTGTGTTTTTTTCAGCTTTTATTTGTGCTCATGCATTTTGGTTGAAAATCACTACTCCCACGTTTTCACGATTACTTTAAAGAGTTTGTGATGGCGATATGTTTCGTTAAGCGAGTTGAAGACAATTAGGTTTGATTTCTAATGAGTATCGGTGGTTTAAATATATCCTGGTATGGCAGAGACTATCCTGTATACGAAGCGTAGTCCATCGCGCATTTTATCACAATCGAAAGAGTCTCCTGCGCACCATCACTCGGCATTTTTCTAGCCCGACCTCTAGTCTGCCGCACACAACTTCCAGTTAACTAATGGAAACGAAGTTTGAGAGTGAACGCGATTTGGGGCTGATGGATGATATGAGGTAAACCCTCGACAGTTGCTTTGGGTGATCTTGATTTCTCTCCCACTCTATACATAGTGCAACTAAGTGAACATATATGGATGTGAGACACGGTGATGTCCTTTGATCACAGCTGGCGAGTAGCTGGCTGTTTGCGCATGTGCTTCAGGCATTTGTAATGGATGGCGTATGCTTTAGCGCCAATTTGCGGAATTAGGTTACCGATCTGAAGTTCATAACGCCTAAGCTTCATAATATGTAGTGCGGGCCGTGCGAGGCCCAGTTGCAGGAGAATGGTCTTATCCGTCTGAGTCATCTGTTTTAGCGCGGCCCACATAGCGGGGATTCCGAAGCGGGACTTGCCTTGATCTTTGCAGTAGACCGGCCCTTTGGACATGTGCAGACGGTAAGTAAATGTTACACGGGTATCGGCCAATTGTTGTTCCTATGGTGAGCTTAGCAAAAAGTCTGTTTAGGTCAAATTTAAGGTGCACACCACTAAAGTTAAAGGTAATGGGGTGATCATTACTTAATGAAGTCCATATTTATCTGTGTATTATCTAATTCTTTGGAGAGCACTTTCAACTAAGGATCAAAATAATTTTAGTGTTCCATTTTGTAATTCTCAAAACGCATCCTTTCCCTGGTTAATGAGTAATTGGCTAGAGTCACGGTTGCCTATAATGATTAATAGAAAATTCGAGGCCTACAGGAAATCTTAGTGCAGCCAGTAAAGCACGTTTGCGCACGATAGTGTATTTCTGACCGTAAAAGCGAGAGATGACACCACCACACTGCTCGCGGAAGTATTTGGTCACAGGATAAAAGGAAATTGCTTACCTATTTAAAAATCTCACCCTGAATATTGAAAAGAGTGAATAAGGCACTTCGTTTCTTTACTCTCCCCAAATACTATAAGATTGAGCCCTTATTTTAAAATATAAAAATCCTTTCAATTTGATCCTTATAGAGAGTCACATCGGCTGATTTTTCACAGTCGTACTGCACACGATATATAAATGCGATGAAGCCGAGAATGATCGGAATATCTTTTTATCAAGAAGAGTGATTATAATGTATTATCAATGATACCACGATGATAAGTAAATAAACCATTGGTCAGGCTAAAAAGTTTTATTATAAATTCCTTAAGTGTTTACACGGCGATCTCTACTGAAAGAAAGAGTTGCAGTAATTGGGCGCCAGGAATTCATATACTCATGTAGGGGACGAACCCGACACAGGGATATGGAAAAAAACATACACCTCGCGTGATTATGAACGAGCAAAGCCTATTTTGAAGGATTTTCAACAGCAATATAAATTTCCCCCTTAAATATCGCCTTCTCCACATTAATTGCGGCAGGATATGCCGAATGGGTCAAGCCACTAGCGAGAGTACACCGAACCATCACTTTAATTAAAAAAATGACCAATTCTTTAGCACACCTGGTAAGCCAATTACTCACTCTTGGCCGAAGATCATCGAGTATAGTTGGGTCACATTAGTCACAAGCGCTTCAGACGGAGCGTCTGCGAGCGCTCTGATAAAGTTTTTTGCACCAACGGAGAATTCCCTAAGAGGGAAACTCAAGAGGGTTTGGCCGTTTTCAGTGAGGTATACTAAAATTGAGCTTTGGGAAAGCACTTACCGTTACAAAAGAGTAAAAGTGAACTGGCATATAAAGACGTACGGTCTAGCTATATCCGATAGTCTAATAAAAGGTTATACGTTCTTTCTTGACACTCTCTTGAGTTATGCCTCCACGTGTCCTAAATACAAGACTCTGGATAGAAACTACAGCCATTATACACATAACTATGTCCGTGTCCCACTATAAGGGGTGGAGGTTTTTACAAGCTAAGAGACACTGAGCTTGTATTTTAAGCTGAGTTAAAAAACGCATTTATTAAAGCGCCATAAAAATGGATTAATCTATGGAAATAAACTTCTGCGTTGACAGGAAGGTTAGGCGTGATGGAATCCGAGAGTGCTACCAAAAAAACCGTTAAAAGATTTAGTCGTGTCCTGCCGTGTGTATTTTGAGCGCGCAAACCAATATAGCCTCTCTAGAGACAAATTTCGTTATTAATATAATCGCATATCAGCTGGATTGTTATTCTTTAGGACAACACTAAAATCACATCACATCATCATATAGTATTGTTCCATGATAAGTGCGAATAGATGTATATATTGATATTAGCTTTGGGGTGAGTGAGCCTAAAATGCCGCGCGAGTGTGCAGATAGCAAGAAAAGTATTGTGCACTTACATTTAAGCACAAATTTATTTTCAATAACCGACCTTGAATAAATAACTTAGATTTTTGATACTCTTTGTACGGACACACTATTAAAAAAAAACTATACCAACATCAATGTTTTCGATTTGAACCCAATAATCACTACGGTTTTGTTTCGAGCGCGATCTCTAAACATACTTGTACCATCGGGTTTTTTTGTGCGCGTTAATGATTTTTTTCTGTTAACGAATTGTGTGCTGCATTATTTGGTAGTGTTGGGGCCTACTTGAATTTGGGTAAGCGGCACAAACGCGCACCGAGCCTAAAAAGGCGAAACGGGTGCTTTAACGAGAAATCAGGATTTAGCGATAATATAAAACTAAAAAGGAACAGAGTAGGTTCCCATTTTTTAATCATGAGGCTCTATTTATCCTTCAAATCCAATAGATCTTCCCCCCTCAAGCAGTAAACAAACAACAGCCGCCCAATTGCACGACCTCCACGCCATTATCTTCCCTTTGATTCTGAAGAGTTGATTAAGCGTATATTGAAAGTTTAGAAGGTAATTTGGGCCTTTGCCCTAATTGAAATTCAACTATCACGCCGATTAGCTACATTATTTCTGATTATTAAGTATCGCGCTGCGCGAGCGCATTCTTGGTATAAATATAATCGCTTTTACGTTCAAGTGTTAGTAAAGAAACCCTTGTCCCTTTAAGATAATCCTTATTATATATATAGGCTCCAAGTATTCGAGAAGCTTAACATCAACCTTTTATAGGTATTAATTATGGCGCATCTTCTTGGATTGGCCCATAATAAAAGATAATTAGGTTTAAAAGTCGATCTTGTTCTGGCTATAAGGTTATTTTTATGGCACACAGCTAAAGCGCGTAAACCATGAAAGTTATTAGCAATCAAAATTTTCTTGGAAACCTGTTTGCTTCATCTTGCACCTATCTGGTAATAAAGAAATGCTAATCACCTTTTTTAAAATCCCTGTCTGGCACACACCAGTTCACCGTTCACAAGCTTAATTCTACCAGTTTCTTATTAGCGTATAGAGTAGTGCGTAGAAAACTCCAAATTCCAAATAGCAACAACTAAGAACGATCCACTGGTCCACACATTTTTAATAAAGCTTAGCCGACCATTGTTATATGGTAGTATAATAGATTTTGTCGGTCCAGTTCGGAGATCGTTTCAATGAGTAACAAAGGTCTACCATTGTCTTCCACTATGCGAAAACCAAATGAACATTCACTCACCTGGTGGATCTATAAAGTTATCCCAGATGGTGGAGAGACAGTAAAATTTTACAAATCCACATATCATTTTAAAGATAGCCCCAAATATCATAGGTCATGCCGGTAAAAAAAAACAAGAAGTAGGTGTCCAAATCTGCTTTATAGCCTTGAAAAAGTTCGGTGTTTAACTAGACCCTAGAAAGAGATAATGGATTCGGAATCAAAACTAGAGTCTCGTGAGTCTTCTAAGCTTATTATGCTGAGCTTAAGGTAATTGTTCTTTTTCGGAGTGAACTTCATATAACCAGAATTATTGATGGATAACCCAATATAACGTTAGTCCTTGTGTTGCTATTTTCGTTGGAGTTTAGAATATACGTTCGCGTATGTCAGGCACAATAGGGCGGAAGCACCTCTACAAAACCACCAAGTATACATGAATTTTATTAAATTTAGACTCCTAATCTGTGTAGAGGACGCCTGCACACCATATATCCCTTATAATGAGGAGTTCATTGCTGAAGTTAGGGGTCGCTTGTTAAAAGAGCAACCTATACCTGTTGCCTTCATAACCAAAATCAAAATCGGTGTATTGAGTTATTATTGAGAATTCCTCGTATTAACCAATTTCAATTTGGTGAACGCGGTCGTACACTTACCCAAAAAGGGAGACGAGAGCGCGCGAGGTCGAGATAACAGCAACTCGCGATAGATATGGTGTTTTGAGGGCAAATTACTGATTCGTCTCTTCTCGGTATCCAAAGCCACATATTAATTCCCCTTCAAGATCACCGCGTTCTCCTTTAAATAGAATTTTTCCATCATCTATTTCCTTTGGAATAATGATAAGTATCCCCTCGAAAGGTTAAGATTGATTTATTTCAAATTTGCTTCTGTAAAATTTTAAGGAGTAATTGTATCCGTCATCCCTTCAACTCGTCTTCACAACAGTAAAACTGTCGGTTTTCTTTGGTATCGGTTGGAGCCATATTGGCTAATAATTGGAGAAAAATCTACATTGCTGTGAGTTCCTGTCCCATGGAAATTACTAAAAAACAAAGGGAAATTGGTATGCTAACTGCTCTTGTCAAAAACACTTCAAACCAATCATTGGTATTAAATTTTTGTCTTTTCTTTGGTAAGTCCCCTTATTCGTCTCTTGTGAAAAAACTCAAGGTAATTTAGCCAATTGCTATCAAAAAATATTTCTTGATGAATTATATTGTCTATCTTAGCTTGGTCCAACTTCTAGAACCATTAGTATGGCTTAGGTGAAAATTAAAAATATATTCTAACGTCCTATAATTTTAGAACTTTACAGGATCCCACCAATCATGTCCTCAAGGATGACCGAGAGGTATATGTACATTGGACCGATTCCATGTCAACCGAGCCGTCTTACTCTTGTTTAAAATATTGATATTTAAGAATTATACCTGCGTTCCCTATCGGCATCATATATCTAATGGCAGATGGATTGGTTATTATTCAACCGTCTTCAAATGCATTCCGCAGCAATTTTGTGCTGATAGTGCCTGCAGGACTTAAGTGCCAGATAAGGCCGAGGCTTACCTGTTTTTGAGAGATCAGTGATTCACTAACAACTTTCATCTTCCCTCTAAGAACACTAATATTGCACTCTCGGCACATCCATCCGGAACAGAGGACGTTGCTTAGAAACATCGTATAGCATGACCCTCCTATTAACGGTTAGAAATACGCAGCCAACGATATACTACCTTTTTGTTAATCCGATCTTAGTTCAGCGGGGATGATTTCTACCGAAGAGCACTTCTTACTTCGGATAACTGAAGACCATCAATCCAACGAAAAAAGATGTAATTACCGCAGAATGGGTGTTACTAGCAAACCAGCATGCCGTGGCAGCGCGTTGAAGGTTTTGATTATTTAATTATAAGAGAAGTTATATAGGAGAATATTATTTCTAACACACGTGTATAGTTATTAATCTCGCCCTGTGCGAAACCTCCTACATCAAAAATTTCCCAGTTTGCATACACAGTGTATGCCACGCCAGTATACCTTTCTTCCGGTGCAATCCCTTTACACTTTTGCAAGTACACACAAGTGCATTCCCAAATGGTTGACTTGTCTCTTGTCCAAACAGTTTCCAGTTATTTTATTGTTCTTGTTGGCCCTGCGGCCCTTGTGCGTAATTCCTATTATGCAGAGTAACAATAATGGTAACTGGAAAGTATAATTTTTTCATTTGCTATGTTTTGGATCTATTCTGTTTTATTTTTTTTCTTAATTTATTAACCTATAATTTTAAAGCCATTTTTCTGTAGCTCTACAAAGGGCCTCAGTATTGAATCTGCAGGTAGTCATAGCTATACTACAGTATCTCTCATCCTGCCTTGAGGTTTAAATATTGCCTCATAACTTTCCCTCATCTTGGTCAGCAAGCGTCATGTCTCTAGTATCCTGCAACTCACTTGCGCGTGGCAGGTATTGTTTTTTCTATAAGGTGCTGCTTACTTAAAACCGCTTCTTCAAAAGGGTTACAAGCCCATATTTTTTGATGGTATAAGATTGGCATATTCCTGTGTCTACATTGAGCACGCCCAGTCTTTTTCGAGGTTCCTTGGCGGTCTCACTATTGTGAGCTTCTATGCATATTGGCGTTAGTCCATATCGAATTATATCCTCCTCGTATCCATATCCATTTCTCCCACTAGCGCGCGATTTCCGTTGCGCGATACCGTAATCGCGTTTGGGCACGTTAAAAATCTGGAAATATTGAGACTAGCGAATCAATAAAACACTAAAAAATAATTTCTTGTCACGTTTACAATATTGCACACGCGTGTATTGTACGGATATCCAAATTAGATAGAATGGTATTAACCGTGGAAGGGTTATAAATGTTTAGTTGAAATTGACACTATTTCATAGAAAATTGTACCGTTGTGGTAGCGACAATTTTATGCATATTGGATCTGAGGAAAGTGTCTTATATTAGGCGAAGAGAATGTTTCTATTTCAAATCATTTATATCTTAGATGCTAGGGCTTCACAAAAGATCTTTCACTCTTTTCCCGGAGAACGTCCAATAACCCCACTGTTATTTTGATTGAAATTAACGATCTGCAACCATCAATTGAGAGTTCTAGGGTTTCTCTATCATGGCAACCACTAATCTCGTCATCTGTCGAGGCACATTTCCTCTGTTATTTTTTCCATCCTTTCCAAAATGGCCTTGTTACTGGTCGTACACCATCTCCCCAATTGGTCGAAATGCCTAAATAGTTAAAAATACTTTCTAGTCCTATATTTAGCGTGGGTAACTCCCTCTGATATTCATTTTTATAATTTCATATTCTTTTCTCCACAGAAATTCTCCAACATGCCATGTTCCTATTCTCATCCGACTTTCACATCTGGGGTTGTGATATATTTTAGATCATACAATTTTTTGTTTTAAGTCCGTCAGAGACTATTAATCTCTAGAGCCTACTCCTTCATCTATAATCTAAACAAATAGGAAGAGTCAGAGAATGTTTGAAACTCCCACCAGATGCCACAGATACGACAATATAATTTTAGATTCTTATGAGAGCGCAATATTTTCCTATAACTATTCCTTCTCTTTGTTGCTCCCCAGCATCTATTTAAGTATGTCCTTTAATAAATTATGGTCGTATAATGGCCGTATTACAGCATCGAAACACTTCCCGATTTTCTGTCACACTTGTACGCACTGTCTTTCGCCAATTTCTTATATGGGTGGCATAACAAATAATTCCTCATATAGAGGATACTCCCATTTACTATTATCACATTTGAGAGGACTTCAATCTCCTGTCGCGGGCTGTTACCATTTCCTTGCGCCAAATTGCATTCTCCGACAACTGGACTTAAGCATTTTTTAGGCCGTAAGCCCTACTTGCGAGCTGACTGCCGATCTAGAATCCGAACAAGAAAATTTTGAAATCCCGAGGTTATATTGGGTCAGCTGAAGCTTGCCCACACTTTTTCACTCATTTTCCTGAAGCTCCCGCCGAGAACACTTAAGATCTCGCGCAGTTGTAATTTTCTGACATAGAGGGACTTATACGGTCAATATTCAAATACTGTACCATACCACCATGGTTAATATACGCGGTATATACTTGAAGCAAGAAGAGGTATGGCGCTTAGGCGTTTACTGTCGAAAGGGGAAATACGGTACCAAGCGTAATTGACCATTTCGCGCCCTTGAAGCCAAGCCATAAGCTAAAATCGCCTTCAATTCTCTCCATAGGTTCACGTGTTGATTGTATATTACCATAGCACGTTCACCATTCTCCTGATATATTTAGGAGTTACTTTATTTTATAACCATTTTTCTTCGCGTCCTACAATCATATATTCATTACGTGCACTCAACATGTGAAGGCCCAAATCAAACAACTTTCTGTGCCTCCTGCACTCCAGCAGTAATTTGAATATTATCGCCGTAATATTATATGTTCGAGTCCTCCACCTCGGCACAGAGAGCATATTCATGAAATTCCAATTTTTCACAGAGTCTTCTACGATGCTAGTCGTAATGGTATCTACAAATCATCGCCCTCCGCATTTCACCCTCTTTCTGAACACCCAAAAAAACTCCACACTCGAGCCGCTAAATTGTTATGCGCTAATTGAGATATCTCAAGCCCATTAGTGTCTTTGGACTTGTAATACTTACATCTGCTCTTGTGCTTCCTGGGGATTGGTTTCAAAAATCCGGAGCCAGGGTTTTCTCTTCTTGTTTCTATTTCTACAAGCTTGGCATCAGAGAGAGAGAGATGACCTCTTTAACGAGCACCAAGGAGCGATCTATGAGACTCTTATAAATGGATCCCTGATCGCTATTTAAGTCATATCACCTAAAAATTTATCAAGCCTCAAAAATATGAGCTTAAGATGGTTGTGACAATTCTATTTTATATATTTAAAACATTATAATATTCTAATAAATGCAAATCTCTATAGAGTTTTTTTTTACTTCTAATTTCTGCAGAAATTATGCTTATAAATTCTGATTAGTCGATTTACCGTTATCGAAGATCTCTAATCCCTGGAGAGTGGCAATGTCCATGATTACCTAGCACAAAGGTGGGGGAATGTCCGTTTTTAAAATGACCCTTCGGTCCAACATATTGGATAGAAATGATAGGACAAAATTATTTGAACTGCGAAGACAGCTTTTGAGCTATTTAATTTCCAAGCGCTACTATGAGCCAATCTCAAAACACAGCCGATGATATATTTGCATACCCAAGCCAAGGGGACACCAATTAATTTTGTATACAATACACGCCTCTACTTTGTATAATTACGAAAGGGATGGGGTGGATTTTTAAACAGTGGTGTCTCCACGAGCGTAGATGGCAATAGAAGGATTGTATTGACAGACAGCAGGTAGAAAGAAGCTATTAACCCAACAGAACTTTTACACACACCCCACTTAACTTCACTAGTCTGTATTGCCAAGTACACAACGAATATTATGCGCGGGGGAGTTGTTTGTGGATTGGACGATTGTTTAAGCCCATAAGAATGTTATGTGACACATCAATTTAAAATATCACCAGACGGTGCAACGTCTTTTGAATGACCCTGGTGTCCAAACACATTGAATCTCCATATATGTAGATTGTGATGAGGCCTTGTTCCATACCTAGATGTAAGTTTTCACAGCACAATAGCACGGGATATCTTGTTGAGGTTCCGTTATATTAGGAGAACAAGAGAGCTTATTAACAAAGCCATTATACTGTAGGTAAGAAAGGTGCTTGTGGAGGCATGAGACAAGCAGGTTATCTTGCGGCAGCAGGAAAAAATATATGCCCTTGGAAAATCACAGAGAAAGATTGGTGAGGACATTTGAAAGCCAAGGAAATTAATCTTTGGCACTAAAAGGGTTGCCATACATTAAAAAGGTGGAGCCTACGGAAACTAATATTGTTATTTTTGAATGGATGATCAATCAGAAATGACTACTGATCGGTTTTCTGGATAAGTGAAAGAAAAGAATAATTCACATTATTGGAATGGGGCAAAGTAAGCTGCGTATTGGTTACCCAATAAGGAATTATACGGAACGAAATGCATGAGCTTTTTGGAAAATACTAAACTAGATATAACCAATGGTGTCTGGCAAGTATGGATATGCTAGTCCTTAAGATTTTTAATGGCATTCTCCAATTCTGCCTCAGAACTATTATAGCATGGAGTTTTCCAATAATTTTTCCCTTGATTATCTTTCATAATAAAAAGAAATTTCCAGTATAGTCGTCTTACGTTTCAAAAACAGAAGATTGGCCAATGAGAAATCTTAAGAATTGGCAATTGTTTTGTCGATCTCCGCCCTATTGCTAAATGGGATACTTCGTAAGCAGCCCGTTTGTCCACTTTCAGAATTGCAGACCTAAAGTATATGTGGTATCCGATTCCTTTTTTATTCTAAGCATGGCTACGGCAACTTTTTTTAAAGTTACACAAAAACGTGATCTTTAAATTTTAAAATCTTATCTAATAATTACCTGGGCTGCTTTTAATTGGGACTTTATGACATGAACCGATTTGTTATTAGTAGCCACTTTTGGAGGTAGAAATTTGTTTGTTTTGAACGGTTTAGGAACCATAATGTGAGTCGTTACCTTAGTTGATTTAACGGAAAAGCCAGTGAGATTTAATGATATCCAAAAGGCTATGCCTTAATGGGAATGATTGGAGTCCCTATCCGGTATTTGTAGCTCTGGATGTTATCCTCCCTAAAAATTAGCTAGGTAATGGAAAACGCAACCAGCTTATAAAAAAGAAACTTCAAGGGTAAAAAAGGGAGTCCTAAATAGCTTGTAAATTTAAGACTCCCTTTTTATTGTTTTCTTAAGTTATTTCTCTACCTCAAGGTAGCCCGAAGGTATCTAAACATAGTCTATATCCTTATCGCCCTGCCGCTAGATAACTAAAATGGAGGAATTGTGGATTTTGCTGTGCCAAATTTAATCGCATAGGCTACGGCGTGTCGCTTTCCAAGGCAGGTATAATACCTTCCAGCGACTTAATTCGTAAAAGGCATCTATTTGTTTCCTGATCAGAGACTACGTCCATAAGGTAACTTTCTCAAGATCTTTCAAACATACTGTTGCCTCTGGACCTACACCAGGGTAATGCCAAACCACTGCTACGGATGAACCGCCCTGGGTTCTCGCTTTTCATCTTTCAGCATATAACATTTTAAATCACCACCATGTAACCCTGGAGAAGCCCAAGGTCCATGTGGCAGCATGGTTTCGCATTTCCCCTAAAGAGCCGGCCACCTTGGTTCAATGCCATAATAAGCGTACATTCGGTTCGTCCAAAAAAGAGGAGAAATATTCCCATGGCATTACTGCGCCACCAACACAGGCCAACCACATTGTCCGGCAATTCCCCGGTCAATTTTTTCAAAAATTCGTTCTTTGCTTCGTACCCACAACAACGCTGAAAATACGCGTACTATCATCGGAAATGGGTTTGTGGACCCCTACCACGGATCCTATACAAATAAATTGGTAGTAATGGGATCTTTTTAGATAAGCCTCAAAGGCAAGAATCACAGCCTCTTTAAGGTTTTAGGCCATGGGAACGGGTAACTACCTTTGCAA
>Ga0163217_1078086_pt1 | contig 20619 bp, 14 predicted proteins | sample SynspAceP_FD_185933 | JGI IMG/M metagenome (GOLD analysis project Ga0163217, IMG submission 185933) | Saline lake microbial communities from Ace Lake in Antarctica - Synechococcus sp. Ace-P (PacBio error correction) | ecosystem: Environmental > Aquatic > Non-marine Saline and Alkaline > Saline ...
CAAATTTTTTGGGGTTTTTTTAAATTGGGGTAATAGGGTTATCATTAAATTAATCCCAAAAAATAAATTCTCCCCCTTCGCTCGGGGGGGGCAGTCGAAAATATAACCCAAAAAATTTCCCCAAACAATCGAAAGCTTATTGTAAAAGGGGTTTTTGGGGTTTTTTTTGGGGGTTTTTGGGGGGGGGGGAATTTTTTTTAAAATCCCCAACACAAAACCCGTTTCACATATTATCCGTGGGTGGTGTTCTTGAAAAAATGGGTGGAAGGAAAAAAGGGGAAAAATTAGTTATAAATTTCCGTGCGCGGCGACATATCAACAAAAAAAATGGGTTTAAATAACATAGGGGCGATTGATAAAATTATTTGGAAAATTCCCCACTTTTTTTGGGGGTATAAATTTTTTCCTCTTGGGGCCATTTTTTTCCTCCCCCCCCCCTAAGACAATAAAGCCAAAAATAAAAAACGGGGAATAAAAAAAAAACCTTTTCCCTTTTAATGAAACAAAAAATTCCCTCCCCTTTTTTAAACCAAATTTGCATCAAAAAATCCCCAACACCATTTCTACCGCAAAAAAAAAAAAATTAAATACCAAAGCCCCCCATAAAAATAAAAGGAAACTAAAAATTGAATTTTTTGTTTAAAATATAAAAAAAACACCTAGAGGGGCTCTTTTTCCAAACAATAAAAAAATTCTTTGGGAAATCTTAATTAAAATGAAATTTTCACCCACAAAGATTTCCTCAATATAAAATATACGCCACCACTCGACCCCCCTCCGGGCCCCCCCCAAAATTTAAAATTTCCGAATGGGCCCCCTTTTTGCCAACCCACTAAAATGGAGGGTGGCAATAAATCGGCCCCCCTTTTTTTCGTCCCCAAAAAAAAAATTTTGCTCCCAACCGGAATAAAGAATATGGTAGGACCCGCCCAAAAGGAAAGAAATAAAAAAAAAAAATTTCCCCTTATAAAAATAAATTTGTGAAAGAAAATTCCCCCTTTTTTCCCAAATTTTTTTTTCCCCCCCCCCGGTAAAAATTTAAATATAAACCCTTCCCCTCAAATAATACCTCCCGGTTTTTTTTGTTAAAAATATTTTTAAAATCCCAAATTGATTACAAACCCCCTTTAAAATCCCCTGGCGCTTGGTTAAAAAAGGAGCCTCGGGTCCCCCTAAAAAAATGAAAAAAAAAATTTTAAGCCCCCCCCTTTTGAAATAAAGGGTTGTTTTTTTCCCTAAAATAATTGCCGCCCCCTAACCAGATCCCCCTCAAAAAAAAAGTAAAACATTAAAAAAAATGTTTTTTTTTTTTAATTTGTCCCCCCCCCCCTTTGAAAAGCTTTTTGGGCCCCGCCTTTTTTTTTTTTTAAATCAACCCACAATTAATTGGAGCCCTTTAAACCCCTCCCCCCGCCCCCAAACCCCCCGTTGGTTTAACAAAAAGTTTCCCCCACTCCCAATTTTTTTTAAAAATGGATAAAGTATAAAAATATTTTTAAAAAAAATGAAAAATATTTGTTTATTTGGATTTAAAAAATTATAAATTAAAAAATTTTGTATCCAAATTAAAATTATGGCAAAATATTTTTTTTTTGAGATAATAAAAAAAAGTTTTTAGTCCTAATTTATGAAGATAAAATTTATATAGAAGACCCCCGTTGGGATTGAGGAAGGGGGTTTTTTCCAAAAAAAAATAAAAAAAAACACATATCCAAAATTCTTAAACAAAAAATACCAGCAAACTTATACGGTGAAAAAAAAAAAAAATAAAAAAAAAAAACAATTACCCCGCTAAATAAAGGCGAGTTATTTTTTTTTTTTAAAAATAACCAAGGATTTAGGGAATTTTTTTAGAAATAATTTTACCTTGGGAAAAATTTTTTATTTAAGAAAAAACCCCCCACCAATTTTTCCTCCCCCTTAAAAATACTAAGAGTTCCCACTAGTTTTATTTGTATACGCTTTGGGTTTTTTTCCCTTATTTAAACAATACATTTTTTTTCGTGGGTTAAAAAAAAAAAATATTTTTTTTTTTTTTTCTAAATAAAATGGAAAAAAATTTTCCCTAAAAAAAATATTGCCAAAAACATAAAAAAAAGTGTTCACCGGACCACACGCCCCAAAAGTTTTTTTTTGGTTTTTCTTTACAAACCCTATTATATATGGGGGGAAGAAAAAACGGGGGTTGTTTTTTAGAAGAGACCCGGGGGCCCCATGAAATTTTAGTTAGTAAAAAAAAAACCCTTTTATATTAGGGCACATGTTTAACCAAAAAAGGATTATTAAAAATAATTCAAAAAATTTTTTCCCATGGGGGGAAAAATTTAAAAGGCCCTTTTTCTTTCCAAAAAAAAGTATTATTAAAAAAAAGAAACCCACTTTCCAAAAGAGAAGGTTTTAAAAAACCCGCTTTTTTGGCCCCCCCTCCCCCCTGTAAGTTTTTTTGGTTTTGGAAACGAGAATTTTGAAAAAAAAAAGCCCCATGGGAAAAATTTTTCCCCCAAAAAAAAAAAAAATAAATAAATTCCCCCCAAAAAACTTTGGTTCAAATAAAAAAAAGCCCCCTTTTTTTTAGCGGTTTTTTTTTTTAAAGCCTCCCAAAAAACCCCCCCAATTTCCCAATTTTGGCCCACAGTATTAATATACCCCCCCCTCTGGGGTAAGCCTCTTTATTTTTTTTTTTTAAAAGCCCGAAAAAAAAAAAAATAACCGGCCCGGGGCAAAAAAAAATCTTGTTTTTTTTATTTGGGTCAACCGAGAGACGTAAAAATATAAGGACTTCCTTTTCCTTCACCTTTTTTTGAAAAAGGAAAAAAAATCCCCCAACCCCTCCAAAAGTTTTTTTTTTTCCCCCCCCCCCTCCCCTCACACCCAAAAAAAAATTATTCGGTTTTTCCCCCCCATAAAACCATATTTTTTTTTTTTAAGAACTTCTCGTCCCGGGGATTAAACTGGGCCCCGCCCCCCCCCTGGGGTTAATGCCACCTACCCCCCCCTGTTCTCCCTTGGGGTAAAAAAAAACCATAGCAAAAAAAAACCCTCCCCCTCAAAAAAGGGGAAAAAAAAAAAAACCCCAATTTTTTTTTTTTTTTTTTTCTTTTTAATTTTTTCAGTTTTTTTTCCCCCCCCAAAAAAATAATAAGTTTTATAAAAAAAAAGCCCCATTTTTTTTGGTTTTTTGGCCTTTTCCCCTACCGAACCCCCCATAACCAAAACATTTAAAAAAAATTTTTTTTCCCCCCCCTCTGAAAATTTTTTTTTTGCATAAAATAAAGTTTTTTTTAGTTTTTTGGGAGAAAATTTTCTCCCAAACCCTCCTTAAATAATACTAAAGCCCTTCCTGGAAACCCCCTCTTTTAACCTAATATCCTTTTTCACCCCCCGGGGTCCTCCTGAAACAACAAAATTTTTCAAACAACAAAATTGCCCCCCAAATTCAAAAATTGACGGGGAGGAAAAAAAAAAAAAAAAGGGTTAAAGTATTTTGGTGCCCCCCCAAAAATTAAGTTAAAAATAAGGTATGCCCCCCTTTTATACATTTTCCCCCCCCCCTTTTAAAAAAAAAAAGTTTCTTTTTTTTTAAAAAAAAAAAACCGCCCCCCTTCCCCCCATACAAGAAAAATAAAAAAATGCCATTCCCCCCCCCCCTTTTCCCCCCCCCCCATTATAAAACAATTAGGGGGTTTTGTGGGGTGGGTGCAATGTGTTTTAATAAATCCCTTCGAGTCCCCCCTCAAAAAAAGAAAGCCCCCCAAAACAGAAAAAAAAAATTCCCTTTTTTTTCTTCAAAACCAACATTAGGCGGCCCCTTTTTTTGTGCCATATCTTTTCCGAAAAAGTGAAAAAAAGTTTTTCTCACAATTTGGCCCACTCCCCTAATTAAACCGGTCCCCCCCGGCCGGGGTTTTTTTGGATCCTCGCCAATACACCTCTAAAAATTATTGATTTCCCCAGGGATATAAAAAATAAAATTTTGGGGGGGGCGCCTTCAGAGTTTTGATCAAATAAATAGTTTTTTTTTAATCCCCCCGGTTGTTTTTTTTTTTTTTTCCCCACAAAAAAAAGCCCCCTGTGGGGCCCAAAACCCCTTTTTTTTTTACATTCCCGTATCGGCCCTCCCCCCCCCCTCAAATAAAAAAAAAGGTCCCCCCCAGAATTTATTTTGGGGGGGGTTTTTTGGGGGGTAAGGCCCCCCCCCCAAAAACACAAAACAAATTGGGTGTTGTTGGGTGGCGGCAAAAATTCCCTAATTAATGCCCCCCCGCCTTTAAAAAATAATTAAAAATTGAAAAAAAAATTGGGAAAAAAAAAAGGGGGGGGGGGATCCCCCCCAAAAATTTTTTTTTTTTCCCCCCCTTCAAAATTTTTTAAGTAAGGTTGGCCCCTTTTTTGGGGGGGGAATTTTTTTTTTTTTTTTTTTTTTAAATCCCCAAAAGTTTTCCCCTTCTGTTTCTAATCCACAAATCCGCCCCACCTATACAAAAAAACAAGTGAAAAGGGGATAAAGAATTTTCCCCCCCCACTTTTTTTTTTTTTTTTTCCCGGAAAAATTCCCCCCCTTTTTGGTTTTTTTAATTTTTTTTTTGTTTATTTTTTTTATTGGGTTTTTTTTTTTTTGTTCCCCCCCCACCCTAAAAATAAAAACTGGGAGGGCTGGGGCTTTTCCCCCAAATTCTGTAAAAAAAGAAAAAATTAATAAAATACGCCTGTTCCCAGAGGGCCCTCCCCCTTTATTTCCCTTTTTAAAATTTTCTTCCCGGTTTTCACTTCCCCCCCCCTTTCCGAACCTAAAAAACTCCTTAAAGTTTTTTATTTTTCCCCCCCGGGTCCTATGAAAATAAAAATATAAGCGGTTTTTTTTTGGAAATAATCCTCCCCCTTTTTTAAAATAAGAGGTTCTCTCTCTTTTTTTTTTTTTGCCAAGTCCCAGAAAAAAATTAAATAGAAAAGGCTTTAATAAAAACCCGGATTTCCCTTTTTTATGGGTTTCCCCGGGTTTAAACCCTGGCCCCCTCTCGGGGGGGGAGAGGAGAAAAGTAATGTTTTTTCTTTTAAATTCAGGCGATATTGCTTTTGCTCTAATTTTAGCGTGGAAAACGGGCGGGGTTTTTCTCCCCAAAACCAAAAAAAAATGGGCCCCCCTTTTTTCACCTTTTTATTTGGTGGGGAAAAATTTTTTTTTTCCCCTTTCTTGCGCGCCAGCAAAAAAACATCCCTTTTTTCCCCCCCTCGCATCCTGGCCCCTTTCTTTCTTTTTCTTATATTTGGCCCAAGTTTATTTTCTAATAATTTTTACCCCCAATATTATTTCCGAAAGGAACAAAAACCCGGCAGGGGGAAAGAAAGGGCCCCCCGTCAAGAAAAAAAGACAAAAAAAAACCTTTTTTGAAAAAAAAAAATGCCCTTTTTTGTTTTCCCCCCCCCTTTGGTAATGGTTTGTGTGTTTTTTTTGGGTGGGGCCCCTAGTTGCGGAATATTTATTTTCTTTTTTGTTTTTTTTCCCCTTGATTCCTTTGGGGTGGGGGCAAAAAAACATGGTGGGCCCCCCAACCCCGCGCAAAGCCCGCCCTCCCCCCCCTTGATTTTTTTTTTCAGGGTTAGGGTTGGGGGGGGGTATTTTTTAAAAAACGTTAACGCGCCCCGGCCCCTTAATTAAAAAAAAGTTTTTATTTTATTTGTGGTATTGTTTTTGTTTTTGTCCAGACGCGAAAAAGTTTGAGAAAACCTCTTCAAGGGTTTTTTTTCAGAGGGAAAAAAAAAAAAAACCAAAAAGAAAAAACATCATTTAATTTTCCCGATAAACTCCCCCCCCCGGCTCCCCCCCTGGGGTTGCCCCCCGATTCTTGGTTTGTTTTTTTACAATCAAAAAAAGGTCCCCCCCCCTTTTTGTTTCCCCGCCCGCTCAGGAAAAAAAGAAAAAAGCCCAAAACCGCCAAAAAAATTAAGCGGTTTTATGGACCCGGCAACTGTTTTTTTGGCGGGGGTTTTAGAAGATTGCCCGGCGCGCCCCCCCCAAACCGCTAGCCCGTTGGGGCGGGGCGTATTTTGGTTTTTTGTTATTTCCCCCCCCCAGTTTTTTAATGTTGTATTGCAGGTTTTATTGTGTGGAAAAACCGCCCGGTTTTTTTTTTTTTGAAACCCGAACACCGAGAGAATTGGTAGAAGACTCCAAAAGCTTCCCAAAAACCTTTTAAAAAAAAAGTGGGTTTTGGGTGGGGGCCCAATGAGGAAAGAAAAAACAAATTCCTTCGAGGGCCCCGTTTTAAAACCTCCCCCGGGAACTTTTGGGGGGAAATATTTTTTACCTTTTAAATAGAGCCCCCCCCCCCAAAACTTGAGGGTTATCTTTCTTAAACCCCATTCCACAAAAAAAAAAAGTTAGGATTTCCCCATTAAAAAAACTCCCCATTTCCCTTATTTTTTTTTTTTTCCCCTCAAATTCCCTTTGGGGAAAAAAAAAGAAAATTTTTTCAAAAAAACAATTAAATTTTTTTTTTGAGGGTAATAATAAAAAACAAAAATTTTCTCCTTAAAAAAAGGGTCCCACCCGGCCAAAAAAAAAAAATACCTTTTTGCCCTCGTTCGTATCCCAAAAAACCCCCATTGCCCCACCTGGATTTACAACCCTTGACCCGGCCCTCCACCATCACGGTTACAACCCCGCCGTCCTCCCAACCAAACTTTAAAAATTGAAAAAAAACCGTTTTTTTTTGTGGGAAAAATTCTTTTTTTCCCCCCAGAAATCCCCTTTGGGGTTTAAATCTCCGCCCCCCCAAGAAAAATAATAAAATTTTTTTTTAATTTCAAAAATCCCTCCCCAAAATTTTTGGGGTCCAAAAAAATTTTTGGGGCCCTTGGTGGGGGCCCCTTCCTTTTTTTTTTTTTTTTTTCCAAACCTGCCCCATTTTAAAAAATAGCCCAATAAATTTCTTTTACCCATATTTTTTTTTTTTCCGGGGAAAAAAAAAAATCATCTTTTTTCTGAGCCGGACCAACACCATCACGATCAAAATAAGAAAACCAAAAAAATCTTACCCCCCCCTTTCCCTTTTTGGGGCTTTTTCGGAAGATAAAAACAAAAACCAAAATATTTTAATTTTAATTTTTGGTAGGGGGGGAAAAAAAAAAACTCCACCCCCCAAAATTAAGAAGGTTTTTTTTATCCCCCCCCTCCTTTTTTTAAAAAAGAAAATCACTTTAAGACCCACCGTTTATTTTTTTTATGGTTGTCTTAAAATTTCCCCCTTCAAATAAAAACTTTTCCCCTTTGGGGGGAGGTGATTGTTTTTATTTTTTTTTTATGAGCACAGGCCCAAAAAAAAACAAAAAAAAAAAATATAAAAACGAGCCTTCCCTTTTATGGTTACTCGCCGGGGAATTTATAATTTTTTTTTTCCACTTCCCCCCCCCCCCCCCCCGCCCCCTCCCCTGTGGGGCCCCCCCCCGTTTTGAAAAAATCTGTTTAGAGAGAGAAATTAAGGGTCCCCCGCCCCGAGAAAACGCGGTATTGGTCCAATAAAACAAAAGGGAAACGTTTGCCCTTTTTTTTGTTGTTTTTAAACTATGTTTATTATTTCTTAAATTTTTTAAATCCCCTTTATTCCCAATGAATAAACAATCTAAAACAAAAAAAATAGAAAACTTTTGTTTTTGGGGAATAATTGCCCGGAAATTTTAACGATGTAAAAATAAATTTTTTTTTGTTAAAAATAAACAATTTTTAAAAAGCCCCAAATAATTCCCCCTGAAATAAAATATTTAAAAAAGATGAAATTAAATTTTTTTTTTTCCAAAAAAATATTTTTTTTTCCAAGTTTTTTAAAAAAAAGAAAAAACCCCCTAAATCAATTTTAAGGGTTTTTTTTTTTTTTTTTTTTTTCTTTCTTTTTCTTGGTGTTTGTTGTTCCCAAGGGGCCCACCGTCGTTTTTCGAGTATGACCTCTAGTTAAAAAATTTCTATGGATTATCCCCCTTTTTTTGTTTTCCCCCTATTTTTTACCCCCTTTTTTTAAATGCCCCCCCTTTGGTTTTTTTAAAGCGGGTAACAAAAAGGGGGGGCCCCCCCCTAAATCCCCCCCCCCGTTTTTTTAAAAAAATAAAGCCCCCCCAATCCCCCCCCCCTTTTAAAAAACCAACCAGATTGACCCCCCCGCCTGAAAAAAAACCCCCCCCTCCCCCCCCAAAAAAAATTATTTAAACAATTCCCCCTAACCTATTAAAGGCCCTTTTTTTTTTTCCCCCTTAATTTTTTTTTAAAATTTTTTTTGGAAAAAAAAAAATGGGGCCCCCCCCCTTCAGAAAGAAAAAAAACGGTTTTTGGGGAGAAACCCCCGGGTTTTTTTTTTAATCCAAAAAAAAAAAATTTTTTTTGTTTTTTGGCATCCCTTTCAAAAACCGTTTTTCCCCCCCCCCCCCTTTTTTTTTTTGGGGGGGGGTCCCCCCCTGGGGCCCCACTGATTGGGGGTGTTTTTTCTCCCCGACCCCACTATTCCCATTTTTTAACCCCCTTTTTTCCCCACAAAATTTGGGTTTTAAAAAAAACCCTTCAACCCCCTTGGTTTTTAAATTTTTTGAAAAATATTGGGGGGGGAAAAAAAAAAAAAAAAAACTTAAGAACCCCAAAAAGTGGGGGGGGGGGGTTTTTGAAACCCCTGGAAAAGGGCGGTTTTTGGGGAAAAATTTTTGGGCAAAAAATAAACAGTTTTTCCTTAGAAATACGGGAAAAAATTTTTTTTACATCAAGGTCGGAAATTTTTTTTGGGGGGAAAAAAAAAGGTTCCCCCCCCCCCCCCAAACCCGGAAATCCTTTTGGGAAAAACGAAAAAAAAACAAAATTTTTTGGGGGAAAAGTGGGGGAAAAAAAACATGTTTTTTTTTTTATTTTTGAAAAAAAGAAAAATTTTTTTTTTTTTTTTTTCGGAAAGGATTTTTTTTTTTTACAACCCAAAAATTTTAAAACAAAGGAGAAACATTTCCCGGCCCAGTAAAAAAAATGAAAAAGCAAAAAAATGCCCCCCCCCTTTTTTTTTTCCAAAAAAAAAGAAAACCCTTTTTTTGGTTTTTTAAAAAAAAATAACCCAAAACAAGTATAATTATTTTTAGGTTTTTTATTCTTGCCCCCAAAAATAAAATTTCCACTTTTTTTTTTTTTACCCAAAAAGAAAAAATTTTTTAAAAAGAAAGAAAATCCCCAATCCTGGGGGGTAAAATTTAAAAAAGTTTTTTTTTTTATTTTTTTAAAAAAATGGGTTTTTTTTCCGGGGTTGGAGAAAAAAAACCCCCCCCCCTTTTTTTTTAAAAATTCCCCCTTTTTTACCAAATTTTGGGAAAAAGTTTGTTTTTTTTTTTACAACAAAAAAATACGGGCAAAAATAGCCCAAAAAGAAAAAAATCCAAAATTAAATTTTTTTTAATCCTCTTTTGGCCCCGAAAAGGTTTTTTTCCCCCAGGGTTTTTCTTTTTAAAAATTTGGGGAAAAAAAAGCCCCTTAAAAATTTTAAATTTAAAACTTTAAATTGTCCCCCCCGGGGAAAAAAAAAAATTTCAATTTTACTCTTTTTTTTTCGCTAAAAAAAAATTGAAGCTCCAAATTTTTTTTTTTTTCCCCCTTTTAAAAAATAGGCCAAAAAACAACTTTAAATTTATGGTTGGGAAAAAAAAAATTTAAAAAAAGCCCCCTTTTTGGGAATTCCCCAGAAAACCGAAATTAAAAAAAAAGGAAAAAACCATATTATTAAAAATTTTTTTTAAACCGATTCACCTTTCTACAATCCTCTTTTCTTCAACAACAAAAAACCAACGGAAAAAAAGGAAAAAAAAAAAGGAAGGGAAAAAAAAAAAAAAAAAGGGAAAAAAAAAAGAAAAGCCCATTTTTGGGTAGAAAAAAAGTGGAATTCCGGGTTTTTTTTTTTAAATAATTAAAATACGAACTGGGGGGGGGGGTTTCCCCCCCCCCCCCTTTTTTTTTTTATTTCCCGTTTGATCAAAAAAAGAGCCTTTTTAAATTTTTTTTCCCCCCAACCAAAATAAAAATAAGTGGGGGGGGTTCCCTTTATTTTAAAGGATGAAATGGCTTTTTTTTTCCCATTAAAAAGAAAGTAAAAAAAATTTAAAAAAAAATTTTTTTTTTTTCCCCCCCCCCGGGTACCAAAAAAATAGAAGTTTTTTATTAAAAAATAGGGCTTTTTTTTTTTTTTTTTTTCCCAAATAACCCCCCTTGGAAACCCTCCCCCGCCCCCCAGAAAAAAAAAAAAAAAAAAAGGGGAAAAAAATAAATTATTTTTTTTTTATTTTTAAATTTTTTTTTTTGTTATTTGGGGGCCCGAGGGTTTTAAAAAAGAGTTTTTTTTTTTAAAAAAACCCCCTTTCTCTCCAAAAAAAAATTTGGTAAAGGAAAACTTAAAAAGGTTCCCCCCCCCCTTTCCCCCCCCCCAAAACGGAAAAACCAAAAATTTAAAAAAAAATTAACTTTTTAAAATAAACCCAGCAAGAAAAAAATTTTTTGAAAAAAAAAAATTATCCTTTTTTTTTTTTTTTAAAAAAAAAAAAAAATTTTTCCCCTTTTTTTTGGGGTTAGAAAAAGCAGTGGGAAAAAATTTAAAAATTGGGGGGGGCCCAAAGAAAAATTAACCGAAATTTAAAATTAAACTTTGGGGTTTTTGGGTAACAAAAAATAAAAGGTTTTTTTTTTTTTTTTTTTGGGGAAAAGCCAATTTGTTTTTTTTTTTCCCCCCCCCCACCAATTAACTTTGCGAAAAAAAATGGTTTTTCCCTTTTGGGGGAGCGGGGGGGGGGTAATTTTTTGGGGGGGGGGGTTTTGTGGTTAAAATCTACGAAACAAAAAAATTTTTCTCGCCCCCCCAAATTTAAAACCCCCAATGGTCTTTTTTTTTTTTTTTCTCCCCCCCCAACCTTTTTTTTTTTTTTCCCCCCATTTTTTTTTTTCCCCCCCGGTCCCCCCCCCCCAAAAGGGAAAAAAAAATTTCCCCCCCCCCGGTTTGGAAAACCTTTTTTTTTTCCCCAAAGTTTTCTCCCCCCGAGAAACCTTTATGTGGTTGAAAAAGAAATTTTTGGCCCGCCCCCGTATGAAAAGAGAGAGAGATGCGCGCCGCTGTTTTTTTGGGCCCCCATTCCCCCAAAACTTCCAGGGTCCCGCCCAAAAACCTTGGGGTCCCTTAAGTTTTTTTATCAATAAAATCCAAAAAAAATTAAACAAAGGGGAAAAAAAAAAATTGAGGTTTTTTTTTTTTTTAAAAACAAAAAATTTGGGGGTGGGGGGGGAAAGGTTAAAAAAAATGATTAAGTGTCCCCCCCGAAAAAAAACATTGAAAAAAAAATTTTGGGGGGGGGGGCCCCCCCCCCAAGTTACAGAAAAAAAAGGGGACGGGGTTTTTTTTTTTTGAGGATTGCCAAAAAAAAATTTTTTTTTTTGGGGGGGGGGGGGGAATAAAAAACCCGGGTCCCAGAAAAAACGTTTTTTTTTTTCCCCCCCCCCCCGCCCCCCTTTTTGGGAGGGGCGCCCCCCCAAAAATTTTTTTTTTTTTTGTTCCCCCCCCCAAAAAAAATTAGAAAAATTAAGAAAAAAGGCCCCCCCCCCCCCCCCTAAAGTTAAAAATAAGAAAAAAAAAAAAAAATAGAATAAAAATATTTTTTTTTTTGGGGAGGTTCAGGGAGAAAGAAAATCCCAAGTGGGGGGGGGGAGTTTTCTTGTTTTTTTAAAGACCAAAATGGGGGCATAGTTTAAAAAAAAGAAAATAGGCCCCTAACGGCCTTTTTTTTAAAACAGCAAAAAAAGAAATCAAAAAAAAGGTTTAATTAAGCAAAAAAAAGGAAAAAAAAAAAAAAAAAAAAAATATTCCCGCGCCAACAAATTAAGATTTACGGCCTTTTTGGCAAAAAAGGAGAAAAAAACCCTGAATTTTTGAAAAAAAAAAAAAATGTTAGGTTTTTTTTTTTCCCTTTAAACCCTTTTGTGAAAAAAATTTTGGGAAAAAAATTTCAAAAAAATTCTATTTTAAATTAGGGGAAAAAATAAATGCCCTGTTTTTTTAAAAATGGTTTAACAAGAAATTTTTTTTATTTCCCGTAAAACTCCGCAATCCCAAAGGTGTTAAGAAAAAAAAAAAAAATTGGGTAGCAAAAAAAAAATATGGGAATAAAAAAAAAAATAGAAAATAAAATTTAAAACATAAATAAAGGTAAAAAAAAAAAAAAAAGACCCAAAAAACCCGTTTATTTTTTTCGGAGTGAAGGGGTTTTTCCCCCGGGAAAAAAAAAAAAAACCTTTAAAAAAACCCTAAAATTCAAAAAAAGCCGCCAGGAAAAAATAAATTTTAAAATCCCGCCCCCCGGAAGCCAAGAAACAAAAGGCGGATTTTGTTAAAATCGGTGGCGGCTCTTTAAAATCAAAGGGGAAATTAGATAAAAGGGAAGTTTTTTTTAAAAAAAAAAACCGGCTTTTTTTTAAGTGGGAAAATAAAAGAAAAAAAAAAAAAAAGAAAAAAAAAAAAAAGAAAAACCCCCCTTTTTAAATTTTTTGTTTGGGGGGAAAAAGGGGTTTTTTTTCCATAAAAACCCAAAAAATGAAAATCAAAGAATTTTCTTTTTCGCGAAAGACCCAGCAGTAAGGAAAAAGAAAAGAAAAAGGAGAAAAAAACAGGAAAAAAATTGATTTTGGAGTTGTCCCCGGGGGGCGACATTCTGGGTAGAAGTTTTGGGATTGTTCCCCCCCGGGAAGCAAAAATGGTTAAAAAGAAAAATTTTGATTTGGGGCCCCTTTAAAAGAAATGCCAAAGATAGTTTTTATGTTCTCGTTCTTGGTGGAAAAAAGATAAAAAAAACAGAAGAAGGCCCCCCCCAAGGCAAAAAAAAAAATTCCCCCCAAAAATTTTGGGGAAAGGAAAATGGAAAACAAATTTAAAAAAATTTAAAAAAAATGCCTGAAAAAAAAAGAATAAAACCAAAGGGATTTTCTGGGAAAAAAAATTTCCCCCCCCCCAAAAAAAAAAACCCGTAAAGTTTGGGGGGAGGGTTTTATTGCCAAAAATAGGTAAAAAAAACTCGAGCGGGGGCCCCAAAGGGTATTAAAGATAAAAAAAACAAAGGAAAAGCCGTTTTGGGGGGGGAGATTTCCACTCCCGGAGTAAAACATAAAGATAAAAGACCAACCACGCGCCGCCAAACACAAAAACATGGTTAAGATGTTTTATTTTTTTATTGCACCCGGGTTTGAGTCGTTTTGGAACCTCCTTTTTTTAAAGAAAAATGGGTTAGGAAAAATACCCCAAAAACAATTAAATTTTGGTGGGGGAAAAAAAAATCCCCCAAAGGGGGGTGGGGGGGAAATGGGGCGGGAAAAAAACCTCCGAAAGAAAAAAACGTTAATTTTGGAAACCCGCTCTTATAAAGTGGGAAAAGGGGGACGTTAAAAGCCCCAAGTTTTTGGGGGGGGGCTTGCTAGTAAGCAGTGAAAAAAATTTTCGCCCCACCCCCCCCCCCCCCACTCCCCTCTCACAAAAGGGTTTTTCGAGGGAGTTTTTTTTATTAAAACGGCGAAGGGGAAAAAATGTTTTTTTTTTGTAAAAAGTGGCCCCCCACCCCTTAAAAAGTTTTTTTTTTTGAAAAAGCCCGCTGGGAAAAAAAAGTTAACCAAAAAATCCCCCCCGGGTGGGGGTTTTTTTTCCCCCAAAAAAAACGCCCCGGTTTTTCCCCCCCCCCCCGAAAACCCCCTGAAACACAAAAAGGGTTTTTCTAGGGGGTTTTTTTGGGGGGGCCCAAGTCCAAGTGCCCCGCTTTTACCCCGTAATGGGTTTGGCCCCCGCCCCCCGCCCCTTTTCCCTGAAAAAGGCGGGAAAAAAGGGAAAACCTTTTTTTTTTGGGGGAAAGAAATTGTTAAAACAAAAAAAGAATTCCGACCCCCCCCAAAAAAAAAAGGGGGGGGGAAGGGTTCGAAATAAAAGGAAATTTTTTTTTTTTTTTCCCCCCCTGTTTTCCCTTCGGAAAAACCTGGGAAGGGTTCCCCCCCAAATAGCCGTGGGGTTGGACAAACAAAAACCCCCAAAAAACCTTTCGTTAAAGAAAAACTAAAATAGTAAAATTAGCGCCCCGCCGGTAAGCACCAGTGAGTAAACCCACCCTTTAACACCTTACAGGCCCTTTTTTTAGAGGTGGTGGGGGAGCCCCCCAAGTATTATATTTTTTATTGGGGGCCCCAATAGAAAAAAAAAAATTCAAAAAAGAAAAAAAAAATCAAAAGCAAAAAACAAAAAAAAAAAGCAAGGGAAAAAAGGATCAATTTTTTTTTCCCCCAACGGGGGGGTTTTTCTGGCCCGGGCGCCCCCTATTTGTTTCACGAGCCGGTTTTTTTTGTGGGGTATGGGAAAATGGGAACCCTGGGGGCAAAAAAAAAAAATCGCCAAAAGGAAAAAGAGAGAAAAAGAGTTTTCCCCCCTTTTTTTGGGCCCCCCCAAAGAAAACTAAGAAAATAAGACAAATTTTTTCCCCGAAGTTTTGGAAAGGGGCGCAAGGGTTGGGGGGGGGTTGACCCCCCCGTTCCCCCCCGGCACTTTTTTTTAAAAATTAAAAAAGAAAGAAAAAAAACCCTTTAAAAAATTTAATTTTTTTTGAAAATCCCCCCAACAAAAAGGGCAAGGGGGTAAAAACCCGAGCCAAAATAAAAAGGGAAAATGGTTTTTTAAAAAAAAACTCCTTTTTTTAAAATGAAAACCTTTTGGGCAAAAAACAAAAATTTTATCTAAAATGGGGAAAAAAAAAAAATATTTCCCCCAAACCGTTTTACAAAATTCAAAAAAGAAACAACCCGAAAAAAATCCCTAAAAAGGTTTTTTTTTCTGCTTGTTAACGTTTCGCCCCCCCGAAAGGTAAACTCTACGGGAAAAGAGCGAAATTTAAAAAAAAAATGGGGAAATAAAGGCCCTTATCCTGAGAGTTTTATGTTTTTCAATGTGGTTAGAGTATGTCCGGGCCCATCAAGGAGAATGAGGCCCCTCCACCTGCTTTTACCCCCCCCGTCTGGCGCCCAGTATGTTTTGTAAGTTCAGGTTTCTATTCGTTAAGTTCTGACAAAACGCAGAACAGAATCTCTTTCGTTGATTCCGGTAAACAAAAAAAAAAAAAGAAATCGCCCCCTCTTTGTTGTTTCGTTCTTCCTTTTTTGGTAAGAAATAAATTTTACGGCAAAATTTGGGGATTAACAAAGCGAACCTCTTTTGTCTTTTCGGGGAATAAAAAAAAATAGTGGTTGACATGAAGCAGATCTTTTGAAAACCCTCTTAAAATGAGAGGAAAAAAATATCGCCCCCATTGTTTCGCTTTATCATCTACTGGGCGGCCCAATTTATTTTGTTTTTTTAATGTAAGGGGCGCCCCCCTCGGAAAATTTAATTTAGAATTGCACAGGACACACTCACCATGTTTATGCCCGTTGGTTCGTTAGGACTGTGGTTATTTATTTTTGTGGTTTATTTTGGTTTGGGCCCCTTAACTAAAAAAATAACCCCGTCCCGCATAGAGTGTTGTTATTGTGGAGGCCCCCCCCCCCCCCCCCCTTTTTCTGTTTTCATTGAAACACAAAAAAAGAGGGGTGGCGCCCCCAAAAAAATAATAAACGGGAAAAAAAAAAATAAAAAAAAAAGGTTTTTTTTGTTTTTGGGGCCAGGCCCCCCCCCGTTTATTTTGGGGGAAAAAAAACAAAGCCGATTAAACCCTAAATTTTTTTTTTTTTTTAAAATTTTAAGCAAAAAAATTTTTTTTTTTTTTTTAATCCCCCCCGAAAAAATTAATTTTAACTATTGGGGGCCCCCCGGGGGAAAAAAAAAAAGAAATTTGCCAAAAACGCGGCTCCCCCCCGGATTTAAAATAAAAAAAGGGCCCCCCCAATTACTTTTCCCTCGGAGAATATTTTTTGCCCCCCCCCGCCAAAGGGCCCCCCCCCCATTTGTTTTTTTGTTTTTTTTTTGGGAAAAGATCCATTGGGGGGGGGGCCTTTTTTTTTTTTTTTTTTTTGGGGGATAAAAACCCCCCCCTTTCCGGAAATGTTTTTTTTTACCCCCATTTTGCCCCCCAAAACCAATAAAAAAAATAAATTTGGGGGGAAGGAGATTTTTCGGGTTGGAGAAAAAGAAAGAAAAAAAAAAGCCCCCCCCGTTTTTTAAACTTTTTTTAAAAGGGATAAGAGCCCATTTACTATACCCCTAAATTTGGCAACTTTTTAAGCTTCCCGCCACAAATATTAATGCGGGGGCCCCCATTTTTTTTTTTTGGGGGAAAAAAATAAAAAAAAATTTTCTCCCCAAAGACGGAAGAAATAAGGGTAAAAAAGGAAAAGGGGGGGGAGGTTTCCCAAAGGAAAAAAAGCTTTTTGGTTAAAAAAGGAGGGTTTTTTGTTTTTGTGAAAAAATTTTTCCAAAAAAAAAAAGAACCTATTGCCAAAAAAATTCCCCAAGGGAGAAAAAAAGATTTTTTTAAAAAATGGTTAAAATGGTTTCCCGGTTTTACAAAGGAGCCAAAGCCCACGAAAAAAACATAGGCCGGTTTTTTTTAACCCTTTTGTTATTTGCTCTTTTTTTGATATTGAACCTTCTTGATCAAAAAAATAAGAAAAAACAAAAAAAATAAAAAACAAAAAAAAAAAATTTGGGTCCCCCTGGAGAATGGAGTCTTTGACAGCTGGCTTGATCGTTATCAGATATTTCGTGTGAGCTGGGTTACTACCCAAGTGAGGGGGGGGGGGGGTACAAGGGGGGCCCCCAAGAGCAGGGGCCGGGGGGCCCAGAAAAAAAAAGTTTTTTTAAAGATTCCTACTGGTGAAAATAAGTCCCTTTGTAAAATATGGTTTTAAAAAAAAATGAAAACGAATAATGGTTGGGGGAAACCCTTTTTTGGGTTTGGAAAAAATTTCCCCCCCCTCCAGGAAGGGAAATTTAACATCAAATTTTACCGGACCCCTCCCCGGACCCAAAAAAAAAAATGTAAATTTTTTTGGCCGCCACCACTAAAGGTAAAAACAAAATTTCCGGGGGAGATGCCGCCCCCATTCTTTAGGAACAACGGCCAACCTAGGAATCAGAAAAACAAGAACTATTTTTATGCCCCCCCATGAATTAATGGGTGGAAGAAAAATCGCTGAAAATATATGAAAAAAGAACACTGTTTATCCAGGTCCGCGTGTGGGGAGGAGCCCCCCACCGTAAACACTTATAATATTAAATCAAAACAAAAACCACGCTCTGAAATAAAGCCGCTTTTATTCATTACCTATAGATTAAGTTCTTGCAAGTCACGACTGCATTGCCGTGGAATCTCTAAGGAGGGTTATTATGTATTTGCTTATTTTTTGATATCCTTGCTTTTATGGGCGGAGGTATTATTTGAGAACAATAATTGATGTTGATTGGTTGATCCACTTTAATCGTGCATGTGCATCAATGTTTAGAGATGGCAATAATTTATTTGATCAGTAGCATTTTTCCCCCATGGGCTTTCCCCCCAAAATTCAAAAAAAAAACCTCCAAGGCAAAGGTTTTTTCTTTCTGTTTTAAAAATCTGGAAAATGTTTTTTTTTTTAAATAAACTTTTTTGAAAGGCCCTTTTTATCCCCCATGAAAATTTTTTTGGAAATACCTGGTTAAACTTCCCCCCAAAATTAAGGGTTTTTACTTTTTCCCCCCCAAATGGGGGTTTACCCGGTTCCCCCCACAACAAAATAAAAAGGTTTTTTTTTTTTTTTTTTTGGGGGTTTCTAAGAACTGAAAAAAACAAAAAGCCACGACATTTTGGGGGGGGCCCCAAAAAAAAATATTTTTGGGAAAAAAAAAAAAAAAAAAAAAAAAAAAAAAAAAAAAATTTTCCCCCCCCCCCATAAAAATAATTTTTTTTTTTTTTTTTTCTTTTTAAGAAAAAACCAGAAAATTTAAAATTTAAAACTTTAGAAAAAAAAAACAAAAAAAGGGGTTTTTTTCCCCAAACCCAGAAAACCCCCCCCTCCCCTGTTTTTTTAAAAAGGGGGGGGTTTTGATTTTGGGGGGGGGGGGGTTTTTTTTCCCCCCCCCCCCCCTTTTTAAAAATAAATCCCCAGGGTAAAAAAATTTTTTTTTTAAATCCTAATTTTTTTTTTTTTTTAACGCTAGCCCCCCCGGGTAATTTGGGGGTTTTTCCCCCAAGTGGGGGTTAATTAAAAATTTTTTTTTGGGATTAAATTTTTTTTTTTTGGATAAAACCTTTAAATGTTCCACGGGCCTTTAAAAATTAATTTTATTTTTTTTTTTTTTTTAAAAGCCCCTTTGAAAACCCCCCTTTTTAAAAAAAAATAAAAAAAAATGCCCCCCCCCAAAAAAAAAAATATTGGGGATCAAACAAGTTTTAATAAATAACACCCAAAATAAAAAATTCCCAAAAAAATAATTAAACTCCATTAAAAATTTGTTTGGGTTGTGGGGGGGGGGAACTTTTTGTTAAAACCCCGGTTTTGGGGGCGAGGAAAAAAAAGGTAAAAGCTTTCCCCAAACCTTTTAAATTTTTTTTGGGTTTTTTATAACCCAAAAAAAGCTTTTTTCCAGGGGAAAAAAAAAATTTTTAAAAAAAAACCCAAAATTTTTTTTTTTTTTAGCTAAATAGGAGAAACTCTTTTTTTTTTTTTGTTTTTTTTAAAGAATTCTTAAAAAAGGGGGGGCCAAAATTGGGGGGGAAAAGACTTCCCCCCCCCCCAAAAAAGCCCCCCCCCCCCTAAAATTTTCCCCCCTTTAGAAAGGGGAAACCCGCCCCCCTTTTTTTTTTAAGGAAAAAAAAAAAAATTCTAAAGTTTTTTGTTTATTTTTTCAAAACCCAAAAAAATTGTTGGGAACAAATTTTAAATAAAGGAATATGTTAAGACCGAGGGGAAAAAATAATAAAAAATTGGGAAAAAAAAAAACAGGTTTTCATCCCTCCCAAAACAAAAAATTACGGAAAAAAAAAAAATTTTTTGGTAAAAAAATTCTGTTCAAAAAAAAAAAAAAAAATTTTTTTAAATACGGGGAAATTTTTTTTTTTTGTTAGTCTTCCTGGGGGGTAAACCAATTCCCCCTAAAAAAATTCCGAAAAAAAAAAATTATTTTTTTGGGGCCCGAAAAAACATCCACCCCCCACCAAAAAATAGGGGTTTTTTGGGGGGAAAAAGGCCAAAATGGAAGAAATTTTAAAATTGGGGGGGCCGGGGGCTTTTTTTAATTTAAATTGGCGGAAAAAAATTGAAAAAAAAATCCTAAGGGGGTTTCCAAGGAAAAATTTTATGGGGGAAATTTGAAAAGGGCTTTTTCCCCGGTTTTTTTTTTTTTGGGTTTTTTTATTAATTAAAACAATAAATTTGTTTTCCCCCCCCCCCCCCCCCTTTTATTTTTGGTATGGGCTTTTTGTTCATAAATTTTTTGCATTTGGGTGGGATTAAAAATGGCCAAAAAAGAAAAATAAAGACATCCATAAGGGAAAAAAAAAAAAAAAAAAAGTTCCCCCCCCCCCCCCCCCCCCCCCCCCCCCGTTTTTTTGCTTTTTTTTGTTTAGAGAAAAGCAAGAAAAAAATTTTTATTAACCCCCAAAAAAGGAAAAAAAAAATTCCCCCCATAAAAAAACGCCCTAGTTTTTTTTTTTTTAAAAAATTTTTAAAAAAAAACCAAATCGGGAAAAAAAAAAAAAATTTTAAATCCCCCTTTTTAACTCCCCCCAATTTTTTTTTCAGAAACGGTTTTTTTGAATAAAATTTAAAAAAAAAAAAAAAAAAATCCCCCCCAACCCCCCAAAACTTCCCTATGATGAGGGGGGTTTTTTTGGGGCCCCGAAAGAAAAAAATTTTAAAAATAATTTTGGGGTTTTTTTAAACCCTAACCCCCCCCCAAATTTTTTTTAAAAAAAACAAAAAATTTTGTTTCAAAAGGAATCAAAAAATAAGAGTTCCAAAAAAAAAGGTCTTTTGAAAAATTGTAAAAAGTTTTTTCCCCCCAAAAAAAAACTGTTTTGGCAAAAAATGGTTTTTTTGGGGTTGAAAATGTTTTTAAAAAAAAGAAGCCAAACCCCCACAAAATTTTTTTTTTTTTTTAAAATGGAAATAAAGGTAAAAAATAAAGAAAAAAAATTAATCCTTTTTTTAAATTAAGTTTGAAAATTAAAGTCCCCCCCCCAAATTTCCTTCCCCCCCCCCTCTCAAAACCACCCAAACCAACGGGAAAAAAAAAAAAAGGGGAAGGAAGGGGAAAAAAAAGAAGAAAGGAAGGGAATTTGGGAAAAAAAACTATTTTTTTTTTTCAACTTTAATTTAAAGGAAATTTAATTCCCGCTAAATTTTAACCCCATTAAAATCATTGAAAAAAAGAAAATTTGGGTGGGGGGTTTTTTTTTTTTGGCTTTTCCTCCTAACCCCATTCCCCCCACCAACAAATGCCCCCCCTCCCCAAACAAAGTTTTTTTTTTTTTGGGAGAACCTAAAAAAACAAAAAATCCAAACCCCTCCTTTGAAAAAAAAAAAAAAAAAAACTTTTTTTTTTTAAAAATTCGAATCCCTTTGGGGAAAAAAAAACAATTTTTTTTGGTTTAATGGGTAGGTTCTCAAAAAACCCCAAAAAAATTAAATCC
>Ga0163217_1023655_pt1 | contig 20616 bp, 13 predicted proteins | sample SynspAceP_FD_185933 | JGI IMG/M metagenome (GOLD analysis project Ga0163217, IMG submission 185933) | Saline lake microbial communities from Ace Lake in Antarctica - Synechococcus sp. Ace-P (PacBio error correction) | ecosystem: Environmental > Aquatic > Non-marine Saline and Alkaline > Saline ...
TTTATCCGCCTTAAATCGCTCAATATAAAACTATGAATATTAGGATTACTCGTCGAAGCGCAAATTTTTACTGTTGGGACATTATCAGCTGTTGAGGTGATGTATTGTGTCTGTCACCTGCGACATTATAGAGGTTGATAATACTCGGGATAATCCTTCAGACAATCTGTTTCTCGGCTAAGAGTCAGGAGCCTCTTTAAAATTGGAAAGAATAAATGAGGTGGGGAAATCATCAAAAACATAAAGGTGACAAATCATCAAAACTGAATGCATTTGTCCAACCGCTTACCTTGTCCTCTTAATGTGTTCAATGTGAAAATATCAGATTACTCAATTTGAACTGGCTGAAAGTCGACAAATTCTTCCCCCGTACTGTTAAAGTCAAAGCTTTAGAATTGTGAGTGATGATTTCCTTAGAAAAATTTTTAAGTCCTGACTTGAACCATCAAATGGTACTAAGGCGAAGTGTACGTTGTGCCTCTTCGAAAAGAATGCGATTGCAAATATTTTGCCGAGTCTTCCCAACAATAATTGGAGCTAAGAATTTGGATCTGATCTTTCCTCATCACTGTTCCTCCCAGCGAAAATCGGTTCGTTCTCTCCAACTTGAAACCTCTCGCCACTGTACTTTAATATTTCCTCCAATTATTTAACACATATGGCCAACATCAGTCCGCAGGGCTGAATTTTACATCATTAATGGCTCCGATAACCCGAGTGAAGTCTCAGCTACTGCCCGGCATTACGAGCTATATTCTTTAAATGAATTTTTAACCTGAGACGTTTGATGTGCCAAAATAATAATTCTTCAATCATCCCCGTGAGGTTTTATAATTTAAACCGACGTATTGCAAATGCTGTTTTCTTCGTTTCGTTGATTCGGGAAAGAATTCAAGAAATACTTTGAAATATATCTTCTCATACTTCTCAGCTTAACATAGTTTCCAAACAGACTTGGACCGACTAAAGCGGCCCTCTCTTTCCTTTCAATTTCAAAGGATTTTAGTGCTTTTCTTCATCTTGAAAAAATATGACGAATGTAATCATCCATTTCCAACTCCAGCCTTGCCAAGTTAAAGTGCTAATTGCCGTCACATAGACCATTCTGGAAAGAATCATCAAACTTAGACTGGGAAAGCGTCCTGCAACCGATGATGCCATAGAGCATCTCTTTCAATGAATGAACTTTAGAATAGCATAGATCAAATCACTGAATCGATCCATTTGAGCTTTTTACGACACTTCCGCTATCATCGATAAGTTAGTCTTCCTTCCTCGTCTGAACCTGTTCTTTATTAAAGCCCAGATTGCTTTGAAAGCCACTCTTCAGGAAGAATGTAAAATGTATATTCCTTGGCTTGGTGTAGGCTACGTAGCCAATCATGACTGCGTCAATCGATCAAATTCTGACTCAGCATATTCGATAGCCAATTCGCATTTCCCCCACCCCGTCAATAATATATAGACCTTCGAAGTAATTTGAAGTGTAGAATACCCATTACAAATGCTTGTGTGAAGCATTTTGTAACCATACCGATCTTGGTCAAACTGCGCCGTTCGCGAAAAAGAACTTAAACATAAAGCCGGTAAAAACAATCAATCGAACAGGTGATATCGCATTCGTTTACTAGAAGTTGCTTTTAAATATAATTCAAATAACGTGCTATGTCCACTCATTTCCAAATGGCCGTATTCCCAACAAATACCACCGTCATTAAATTTACTAAAATATGGCCAAGAGAAACACCTTTAAGCTCAAAACCTTATTGTAAACGTTTTCTTCTCCAATTGGATGTTACCTAAGAAAGGCTTCCTGTTCGCGAGTTTGCTGGCCTACCCTGTCTTATGACTTTTAATACTTATAATTGACTCATTTACAAGGACCTTTAAGTCGATAATATTCCTCCTTCGCTGATTCGTTGGTCCCTCATCCAAATCAATGTTTGCTGTAATCGACCCGACTCGATGAAGATTAGGTCCCAAGTCCTACTGCTGAAAACACTCCTCGGTTAATCGATGTACATCTGGATTAAAGTGTCTGTCCCACTTTAAAATCTCACCTTTGACTGGAGCAATACGGCAAAATTTAAAGAAAGTTGAATTCATCGTCACCCAAACCATTGCAGTAAATCAAAACATCAGATGTCAGAGTTATTATAGCGCCATTGGTTCGGCTCTTTTGAATAATTTATCTTCCTACAAAAATGAATCGAAAAATCAACACTCTTCTCGAAGCAGCTCACTCAAGCATCTAAGAATTTTGGGATTTTGAAAGCCAAACACTGAATTCCAGCATCAACTCCCCCACAAAACTATCAATAAAAGTGATTGAGAACTGACTTTTATTATAAATTTCGTACAAATAAGGCGAAATGCGGGGGTCAGCACTATGACCCGATGCCCACATATCATTTTGCTCCTTGCAAAGATAAAAAGGGTACGGTAAATTTTCTGAATATTTTCAAAATATTCTGCCAGTGAGTTTGCTTCCAGTTTCCTGATAGAAGGGAGGATCTGTCTTGGGAAAATGCTATCTTGCTTCCCAAGTTTTTATACCATCTTCGCCCAGTTAATGGGATAAAATAAAACTGCGGCAACTCGGCTGGATTGATTTTCATTTCGGGAGATCAAAAATCCGGACGTTTTCCCCGCTTTCTTACAAGCCTATACCCCCAGCGAAGAGCCGGCATATAACTCCCTCCTATTAAGTAAAACGAAAATCAATTTTTCATAGTCCAAATTAAAGGTATAATTCTTTTATTTTCGCTCGATTACAGCCGACAATCTACCATGGCTTTACATTAAGTCTTTACATTTTAATGCCTTTTAGGAAACAGCCCTACCTAATTTATGATGAGTCTGGCGACCACATTGATCGATCCTGGACTGCTACAAATAGATGAGCAAACTAGATCTCCTTGATTTTTATTACAAGAAAAAAAACTAAAGGTCACCCAATTGAATCAATACCGTCCACGTGTCATGTAGATCATGTTTTTGGGAAATTTTGGGGCGAAAAAAAAACGTTCAGTTTCCTTGTTGGAATTTCATCAAATGAAGATCTCTGTTTGAAGTCTCCGTCCGAAGTCCTATGGTCCAATAATGCTTTAAAAACTATCAAGTACCTGAAGCAGATTATTTTCAAAAGAAGGCGAAAAGCTAAGTGGGAAAAGAATCGATTGAAATTCTAGTTGTTCCCGGGCATCGCGCCTGGGCATTCTGTTTTTATCATAAGCTAGTAATCAGGCAATCGTTTGGAGATATCCATTTTCGAGAAGTAAGGTCGACTGACTAACCAAGGGCGGCAATCATCAGCTTTATAAAAAAAATAAAATCTGATTGCTTACTCTACCTATGATGGAAAAACAGTGCTTTTTTCCAGGTCAGTGGACCATCTACGACCGTTGCCTTTTGAGAAAGCTCCAACCCATCTTGTAGGAAAATCAGCTGTATCGTGAAAATCAAAAATCAACTATCCAAATGTGATTACCCTCCTCAATCTAATTCTCAAGAAGGGATATATTGGATAATTTGGGTTTTGCAAGGAGAAATCTTTGTCCGGCGCTTATTTATTTAATCATGCAGTTTTTGAACTTTTTCGATGGTGTTTTGCCTGCAAGAGATTTTATAAAGTTTCCAGGGCGGAAATAGGGAAACAATTGGATTCCCTTCGCTGACTTAGGTTTTCCCTTGGAGTTTTGCCGGATTTATCTTTTCAAAATGGGCGGAGGTGCAATCCGTCTGGGAGTGCTTCCCATATTACGGATAGTGCCGTTACTATCCGGCTTATCGATTGGCGAAAATTCAATTTGGATACACCGCCAAAGTGATCAAGTTCATTGTTTTTTTAAAACCTACAACCTGCAAATGCACTATCTTATTAGCAACTTTACCTTAAATCTAGCTATTTCGGTTCCTCAACATCGGAGTTTGGCCTCAACATCCTTTTATTTTAGTGATCGTTGCCTGGGTAATGGGCAATTTTTATTGTTTGGAATCCCTTGTAATAGCCGCTGAAAATTTTAAAAGACCTTTTCATTCAAACCAAATTAATTTAGTACGGCCAAAAAACTTCCCCTTGGGATGGGCGTTACTTATTTCCACTTTTCTGTGGCCTTTATAGAGCGGTATAATCCCTTGATCATAATAAGCGTAACATAGGTCTAATGCAGTATTAAGAGAATAGAACAAAGCGCAATGACGTAATTGGAAATAAAACTACTATTAATATTACTTTTTTCCTTTTGCTTTTTTCAGCAAAGGCTCCCGCAACCGTATTAAAAATTCAAAATCGCAAAAGGAAGGCATTATCACTTAAACAGATAGCCCAAGCAAAGAAGTGGTGCATTCTTCCATTTCCGAGGTCTATTTTTTGCTAATCCTGGATACTTCTCTCAAAAACGAACAGTGCAAAAATCTGGAATTCAGGAAAAGCAGCCTCAAGAAAGTAAATGGGAAATTATTTTTATCTGAGTGAACCTCCTACAGCTCCAAAGTATGATCAGAAGGTGAACATTCAGTACAGTCCGAAATCATTCTCAGACTCATTAAGTTTCTTGGTTATCTAAAATCAAACCCAAAGCGGATAAGTACTTAAAAGTAATCGCCAACTATTCAGAATTCAACGTATTGCTCTACCATGGAACTGCTCAAGGAAGAGAGGAGAAATAACTCTTGAAGCTCAGGTTCGGACGTGTATTCAAAGTCCTTGGCTCCATGGATCACCAAGGATATGGTTCCCGCTTCAACCAATAAACGCAGCCCTGGGATAGTTTCAGGCATTCTCATGGCAAGCTCTTTGGCAACAAGCTTCTATAATACGTTAGGAAAACAGAAAGTCAAGTAATCATACAGCAAAATTGATCCGGATTCTGATAGTACTTATGCCTATTAAGGTCGAGAAGTGAGTATCATCTTGATTTTTTCAACCGAAAGATGGAAAATGTAGATCGACCCGACTTCGATTCTCTTTTTCATCCACTGATCCAAACGCCCGGGCTATTTCAAACTATCTTGGAATGAGTTCCGTACCTAGTCTGGATTTATTCTCTGGAACCTAACTTAATGCCCTCAGAATACGAATTTAATCTCTATTCGACAAAAAACTGGAACAAAAAAATTTGGGAGTTGAAGTGAATTTCTTTAACCCCAAAGAATTTGATTTGAACCAATGGATCAATGGAGCGTAATTTCAAAACGGTAGTTTTACCACGAATCAATCTATATAATTAAAAACCTTAACCGCCTACTTCTCAAAATTCTCAGGGTCAAGGACCTGGCCAGAGTACTATTATTGCGATCCCTTGCAGTTTTGAGAGCTCAGCTGAGAAACTTCTACTGATAAGTTGATATCGGCGTTTTTTTTGCCGAAAATAGGATATCCTCAATGAGATTTAAACGATTTCAGTTTGTTTACGGCACCCAGACTTGAATGCCATCCCGGAATTTTATCGCGTGGCATTACCCAAGCAGGGCGGTGAATTGAAAAATGTCTTGATCTTAGGAAAAGGAACCTTGAACTATAGAAGTAAAAACTTGGAGGGCAGGCACGAATTTAGTAACCTATATACACCTCGAGAAACAGCGTTAAACACCACTCAAGCACACACCGATGATTATTTCGCTTTATTGAATGGGAAAAAGCGGGTCTCGGAAGAAGAAGTCGAGAAGGCGATGAGCATATGAAATCGGAGTTGGAAGACTGCTTAAATTAAATGAATCAGAAGCTTTCCGAATAGTCATCAAATAAAATACATGACTACGAGCTAAATCAAAAACCTGGTGTATTGGAAAAAACTATCACCCTACGCTTAGCAGATATGCCAGGACAATAACATCCACCTCCGAGATACGGAGGCCATGCCAAAGCCTACAATTGCTGGCTCAAACCGCTGAGCTCAAACTTGAAAAAATCTATCTCGATCGATTTTGGAGCAAGAAAAAATGGCCTCGGCCAAATCCTCGCCAGAAGCGAGAAAGCACTTGAAAGGAGCAATTAGACCGTGGCACTTTAATCGTGAACTATGTTGTCACGGCAAACGCAACGACACCACAGCTGAGGAATTTTTTCTCGGTGTCCGATATTCAAAATTGGCAACAGCCAGGGAACAATTAGCATTTGGGTTACCGCTACTTGCGAATTTGGCAGGCACGATAGTCCGTTCTTTGAAGGATCCGGCACGGAGGACTTTTTGATATGCCGAATAAAGAGCGATCGGAATTACTTAAACAAACGGAAGACCCTTTTTAAGCAGTGTGAATTTCTTCTTTGAAATGAAGCGTTCATTGAGACGGTGTTTTTTCAAGAAGAAATGAAAGTTTCAAGTACCTCGTAACCATTTCAAAAAAACTAAGAATGGGAGTAATGAATGGATCTTTAAATCGAAACTTTAGCTTGATTGGCTGATCCTAAGTATGTAGATTCGGCGTAGACAGAATTAAAATAAAAAATCATAGCCACGCTTAAGAAGAGCCTGTAGAGGCAGGCGCGAGAGAGAGAGCGAGCGAGCGAGAGAGCTTTCAAAGAGTTTCTTCGAGGCATGAGGTCGTGATTGGGTGAAACGTTTAGCTACAGAATTCTCTGAACTTAGAAATCGAACTTCTTGATAAACTCACAAGTAGTTAAAACTTTGGGTGATGAAAGTTTCCCTACTGAATTTTGAAGAAGAGTCCTACTCTCTTTTCCGAGGAAGTGGGATCAATCAGTTCCGGTCTGATCAAAGGTGAACTATTGTCACCAAAAAACACAAGTTAATTTTTGGAATCTGGAAATCTGCGGGCTAATAGGAAAACATTCAGAAGATAATACGAAAAGCTTTCGGTAATTTTATTTCAATCATCGGAGGAGCTTTATCCGGCCACAAGTATGATCAAAATGCCCCGAAATTCAGCGCAATATTTTTGGTAATCTGATGAAAATCAACTGACATTCTCTGCAAACAGTTGTTCCGTTATCGCAAAGTTTTAAAGATGAAAAGTGGGAATAAACAGCTCCAATCTGAACCCATTAAAATCTCATGCGAATTCACAAGTAAATGACGTGAGGACATTTATTAAGTACTTTTTATCTTGCTTCAAATAATACATTTCCAAGAGGGAGTTCCGCAAAAGTGGAAAAATTAAGGGCCTGAAGGAAGGAAAAATACGATTTGAATTTAAAGCTTGGATACGAATTGGGAATGGAAGTTGAGTTGGTTCAAGAAATCTTAAGTAGAAGGAAGCAGCACCTGCAAAATCATCAAATCATAAAACGTAATCCTAACCCCACTAGCAATGAAAGTAAGGTTCCAAAACCGAGCATACACCGACCCGGGGAAAAACATTATACTTTAGCCTTATAATATACAAGCAGAGGTAAAATACATATTTGAAGAAAACGCCAACGTTTAGTCAGGCTGAGGCGTACTAAAGGATTTGCCCTTGGATTTTTCTAAATCAAACCAAATATCCAGCAAAAGGAAACTTATATTTACATTTAACAACTCCAATCAGAAGTAACTATTCAATCTGATTCAATAAGCGGAAAAATCGTTATTAAATGAAAAAAATAGCCATTCTAATACGGATAACCTACTTCGTACAGTATTTTACCCTGGCGTACCTTACCTACCTATGCAACAAAATAGTGTAATCACTCCGGTCAGATCCTGATCGAACGTGTGAATTAACACTGCTGTGCCTTTCCTTAATTTCCGCACCTGATTCACGACTGTCTGCTATGGGTGACGTTTGGTGTTGCACTTTCTCCTGATGCAAGTTGCGGCTCCAATTGGAATTCAGGAAACCCTCGCTTTCATTGATGACCAAATGGGATCTCACTTCCTATTCTCCATGGCTAGGGAAATAGTGAAACGACAATTCCATGATTATCTGACTGGTTCTTCAAAATAGGAGGTTCGCATTGTTTCGATCTGAGATATTGTTTAATATGGGAGATTATTCAATGACCTGACGATTTCGAAATGATTAGGACAATTTAATCCCTAGAAGACATTGCTATTTGTGGCACCTATTTCCAAGAAAATTGACTCTACATTGGATTAGGAAACTCAGCACGCTTTATCCTTCCAATCTTCGGAGATATTCTCAGTTGGAGGATCTGAAGCAGACCCAGGAATAAGCGTTGGTACAGATGTTGGTCTTTACTATAACCAAGCCAAATTTTCCTCGGATCTAAAGAAGGTAATTGTTTCCTTGAATTACGTATATCCAAATATTGGTCCAAAAATCACTTATAATTCCAGCTTCAGACCTAGATTAATATTCCTACTATTTAGAAAATTGGGACAGCTTATCCTTAGACATAGAAATCCAAGCTAGCACCATTACTTCGCAACTAGATTTCAACAAAATTTGCTTGTACCTGTCCCTCCTTACTATGCAACTAACGAAGATGGCTTCGCTAGAGACGGATGAAATGGTAATTTGGTGATCGAATCCGAAAGGACCCTAAATCGACCATTAATCCAGGTAATGTTTTGGTTCTTTGGTGATGCTCCCGGGGAGGATTCTCGGAAGAAATGCAGGAAAGTCATGATCTCATTGGCGTAGAAATATACATACAAATGATAAGTTGCCTTGCGAAACTGGATATTTTTTTTATGAAAAACCCAAATAAAGGTGGCAAAGAAGAATGATTTTCACCATGGGCGTTGTATTCGACCTTACTAAATCTAGGGTTTTGAACGCTTTTCCTTACCTACGTTCCCACAGCCGCAAAACCACGCCACTAGCGGAGACTTTTAAGGTTCTCGCTTTATACACTACCCGAACAGTAATGTCCTTAGACCGCTCAAAAAAGCTCCCTGAATTTAAGATTCCGGATGAAATTTTGAAATTAAATAGAGCCCTGTAAAGAAAAACCTGAAAAATGAGCCGTTCTTTATATGCAGAGACTCGCGGGATCGATGCTATTAAGATAGAACTAGTATCGAAAAGTAATATCGAACTTCAATTACCAAACTAAATGCATTCGCTTGTACCCCATCTTTCACATTAAGATGAATTCAAAGAGGGGACCGACCTGAAGAAGTCGTGGGTGAAAGAGAATAGCAAGATTTTTTGATTTTCAAATGCGGCTGGAATTGAATCTCATTTTCTTCCTATTCAAGAGAGGGTTTTTAGGTTTAATATCTGACGCAAAAAAACATGTTTAAGGTTCTACTCAAACTTTTGTTCTTGCTTTCCAAAGCTACTTTCCCAGAGCAAGTACTCGAAAAACGAAAGTCCCAGCGCAAAATTAACATCAGGCTTTTAACCTAATGAAAGACTTCCCTCACGACCAATCAATTGTTTTGCGAAAATAAGTCTTTGGAGTATGCTCATCCCTTTTCGGATTTGAAGCTACAGAAAAGGAAGTCTCTTGATTACAGTAGATATGCTTCCTCCTATTACAAAAAACACCTCTGGGAAGATTTAAAAGAGATTTTTGTCACCGGGGAATTTGAATCCTATTGGAGAGAATGAATTAGTCCGAGCACTGAATCCTCATCCCAAATAGAGCCATCAAGCGATCACACGTATTGTACAAGAAATATCAAAGTGGGGACCTGGCGAGCAGGAAAGTTCAGAGAATCTGCAGTTTCAAAGCAGTTATTCGATATAGCTATTGGTCGTACCCAAGACTCATGACCTTGATTATATCCCCTTGTCTGTTTCAACACCATCCTTGGGGGCATTTGGGTCCAGATTGATCAAAAAACATTAGAGAAGACAAAGGTCAATTACCTATGGGATAGCAGTGGCTTGGAAGAGATTGGTGACTTCAATATTGGGTCATTAGCGGCCCGATGTTCCAAAAGGCACATTATCAAAGGAAATGCTTGAGAGAATTCTACAAAGAAATTTCAGGTCAGTAAGAGAAATACTGTCGGAGAAGAACGAAACGAAGTATTAGAAATATTTTAATCGGTAAAATGCCTGCTTTTAGTTTCAACCTTCGACTTACTTTGACCAGTTTAGGCAGTTCATTTCTCTGAATGAACTTTGACTTTTTTTGAAGAAAAGCTAAAATTCCTAAGCGAATTTACTTGCAAGAAGATATTCACGACATCGAAAACTTATTTTTTCCGATCCAAACTTCATCCGGAAGTAGTGGTCGGTTGATTTTAGGTGGCATTTTGAAGGTAAAAGGCCAAGTAAAGTCAAACGTTTTTTTGAAGCCAAAAATTTATAAATAGCAAACGTAAATTTCCCTCAGACCAATTTCTTCCCCCAACTAAAACAAAGGCCTTTCAGCAGGTGAAATTAGCTGACCAAAGTGCAATGCTTTAATTCAGAGAATTCTCTTTCTTAATGCCTTATCTTCCTCAGGATGAATATTCATGGCTTTGACTTTTCACAAACAGCCAATGTACTCGGAAGCATCTGGACTTATATCGTGTGATATTGTCCAGATGACAATGACTTGAAAGTGCTGACGCTTCTAGAACATCCAAATTGAAATCGTGAAAATACGACTGGGTGTTTTCTTGCAAGCCTCAATTTGATATCAAAAATCCTCATTAAATAAAAGCCAGAATAAATAACGCTCCCCCTTTTCTAAAAATTTTTGTTATTGAGAATACTATGGTAGGAGAGCAAATGTAGTTATGCTCAATGAGTGTCTCATAAGAGTTCACCCTGTAAAAATCTCCTCGTCCCGTAAGTCACCAAAGAATTGCGCTTGTAAAAAAGTTTTAACTTCTCCATCTGTAGTTTAAAAATATAGGCGTCAAGAATATACGAAGGCTGCATATGGAGCTTTCCGCAACAGATCAATAGAAATTGAATAAATATCGGGATAAAGACTGTCATCCCCCGACAAATCCAAAATCACGTACTGACTAGAAAGCGTACCTAGAGATTGATAAAAAGCCACAATAAGCATTTCCTTTTCCATAAAAAAAATGTCTGAACAGACATATTTCCGGATCGACGTTGACATTGACCCAGCGTCGGATGATTTCCAGGATTTTGAAATCCGTACTTCCATGATCGATGATAATGAGCTCTTTGAATAATAATCCTGAAACTAACACTTTCAAAGCGTCTCTTCAATCCATTTTTTTCATGGTTGAGAAGGCCAATACAAAATAATCCGTTAAACTCGATCTGCCGATCTTCATTTTAAAATTCCTTCTCAGCTCATTTTAATTGGAGATATCATTTGAAAATCTTGCATTGAAAAACATAGGCTATGATTTTGCACCGATCTCCCACATCTGAGATCTAAATCCAATAAAATCAACTTCTGTTCCCTTAGCAAGTAAAACAAAGTTCAAAAGCAGAAAAATCCCTCCCCCCTTACTTTCCTTACAGGAGATCCGTAGTCCAGAAGAAATAATAATACTGGAATTTGAAGTTAATAAACACTGCCAAAACGAAGCCTAGGACCTGATCCCCCTCATCTCTAAATTTGAGTAAGAAAATAAAACGCCTGGATAGCTGAAACCTGCTGAACCAAAGTAGTCCTCATTTAATTGAAGATTTATAACGCTTTTTGACTATTCCAAGCTTTGATCTTTTAATGAAAATCAAAGTTGGAGATTTGAAGATGACTTTTCGTCAAACCAGAAGCTTCAACGTTTTGCGGAGTTTTCTTGGAACCCTCAGCCAGAAGTATTTTTCCTATTTTTTTTGAACCTGAAATAAAAATGATGGCTGAGTACATTCTTAGATTCCAACCTAAGTTGAAATAAAAGAGATAATTTACTAATCAGAGGATTAGACCTCGTAATTTTTGGGAGCCTGCTACAATGGTCAAGCTTTGACCCCTTTGGCTTCAAGTGGTCCAGTGACCAATTCTATAATGGTCTCCAAAGTGCTTGTAGAGTTCAAAAGCCTTCTTTCGCACCAAAAAACCTCCAAAGGCGAATTGGGAAGGGAAACTGCATTTGACTGGGGTAATCGCACAGAAAATCCAGATTTTGACTTTCCCCTTTTTCCTGATCTTCAAAGTCAAATATTGTAATCCCGCTCACAGGAATATTTGCCAAAAAATAATCTTTAGCAGTTGACAGATTTCGAAGGCTTTGAAACCTCAAGGAATCAGGAATATCGTTCTTAAGGCTTCAAAGTAATTGCTTACCTCTTTATATAATCTCTTCTGAAAATTCCTAATGCAGCATTCCATAGGAGCAGACTGTTTCCGAAACAGAAAAACTACGCATCACGCCGAGGTGTAATGGAGGAATAAATAGGGCCCAAAGCAGGAGAGTTTAAGGTAAAGGTAAATGATTTCGTCCAGCTGCAGATTCAACGGTTGACTACGCGCATTTCCATTTAAAAAGCAACAAGACCTGCCATTCCCCTGCCATGCGCATGATTACCTCGATTGGTTTCTCCATCAACTTGGTAATCCAAAAAACAACGCCTGAAATCCCTGCGGAAAAGCGTCCATATTTTCCAAAAGGTTCAAAGATCCACTATCGCTTTCTCACCGGAAGTTCAAGTAAATAGGGAGATTGGAGGATGATTGATTTTCCCTTGGATTTTGTGTGGCACTTTTAAAATTAAGACAAACAAAGAATAAAGGTTAAAAAAAGTATTTTCTAACTTCGACTTGAGACTAATTTTTCCAAATGAGTTAGTTTCCAATAGCCCCGATTCACATTCTGAAGACACTTTTTTAACCTTCGCTAAGAAAGTACGGGGCTGTTTAAAAGATCGAGCAGTAAATTTTCTAATTATTCCTTCCCGGTAATGATAGGAGGAAATCAAAAGTCAACTTGAAAGAATTTGCGCAAGAAAAACACTTTGACGTAACATCATACTATGCTTGAATCTAGGACCGGATGAATGAATATCGTGCGGAATGATGAAATGGTGAACTCCAATCATAGTGCAGTGACCCCGATCTAGGTCAATCAGGCACATCAATTTAGACCCAACCTAAGTGGTGGTTTTTAGATATTTGGTGTGGACAAAGCCTTGGATCAAAGTGAATGATCAACGCCTAATAAAACTTCGCAAGCTTTGGCTATTTGAAGAAAATAAAATGTCCCGAGCAAATTGATCACTTCGAAGATTAAGTCCATTTCCCTTATGCAGACTTGAATGAATGTTAATTGGGGGGGGAAAAAAAAAACTAGTAAAGAACATTCGATCTCATTTTTGAGCCAAGAGATCGAGTTCTTGGACTGTAAGATGATTCTTAGAGGTGAGACTTGGACTAGACAGAATCAAATTAGAGACTCCTTTTACAAGATTATTGACCGCCTTTACTATTGTTAGACTAAAAAAGCGAATCCAAATAACCCTCTGTTTTCAATTTCTATAAATTCTAGGCAAGCCCAACGTCAGTTGCTTGCATAGCGTTTTGCTTTTGAGTAAGATTACTGCCTCCCAATTAGATCTTGCTCAGATTTTGAAATCCGCCATGTTTCAATAACTATACCCACAGAGATTGCCGAACTCATACATTATTCGAAACCAACCTTTTCACTCATCATTCAAATCAAAAAATGAATTGGTGGAAAGAGTCGTAAGTTTTGCAGTCCTTTGAGTAATCAGCATCAATCGCACGGCAGCTCCCACTTTGATGATGTCGCTCTTTTCTAGGACGTTGCCGAAATCAAATCCGGAAAACCATTTTTAATGAGTTCGGCAAATAAGAAAGCTGAGTCTGAAGTTTGACAATTGAAGTAAAGGAAACCTGATTGGCACCCCCTTTTTGAAAGCGGCCTTCAGTCTCAGTGTCAAATCTTCTATAATACGATGTTGAGACAAGAAATCAGCCACTTCGGCTAATCCATCTAAATCTCGATTAAGAAAATCTCCCCTTCAAACTGGCCAAAAGGCAAGTTTCATTGATTTCTTCTTTTGAAAATTTTTAATGAGATCCGTAATTATCTTCTAATTCACCCTCCCATATACCTGAATCAATTTCAAATAACCAAAAGGATCGCATAAATAGACTGATAATATTAAAAAGAACAAAACGGGTCATAGGACCAAATGTGCCACACCCCATACTGGAAGCTTGAGTTGCCCGGCACATAGTATTCCAGTACAGAGCTTGATGTGCCCGTGAACTGACTGTGCATTCCCCGTACATACTTATAATCGTATTCACTGGCCAATATGTACTCGAGCCCTAGCCTCGACATTGCTCATAGACATATCGAGCAGGTAATCACATTACTTACACCCACCACACGGCCAAACTATTGATCTGAGGTAGTGACATTGAAGAACACGCAAGTGCCCGCCGTAGAGGCGAATCAACGCGACCCAACGCTATGAACCTTACTTAAAAGCCTGCCCAGAACTCACCCTAACTTCCAACTAATCCCACCAAGAGACCATTGCCAGATAACCACACACACGTATTAGCATTCTGACATTTCCACGAGTCACTAAGAGTTCCCGTTTACATATCATGGAAGTCACAACACTCACCTTCACCGTAATAAAGACAATCATCACTGCCTGAGTGCTTGGTAAGCTAAATGAGCCACCTGCCCATCATACTCAGACGAATAATAGTCATGAAAAATTAAGCAAGTTATTACACCTCCTATGTAAAGCCCCTGCATAGCAATTGGCGGTGAAAGCTAGGAACTCTTTCCTTACAAATTAGCGACGAGAACTAACTCTGCCGGAAGCAATATATATACCCATGCCGTGATGATTGAAATTTCTCCAAAAATCTAATATTTTGAATATTGATTGATACATCATCGTAAACACTCTCACCTTAGTCTATCGTAATTGAATCCATCTATATATAACAAGATGCATCGTAATTGGGGATTTCGAGTGAACGTGTTGCTCATGCCATGTAGCGGAATTTAGTAACAATTATCTGTACGCGGGCCCGCCAAGTCGCTTGAGATGAGTCAAATTTACACGTCGATCGATAAGCGATACACTTTCCCATAGCCCACCTTGATACAATAGCCCACCTTAAGGGCACCATTATGCCTGTCACGTGAGAACACCTCAGTGCTAACCACGACCAAAAGCCAAAATTAGCTAATCTACCAGACTAGTAAGCCACGTAGATACCGAGCTAGCTTCCTGTAAGAATTCGAGAACTATCACCACTTACAAAAAACAAGCTGCAAATAGAAAATTATATGTGTGGATTCAAGGGACGCTTGAAGCCCCTATAGATAAATCAGTCGGCATTGGGAACGGATCTCCACTGACTCACCGAGTTCGGCTAAAATGCACCAATCAAAAATAAAAGTCAAAGATGCTTGACCATGGCAGTAACTGATGCTCTTAAACCATTCCCGTCTTGTGAGAGTTCTCCCAATGGATAGCCAAGTCGGAAAATCGCCACGCATGGCTGCCACAGCATATAAAAAAAGAAAAAAATAAATCAGAAATAAAAAAAAAAGAAAAAAAAAAAAAAAAAAGAGATAGAAAGGAAATTTAATACAATTGGTTGGAAACCGGAAAAGCCCGTCAGTCCAGATAAATAATAATACGCTTGATGTTTAATAGAATAATACAATTAAAAAAAACAGTGTAAAGAGCATCTAAACACCTTTGGCGTACGGTTAATCCTGCAATTAGATCGTGGTTTAGGTGATTTAATCGTGAATTTAATACAAAATACCAATTAGTCCGAGATAAAATAGGAAGCCAACCCTCCTACCCTGCTCAACCTATGGCTACTCCCATACCTCCAAGTCTGAACAGCGCCGCTGGCTTTTTACCTATTCTTGTATTGGAATAGGCGATTTTTTATTTTCCGCAAATGCCATAATTCCAGTCATCGTTTCGCAATTGAATCTCCTTCCGGGAAAATTACTTTGTTGCCAATTGGCTGTTAATGGGAATTTGATTCTTTTGGGTGAACTGAGAAATTAATACTATGCTCTTCGTCTCCTTATCCAATATTTCTTGCGTCTCCCAGCAGGAGTCTCTCCATCACTCTCTGAAGTAGAACATAACCTTATGCCAAGTAAAACTCCCCTTTCATGAAATTTGTAAAATCAAGTGTGTTTAACTCAATAATGATCAAAACCAAGTCGCGAGGTTCATTCAGATTCTTTCATAGTTTTTTTGTTGTGGAAAGGCTTTGGTAACAGATTGCTCACTTGAGTTAGCTTAAACTCAAAACTACCTTCGCCAGCGTGGCATCTTTCAGCTAATTTAACGATCCCATCATCTTTATTGATTCCACTAACTGATACGCCAGTCAAAATAACGGCATACCCGACTTTGGGCATAATTTCCCAAAGTTCATTCATATATTTTACCTGGATTCAATTCACCCTCAAACCCATTTTTTAACCACGGAATTGAATAGGAATCGTGAAAAGCAAAAATTTTCGCTTCTTTTTGACTTGGAGAAATACATTTTTTCTAGAAAATCGTGTTTTCAATATATTGTTGGATATCAGACATTGGTTGTTCCCAAGAGCCGACTTTTGTTGCTTATCCAGACAGGTTCATACCAAAGGAATCGGCGATACCTCTAAACGCTTTGATTCCTCCAAATTGTTCCGAATCGACGTAAGCTTGAATATTCTTCGCTCGACAAAGTTTGACTACTTTCTTCCTTGAGTCATTCTTGCCAAGAAATCATTTCCAATAATTATGCTCGGTCAAACTTCCAAAGCAAGCGAAACCCGCCAATTTTTTAGTACTGCGCCTTGTTCGAAATAACCACGTCGAGTATAAGCACAGTTGCCTTTCGGATTTCTTCCTCTATAAAAATGAAAACGCAGTAGAGAGCCTACAAAAGCCCGAAACCCACCACGATGAAGATCATAATTCAATTAAAAGTGTGGTTTGTTCCGCAATAACTTAACATTCCTTCTCATTAAATAGAATTTTAAGAACCTAGTTTAAGTATTTTTCATTGAAATCTAATGATATATATTCCCAAAATTATATCCATAGAAAAATAGACAGTCGTCCTCGATGAATATGGACAATAGTCATCAATAATGCATCTGAAGAGACTGATTCACTGGTTTTGTGTCCCTGCAAATTTTGTTTTAAAGTGTAGTCGGTTATGATAATTCATATTCTTGGCAGCCGCATCTAGAGTTATTCCATTTCTGTGAAAAACTTTCGCTAATTGGGCGACCCTAGCTTCCTGAGTCGTGTCTGAGTGATTATGATTCACTTTCCGGTCCTATTGACCTTATGAATGCTTTTGCTTTTCTGCCTTCTTTTGTCGTGCACTGGCAAATTTTTCTAGACTTGATTTTCCCGAGGGCTATTGACCATGGGGGAATTAGCTAGGAGTCTTTTATCATAGCTTGGATTATCAATTTTATTGGTCATTAAAATTGAATGGGAAAAACCTTCTTTTGAAAGGATGTCAATTCGGATGATTTGGTACCAGCTTGGTTGACGTTGCATTTTCATTGTATAAGGAAAGTGGAATTTCTCAAATTGATGTAAGTGGGAATAGATTATCAGTTCAGTGAACTGATGTAAGCCCCAAAAAAGCTTCTTCAATCCTGCAATTGCCGTTTATTCGATTCGAGAAGAGTAGCCATATCGTATCTCAAGATGGACTTCTTTTCTCTTGCTTGTCAAGCGCCATTGAGAGAAGCCCTGCTGCATATTTTGCTGCCTTGTCTTTTGTTCAATTCTTCTATCTTGCAACCTTCTCGAAGGGAGCATATATCAAAAATTCTTACTTGTTTCTAAAGAAAAGGCATGTGATTCAGTCATAATAACTGAATAATGAACCTCATTCTTGGAATCGTCTGTATTATCCCGAATTGGCATAAAGTTTGTCCTTGAATTCGGAGTAAATACTCTTTGAATAAATCGTTTGAGCAGAGTTGGTTGGAAGTTTCAACTGATTTTCATCGATACAGCGGAAATATCGGATAATCATGACGACAACCAGAAGTGTTTTTCTGTAACCATTTTTGGAAGAGCCATATAAAAATCTCAAACAGATAACCTGAAATTCCCAAAATTAATCCGAAAAGCCCCGTTATCCATTGTCTCCGATAATTGGGTTCGGAAGGGAGGCTGGATATTTTGGGGTAATGAAAGGGAAAGTCGAACTTCATCCGCAAAGCCGTTAAAAAAATCTGAGGATTTTTCAGCGTCTATTGAGTCAGCAAAAAAATCGAAGAAAATCCACGTTGGTGTGTTTTTTTCTTCTGGCATACCCCCAGTTTTCCCTATGTACTGTGAAGTCAAAAAAGGAACATCGATTGTGGTGAGGATTGAACCATTTCCTCCGCATTAGTGATTTAAAGCAGTAAACTGGGAGTAGTGGTAATTTATCGCCTTTGTGATTCAGGAGATCTTTGTATGGCAAGTAATGCTACCAAGAAACCATCTTGTATTGATATTAAGTTTGTTTCGAAAGCAGTAACCCGATCTTGTTTAAGTAAGGACGACCGCCCATATTCAGTAATATTGATTTCCGTATCAATAGGTCATTGACCAAAAGGCTAAAAATAATCGTTGAGATTATCAGCCCGAGACTTTGATTCAGATACTTTTTATCGTCTACAGGATTGCTGCTGATCTTTTAAAGATCGAAGATATATCTCTCTATAAAAAAGCTGCGTCCTAATACTCCACCCGAAGCTTCCCGTCTAGGAAGCTCCTGTATCTTCAAAATCTCTCCGAATTAATTTCGTAAGTACTCTGCATGACTTTCACCGTCCACAAAGCCGCGCGCTGGACGCACCTCACCACTGGAAGCCATGTTACCAATTTTGGTTTTGTTCTCGAGAGGAAACTTTGCCTCCAATTTTCTAAAATTGAATAATTTGACTCTTGTCTTTGGCGACGTGTATCCTATGAGGAGAGAAATCGGAGGTGAACATAAGAGTGTAAGTCTCACTGGAGGCCTAACATTAATATGTCATCCCAAAAGCTTCGTGAGGAACGATTTTACGAAAATTGAAATGAGAAATAATTAATTAACATAAACAAAAATAACAACGGCACCGGAAGCCCACCTTCTCAAACCAAAACTCACTGCGTCGCTATCATCACTAGATTGCAAAAGCCAAAGTGACACCATTGCTGCAGGAAGCTGAAAAGCACGCGGTACTCTTTTAAAGAACCAAAAAAGAGAATTACTAAAATTAGGAATACCTGAATCAGAAAAAGATTGAGATGATTTTGATTCAAAGACTCGAAGTAGTTTGCACTTTCAAATCTGGAAATATCTGGCCTGACCTCTTCCCAAACCCACATCTCAAAATGATAAAATAAAGAACTTGTAGTACTCTGGTTTTTAAGTTTCCCTTATGCTGGCTGAATCACATTAAAGCTCTAGTCCCAATCTTACTTTTCGAGCCGCGATCCAATTAACCTGCAAATAGAATAAAGAAGTCCTTATTGGTCTAAGGAGAAATAACCGAAAATCACCGCATACGAATGATACCTAGCCCGCAAGAAAGCCCAAAATAATAATTTAAAAACTTCCCAGTCATCGAAGGTCATTTTCAGTTGGAAACTGATAAACCTAATAAATATAGATCAAGTAAATAGACAAGCCGGGATGATCGAGTTATTTTAGGCATAGTGAGTAAAAAGGTTGCTAACTATTGCTAAAAAGGGAAATTTTCCCTCCTCCATGAGTGTAAAGTAGACATGTGGAAACCCATGCTGTAAACATCCGCAAACCCTATTCTCCTCAAAGAAAAAGCTTATCCATGAAACCTCATTAAATATTCAGATCTAAAAATAAAAAAGGAATACCAAGCATACCCCTACACCCTTCAGAATGACCACCAGTAGGGCCACCCAAATTAGAGAAGTAATGAGAAAGATTTTTGCGAGGTGAAAGCAGGAAGAGCAGTTGATATAGGAAAGGCTGAAACCATTTATCCCACATAAATTAGTTTTTTTGATAATTTACAGTTTTTCTAGAACCGCCATACTCTATTTCAGTCCTTCATTTCTCCAGACCATAAAATTAATAGGCAAGAAATTTAGACTGATTTACAGCACATTAGCGATTATAGGGTTAAGTGTACCCGATTCTTTGTCTAGAATTCTTCTTGTGCTTCTTAGAAAATTTTACCTTCGATCGCTAAATAGAAGAAAATGAGAACTTGGTTTTTGTGCCAAGTAAAATACGCAAAGGAAATATGAAGGAAGGGGAACTCCTGAAAAATATTTCAGAAGCAGTAGCTGGTAGATGCAGTTTCATTCACTGAAGCTGAAGCCGATTCTTACGATCGACTGGCAAGCCAAATCAGAGGAGATTTTCAGGTACCGGCATTCTAAAAGCAATATCGTAGAATGTGTTTTTCTATGAGGATTCTGACATCTGGTATAAATGTAAGATTAGTTATTGTTGGTGAAAGCAAGATGAGACAGTGGAAAAAGAAGAATAAGGTAACCAATACCATGATCGTAACTGCCGAGGATGTGAAAAAAAATGCCTACGACCGAATCAAGAAAGCAAGTATATGCTAGTGAGTTTTAGAATCCTGATATAGTGGAAAAGTGCGGATTTGAGAAGTCTTTCCTTTTTGCAAAAGAGAATGTAGCGGAGCATTGCCTCCTGGGAAATTTCAGACCGGTGCAGAAGTGAGAAACTGGTGATGATAACAAAAAGGCTCTATCGAAGGCCTTTTTTGTTTTGTACTATTTCTATCAAATTATTTTTTCAGGCTCCACTTGTGCTATTTCATACATATTCTTCCCATCAAACTTGCATCGGGTAAATATAAGTATCTC
>Ga0163217_1048503_pt1 | contig 20603 bp, 11 predicted proteins | sample SynspAceP_FD_185933 | JGI IMG/M metagenome (GOLD analysis project Ga0163217, IMG submission 185933) | Saline lake microbial communities from Ace Lake in Antarctica - Synechococcus sp. Ace-P (PacBio error correction) | ecosystem: Environmental > Aquatic > Non-marine Saline and Alkaline > Saline ...
AAAATCATCCCAATCATCGTTTCAATTCGTCAGAGATAACTGTAAATCCCTATTTCGTGAATTCAATCTTTTTCCAATTTTGAAGCTTTTGTTTGAAAAAATAGTAAGAAGTGATTGACAAAGCAATTTAACTGTAAAAAGTGCTTGTAAGGTTTTCATCTATATCTGTTTTTAATTATTATTTCAACAAATAATGGCAACCAGGACGAACACGACATTTTGGTTAATTAAACCGTTAACCGAGTGTTTAACCACAAAGCCTATTTAAACCTCGAAAAATGGATTTCTCTTTTACATCCATATTCTGAGACAATAAAAACTAACATAGCCCCTCTCTTTGTTAGTTATGAATCACCTTATATCTCTTAATCAATTGAACAATGCAATTGTATTGAATTTTGACAATGTGTGCTCGTCTAAACGAGAACTCAACAACAGTATGTTTTCACGAGTTGAAAACGCCTTTGAGAGATTGCATTTGAAACATACTACTTTTGACTAGCGCAAATCTGATGTGTAACCATTTTGGACACCGATCTTTACTAATAAAGAATATATCTAGCTTAAGCGGAGTCACACGTGTTTTTAAATAAAACCCCTTTTAAGGATATGTCCCTATCATTTTTTTAAAAAACTCCAATAACAGAATCACTTGACTTAGGAAATAAATGTGCATCCTCACAGACTGAAAATAACTTTTTATTAGTTAACATTTTGCTAGGAAAATCTGCAATGGATGAAATGTTACTTAGCAGAATTAAAATCAACCATATTACCGTTTATCTCCAAACTCGAGAAACTCATATCCTTTACTTTAAATTCACTCTAGAGTAAAATCACTAGATAGTAATTTTTCTAAACAGACATAAATAAAAGCATTTGAGACGTGCCCTACCTACAAAATACAGATAAATTTTTTGAATGAATGTTTCTAACAAACAAAACAGTCCTAATTGAATATTTAAGTTCTTCTAATCTACATCCCCATATTCACGTTTCAAAACTAGGAAACTGAATTTCATTAATACTAAACAACAAGCATTCTTTAAAAGTCTTATCTGGTATTGTCTATCCTTTCTTTAATTTTATCTCTTGGTATCTTTTTCACCGGCGTCTACTATTTAAATTAATCAACGATTAAATAAACAAACCGAATCAACTTTCAAAATAAAAGATGATTTTATTCAGTAATATGCAACTCATGAATTTAAAACACCCTACATAGCATGCTTTCTCGCAGCTTACGAGGGCATTAGGGCTAGCTTTAACGCTGCTATTTACCGCTCTCAGGATAAAGAAAAAACAACACCTATTTTAACTATATCTAACCAACAATTAAAAAAAGTTAGGTATGTTATTGGTCGAAAACACTTCTTTGAGACTTCGGCACTTGATGAAAATAATGTCACACTAACATAAACACGTAGTTGACAATTGTACCTCCCTTATCAGAAAAACTATGACTAAATACGTAACTAATAACAAACACGAAAGATATTTAATTAAATAACCAATGTAGCTCTCTTCTAGAAAGCTCGACAAGTGCATTTTCAATTCTACTTTTCTAGTGCTTTTCTAATCTTTTAGATAATGCTGAAAAATATGTCGACGTCGAAAATGAAAACATAAAAATTACCGAACACCATGCTTCAAGCCTCATCACTATATCTCTATTAGACGAATAATGGAATTCTTTAATCACACCTGACTCCTCTTATATTTGATAAAATTTTCCCGAAAAAGCCAACGGGAACACAATCATGAGTAGCGGGTAAGCGGTATTGGACTTTATTCTCTAAAAAGTTGTGAAAAACATTGTGTTACAATTACTCTAAAATTAGACCAGATTTTTTAAAACTGAATTTTTATCACCACATACGCTGAATCAAAGAATGAAAATAACCTATATGCTGAAGATGAAGAATCATTACCTTAAAGAATCAAAAGAGAGCTTAGAGTACTAAAGATTTTTGAGTACTCGTCATTGTAATACACATAGGGGATGATGCGCTTTGGGAAATTGTTCGAATATTAGAAACCTCAGACATTGAGTGCGAGATATCATTGATGCCGTTAAAAAGGATGGATTTACCGTGCTATATAGGAAATAAGACAAAAAGACAAAAATGTTCCTCCATTGTATGTTTTCCATTACCGCTAAACAACCATTCAAACAAAAGATGTGGTCCTAGGTTTGAAATTGGGTGCATAACTTACTTAAAAAAACCTTTTAGTAATCGAACAGCTTATTGTTAGAATAACATTCTTATTAAACAGAAGAACGAGGAAATCTATAGAACACAACACATGAAAAAATGGCAGCTATACGTTTAATCACATAAAACAACAATTTAGTAAAGGATGAGTTTCTATAAAGCCTTACCACACAGAGAGTCAGAATTAATTGTTTATTTATGCAAAAACAAGAATGATATTTTTAAGGAGCGAACTTTTATTTTTAATAAAATTTGGGGAGATGATGATTTCTATAAATACCCGCTATAGGGATGTCTTTATCACTAAGTTAAGAAAATAAACTAAAAAGGATAATACTATATCAAAATAACAACATACGTGGTATCGGATATAAACTGATTTTGCTGATTCGACAGCCTCAAGCGCGTGTTATTATTAGTGACTATCCACTAAACATGTCATTTCGTCAAAGGACATAACTATTTCTTTCTTTTTAAAAAATGCTAATTTTTAAAAACTCTTCTCCTGGTATACTTGTGCGTTGATAGATTGTTTCACTTAACTAACCGCTTAAATAAACTCAAAATGCATGATTGCCGTAGCTGGAAATATTGTGCAGGTAAAACAACCTAGACCAGATTACTTTCAAAACATTATAAGTGGAAGCGCATTTTGAGATGTTGTCGGAACCATATTTAGATGAAATCCTTATATATATCAAATGGAACGATGGAGTTTTCAAACCTTCAAGATCTACTTTTAAATAGTCGATACCGGCCCAAAATCTTACAAATTAAAAAGAAAGCGGCAAGAAGTTATAGCAGGATACGAACCATTTACGTAGGATGCACATATCTCGCCACCAACCCTCATGCCATGGGCTTGATGACAAATCGTGATTTTTCAAAACTATCTAGTCTATTCGATTGATGGAGGAGTTGTTGTCTGATAGGCACCTCAGCACACTTCTTATCTATTTCGAAGCTCTTATTCCTAATTTGGTTAAACAAATACAATAGCGTGGTCGTGAATACGAAAACACTATTTTCTATTGAACTACTTAAGCCGTTTGAACGAGCGATATGAAAGCAAATAGTCATGGCTATGAAAAAGACAACTACTTATCATCGATGTTGATGATTTCAGATTTCGTTGACAACCCTGAACGATTACTAGTGTATTAAATACACTAAACAAACTTGACGCCTGAAATCACGGCCTTTTTTAAACTCACCGTATCTAAGCTCAAATTCTCATTGAAAGATTTTGAAAAGAAGGTTACCGCTTTCTTCACGAAGAAAAACCATTTTTTATTTATAATAACTTAATAAGTCTATAAAACTGGTGTATTCACTTGAGGAAGCGCGAACAAAACATTCTATCTTTCAATATTAAACGGAAAAGGAAACGACAATCATCTAGACTACTAGAATACTAAGATGAACAGTCTGATAAATTTTACAACCCTGAACCTATCTCAAAAGAAATCTATCCAAGAAGCTTTTGACACGGTTAAAAAGGAATGAATACTGGCAATAAGCTTTTACTAACCTTACATCCCAACTACCTCTTATACACGCAATTTAAAAAAGATTTTATCGAACAAAGCATCAGCGCCATCACTACAAGCTACTCATACATAAATAAAAATTCGTGCGTTTTTTCATACAGACGTGTTTATCTAATCCCATCAAGTAACGTGCATTTTCTGTACCTATCTCATGCCCAGGGACAATAATAGCGCTATCCAACGCAAAAAGAATACTACTTTCCTAATAAAAAAGGACAATACGACACAATACTATTGACGACCTCATTAGAAAGCGATCCTTTCTATAATTGCTAAAAAAGTAAAAGTCAATAAATTAAGATACTATTGATAAATAATAAAAAAAGGCAAATTCAAGAACTACTTGCAAACTAGCTTCTCGAGACCTCACACAGGTGAGCTACCAAAAACTGGAAAGATAAATTTCGCCCAACTTGTTTACTGAAGACTTTACCAACCACTCGCTGGATCTATCCAGCTGGACTCAAAAAAAGAAAACGATAGATATTTATTGACATTTGATAATTATGCCTCGCGGATTTTTACACTGGCATTCTTCGAAGTCTTGCAATGGTACCCAAATTGATAGGCCGTTAGTAATTAGTATATTGAACAAACATTGACGGATCACTACATTGACAAAAGTGTGGCGTATAACCACTTAAGTAAGCTAGATGAGGGAATTATCAAAGAATTTTAGAAAAAATATATGTACCACCTCTTTTGAATCTGTATGTATTGCGAAATGGTGAGATTCAAAATGCCTTTTACCATGAATCGAGGTCAAATTATCTTTTTATGCCCTTTTCTTTGGATTCCGCAGCAAAATTATTCCTTATTTGCAAAGTACATTTTAACCGCGATTGACAAATCCCTAAAAGTAATTGAGAATCGAATACAAATGAAATTGGCCACTAAATGGAGCAATTTCCGAATACCTCAATACTTTACCCAGCAACCTATTGTTACTTAAAAAGATAATGAGAGATTGACTACAGATTTAAATATGCTGACACGAAACACTTAACCACCCTTTATCATCAAAAAATAAACTTTGAAGTGTTTTAGAGTCATTAGAGAACGATTTCGTTACCGATGCGTACCCATACTCCAATATTCCTATTTACTGATGGATATAAATAGTTAACCCCTTCTAACCCTGACTATTACATACCGGTAACTTGCAAGAACAAGGCTTCCTTGCTGAAGATAAGATCACAGAAGTCCCTATTAAAGCAGGCTTCTATTCATCTTATTCAAAAGCCTTTCCATTAATTAATGCTTTAAACGATTTTGATGAAACAGGTGGATACCTATAGCAAAATATTGTAATCACATACGTTTTTAGAATAAATCCGTTTTCTTTCGCATGCCGCGAATTGTCCTCCTCGTTTTTTATTTACCATTAAAAAAGTGAAGATCCTTGACAGTCAAAAAAAATTTCACTCCGTTCCATTCGTTTTGCATGGTTAACGCTCAGCAAAGGTAAATCGCTTGTTATCATCTCCTGGAAACAAGCCTGGAAAATTTCTTTGGTATAATACTCCATCTTTTCTCTCCGCTATCACCTATTAATGATGAATGGCAAATAGGATACGCTTTTTAGTAATTACTGATTTCTCCGCTGGTTTTGTGGTTTTTCATTCATTCTTGTTACGACAATCTAAAATAGCTAGTACTAACGCAATAGAATAGGCCCTTTAAAAGTATTTTTTTTTAAAAAGAGTTACAAAGAGTATCGGTATATAATTCAAGGCTATGAACTCCACAATAAAATAAGGGGTTGGCTTCACCTCACTGTTTTCCGTTGTGGAGTTTCATGTAAAGTCAGAAACCCACCTTCAAGTGTGCCTAACGCTTGGGTAAGCGCGTTAAACATGTATTATTATTACCGTTCCATTTTTCGTGAAGATACTAACATCCGGTATGTAAAATAAGTAATCGTCTATATCACTTATGAGCCCCGAAGTTTAGCATGCCTCATTAGAATCAGCATTTCACCTGTAAATCGATTTTGTAGTACTACTTTCCCTTCTATTATAAGTTTGGATGCTACCATGACAGCATAGTCAAAACTCAGCCAACCCTCATCACTTTGCTAAACTTTGAAGGCCCTGCAAATATTCTTATAAATAAGTAATACCATCATCATCAGTAGTCCCTTCTATCCGTTTCCCTCCTTGGCAAAAGTAATTTAAGAGCTGTAAATTCTACAACTTCATCCGTTTCAAACCGCTTCAAGTATTCCATCAAATTGAAATACCTTTTTGTCTAAATCAATATTTCATCTCAATAGCGCGACACGTACATACAGCCGGGTGCACTTCCGTATGACATGAAAGTTGATAATTTGAAGTTTGTCTTTCTTAAAAATACGCGCATGGCGTTAAAATTACGGTCTTTCGACAACCTTTAAAATTTTTATTTCAATAAAATAGCCACTTAATTTAAGTCACTAACATAAACCATTTTATGATAGTACTAATCAATTTAAAAGTCAATTCCCTCCAAGTGAAAACTACCATTGCTCATTTCTCTATTTCACAACCCTCTTTCCTATAAGAATAGCTTTATGAAGCAAAAGAATAATAACCCGCACTTGTTCGCAACAAGTCTAAATCTCTAAATATGGAACCGAAAAAAAAATCCACAGCAAGAACCTCAACTAAAAGAGTAGCATGTATTTCGTATTCGGACTACTATTAGTATTCGGGCCCACATGGTATATACGTGCCTTAGAAGGAAGTCGTTTGAATCTGATAGGTTATAATCGATGAAAGCATGAATACTAACGAAAGTGAAATAGAAGAAGACCTAGTTGAGAAGTTCAAAATTGATAAGATCCGAAGTCAACAAGTTTTACCACAAGAAAATTAAAATTGAAGAGAAGCTGCCGAAATCGAGGAAACGGAACGTAAGTTTCCTCAGAACAACCCCGAACTGAGGTTTTAGAAGCTACAGATTTTAAGAAGTTCTTGACGTACCCAGACGCAAGTGAGTAAATTGGTGACTATTGAAGAAGTTCCTGTTTTTTCCAGGTTGTGAAGATGAAAAGGCAAGAGGCGGTTTTAATGACATGATGCAAAAACATATTCGAAAAAACTTCAGGTATCCAGATTGGCACAAGAAATGGGACTTCAAAACAGAGTAAGTACGCATTCATCAATTAATAAAGATGGAAGTAATTGGCACTATTCCAAAAAAAGGGCCACATGAAACTTTTAGAAATGAAGCAGCACGCTTTACTTTCTAAACCTACCAAAATGACACCGGGCATGCAAGTGAACAGCAGTTTAAGTTCCTTTCATAAATTCCTATCACTTTTAAAATTAAACAATAAGTTAAAGCATAAAAAAAGCCATCAGCAATGCTGACTTGCTTTTTTTTATATTCCAAGCATCAATTATTTGTTTAATTCTCCAACTTCTTTTTCATAGTTACTTCTGTTGCTGTTCTTTTTTTAAGAAGCTTTGCATTTTTCAAATCAGCAATTGCGCTTCTACTTCAGCTTTAGTTCCATTATAAACCACCTCTTTCAATAACCGAATTCGCCATTAATCGTAGTAGTAGTATACTCCCTGTTACGGTTAGCTTCTGCAAATCAGCCATCTTTCTACATTCATTTCATTGTTATCATTCGTTTCATTTGTACCGCAACACCTTCTTCTGCATGTCCACGCCAATATTGGGCTGCAATTACCAAACACCATGTAAAACAAAGTCATTTGTTTTTATTAAAATGTTCATAATGAAGGACCTGATTATCTTTGAAAGGAATCGCCAACTGTAAATCTCCTGTTCTGCTGCTTTGTGAGGCTTCAGAAACCTTTTATAGTCATTTCAACCGATTAATCTCACACCAGCTTCAACCAATATTCTTAGCGTTATCCAAGCACCAACCAGCGTATTTTGGAATATAGCCCATAATACACCTGAAACAGTAACACTGCATAGAACCACCTAAACATCTCTGCAATAGCTAATTTGTTCATTCCAAATAATAAGGGTGCAAAAGCAATCAATAACGGGAAACCGATAGTCAAATAAACCTGCAACATCATCTCTCTAAAGAAAGCTTGTGTAGAAATAGCAAACCACATTTATCATATTCCTGGCTTAACCCTACCTTCCATAATACCAGGAATTCTTAAAGCTGACGTTCTAACCTTCCCTGAACCATTCCATTGCAGCTTTACCAACAGCGTTCATCGCTAAGGCAGAAATACTACTGGTACCATACCCCCAAACGAATAACATTGCTAATACTGGAGCTTTGAATATATTTATACCATCAATACAGTGAATGTTTCCATAAGCAGCAAACAATGCTAAAGAAGTAAGCTGCAGAAAGCAATGGCAAAACCCTTTACCAGTTGCAGCCGTTGTTACCCCGTAAGAATCTAATGTCTGTTCTTTCTCTTACGAAGGCTCTTTTGCCCAACGTCATTCTGCAATACCTCCAGCGGTTATCCAGGATATAGGAACCAAAAAAGCATCTAAGGCGGAATTGCATAGCAGTAGTTTGCCATCATTGCTGGATCGCCGGCTAGTGCTACAAACCATAAAAAAACCTGCAAAAAGCTTAAACGACCATATGCAGCCGCAAATAACAATACAGATGGGAAAAGTAGCAAATCTATCCTGTCGCCAAACCTGCGCAGGATTATATTGCGACCTCGCCACCCGGAGATAGGAGTTGTTGAACGAATTTTTAAGATTGGAACTTTTTCCCTAGATCCTGTGTAATAATTTCTGTTAACCACGAAGAACATCTGCACCAACTACTAAACCAATCCTCTAGCGTTGCATAAAATACACGCATTCGAAGAAAATTCTTTTACTAAACCTCTTCACACAAAGAAATCTCATTTGCATTGGTTTCAGGTAACTACCAAGTTACTAAACCAAAGCACGATATCAGACTAAAGCCTATAGATACCCAATTTCCTAGGTTTAAAGCTCCCATTACTTGAGATTCTTTTAGCATCGTGTTACTACTTATTTTTACTAGCATCGTTCAATTACAGAAAAAAATAATTCCAGACCCCTCAATTGACATTGGCATAATAAAATTGGAAACCAATACCGACCAAGGCATCAGCCAATAATTTCCACCCAATATCTTAATCACATAGTTTACAAGAACCATTGCGGCTAAACTGTAGCTACATAAGAACGAATAAATCTGCTCCATTCCTGCAACATCACCTACGTTGTCACCAACGTTATCGGCATAGTTGCTGGGTGACGAGATCATCTTCTGGTGATAGAGGACCTTACAGTTGCCTTCCTATCCTTACGCACTAAATCTGCAACCAGACATCTGCAAGCTTTCGTGTAGATACCCATCCACCTATCGAGACGTGCATACAAGCGCAATAGATATCAGAGCACCTAATGAAAGCCACCGTTGCAAGAGTGTTTCAAATGCTACAATCAGTCCATATCACTAAAGTCGAAGTCCAATACACCATTGCCATAAAAATTTGGAAGAATCCAGAAAAAAATTATGGTAAGACCTAGAAACTGCTAAACCTCAACCCAATCAGAACCCAATAACGTACCTGAACCTACCAAATGAAATTTCAATGCATTAGGCCAATACTTGTACGGGCGGGCTGTGTGTATCGAGGCGTAACATTCGTTTTCGTAGCGATTTTCATACTGATGTATTCCTGCTAAAGGCTGGAAAATAATTAGCTTCCAAAAAATGAAGTAGCTCACCACAATTAACCAATGGTTGTTTTGTACTGACAATGAAACTAATTGCAAGATAAAACACTTAGCTATTTACTAGCGAATATGGATAGATAAAGTTTATATTCTGCACCTAAAAAAAGCTAGAGCAAGCCTTCGATTAGTAACTGATAATTTCTTATTCATTTCCGCATCTCCGGCATCTTGTTTCAAATTAACCAGCAAGAACCATCTTGAAACCCATATAAATTAGGACCCTAAAACAACCATACTTATTGGCGGAAATGAATAGAATTCATTAGTGACTCCATTAAATCTGTTGTTTGTTTTTAGTTATAAATTACAGCCGGCGTGCTAAAGTAGTAATAGAATAGAAATTATGAAGAGAAAAGCCACTTTTTTAATACAAAAAAGTGGCTTTTAAAACTGATAAAATTATTTAAATCACAAAAGTTAGCTTGCTTTGTGCTCACTTTCGTTATATCTCTTCACATCATTCGTGGTATATTTCTATTGCCTCCTAGCCATCTCCCCAAGCCGCCAGTCTCTACTTTTTTCTCTTCTAAATCTTTTATATACCCCTGAAAAAAAATGTTCAATTCTTTAATCTATGAGGATTCAAATCACTGATATCATTGTTGTTACTCCAAATTGGGTAAGAACAGGCACACAGATAATTTTCTGCATCTGGTCCTTTTTCTATCGGTCATATGAAACAACCTATTTCGGCTTCACTTTCACACATTAACTGTCATTGGGGGTAGCGGTTGGCATCGTTTCCCATTACGCCAAAACGTCAAGTGGTAGTCTAGTCTAAGGCCAATTGTTTCTGGCACAAACCCTCAACTCACTCCTGGGTACAGTCATGAAAGAAAAAAGCATTAACGATCAAATCGTTTATTTTAGTGTGAACATGCAAAAATCGGTATCTCGTAATTTATTTCTACTTTCCACTTCGGAATCTCTTATTAACACATCCAATGAGTCAATACCCTTAGCTGCTGCCTATGTTAAGTTGTTTAATTTATAGTTTGTTCTATGAAACGGTAAACTGTCTTCTGTTATAAGATTGTAGAAAAATGAAAATGAAATTAAAAGACCAATCCAAACTTTTCCGGTAACTCCGAACGGCCTTGCTTCCTGGATTATCTAAATAAATTACCTTCTAAAATTAAAATCTAATTAAAGATCTTGAAAAACTATTACTATACCGAAGGAATACTTCATAATATATCTTATTTCTGACCATGGCGCAACGCAATCGGTGTATTCTTGCACGTAGCTGGGCACTTTAATGCTTTGTTTGCAATCAGAAAAATCGCCCCAAAGCCCACGAATCGCCCACAATCCTCTCTAAGATTAATTATTTTCTAAGGATGGATTCTGAGCAGAATCGTCCATTAAAATTATGCTGGCAAATGCAGCCGCAGCGATAAGGTTATCGTTACAAATTTCGTAAAAATTAAATTTGGAAACGTCCCGTATTTGAGAAAAAAGTTTGGAATTCCCTGCAACCACTAAAAGCCCTAAAGGTACTTCTCCGAATGGTTTTACAAGCTCTACAGTACCTCAACAACTAACCACAACCACCAGCTGCCAAGGCTGACTATATGAAAAATCGAAGCTTACTATAATCAATAATCAACTATCAAGCACAGCCGTCTGCCCTTTATTCTTTAGTGAAGTTCAGTGTAAATATGGTACTATAAGTATCATTACATCACACGGACGCGCAACACCATAACAAGTGGTCTTCTTACGCGGTGTGATATAGAAATTACTGCATTGGAAATCGAATGTCGTATTTCAGAATGAAACCCTGTAGGTGATTCTGGATCCACATAGTCCGTCAACTAAATCATTTGGCAATATGCAGAACTTAATGTTCCTAAAGGTACGTCCTGCGAAACTTAGAAATTAGTTAGCAGGTTTCAATTTCGAAATAAGAGGGCAACTCAAGGGTTAATATTGGGTACAACTCGATTATTGCGGCCGGGACCGTTAATAAGATGATGGAAGGCAATACTGTGCGACCCAAAACATCATTTGTACCGCCGTTAAAAACAAACAGTCGCCCCAAGTTTGTTCAATATTCTCTTCTATTGCCCCCCGATACGATTACAACTACTATTTCTATCTACTAAACACATTTAACCGGCATCGGCCATGTTTAAATTAAGATGTCTTGCATTAAATTCGTCATGCCGTTATAAACCTTCAAATTCCCCAAGGGTCCATTTATTGACCATAATATGTTCTTGCCAAGCCAACTCCTTACCCGAGCACCTTCAGCCACTATTTGTATCCAGAAGAAATCATAAACCGGAACCTAAATCTCGATTCCATTTATACCATTTCAACATAGAGCAGGACCCCTAATATATCTTACGAATATATATATGATTTTTAATTTTATGAACAGTCTTTTAAACAGTATCCTAATAATTGTAAGATCCCTTTATCTAATGCTTTTATTAAAGGTTCGTTAGTCTATTTTTCTGCCCAACAAGCGAATCATCTTTCATATTTGGTTAACATCTAATGGATTTTCGTTCTTTCCTATACTTCTCTCTTGGTTCCAGGCTTTATTAAAGCGATCGTAATAATCGATAAACCGTAAGTTTCGTGCTTTTTACGCATATAACTTCTAGATGGTCCTTTTCTTGAGTAAAACTGAAATCTACCTCAGCATTATACGTCGTTCTCAGAAGAAAAACAGAATCAATTACCTACTTCAAAATCCTTTTCAACTATTAATCTCTTTAACGGCCAGTTGAATATTTTCGCAGCTTTTGGTAACCTGGCTAGATTTATAATATTTTATATGGCGTATGTGGAATTCATGTCACCCAAATAATCACTTGTAAAGTGTCAGTTCGTTTTTATCGTTCCGAGGGTGATATACTATATTATAACTACCATTTATTATCTATAAACAGCGCGATCGCCGCATGGCATATATTATAGGTAATCGAACACCAGTTCTTGACAAAGGGACCTAGTAAAGACTTTATCGGAAAAATTTTAGTAATTATTGTAGAACATTCTACTCTTATACAAAGATCTTAACAAAAGGCAATATGGCCTTGGTTGGTTTTCAAAACTGAATTCTTTATTACCTAATATATCCCTTCCTTTTCTTCATTCAAGTTTTATTATCACCATAGGAACTTTTAGAAAAATTTAAATTCATTAAGAAAAATAGGACAAATAGGTGTTGCCTGTAATGTCTTAGAGGTGTCCAAATCCTTGAAAATACAAATTCCTAGTCCTTTAAATTATTAATTTACTTTTTATTAGAGACCTGCTTCTATGCGTATTTAAATCAAACTCAAGCCTTTATCCATCCTTACAAAAGCATACTAGGGTTTTAAATTGCGAACCCCGTTTTGGCTCCTTCTTTTTTTGGCCCAAATTTTTACGAAGAGATAATCTAGCATACAGCAGGGTTAATTCTTTTAGATTGTTTACCCGCTATTAGAATTAACCGGCGATCATTTAGCTTCTCAGCCCGACTTCGTGTTAAGTAATGAATTTTTAAATCATACATTATCTTTCGAGGTAAGTTTCAAGGCTCGTATTCTGTATATCCTATAGAATGATATGATTGCTGTAGCTATCACGCTCCGTTTTTTCAGAATCTAAATAAAACCTACGCATCATCATTTGTATCGTACGTCTCTCAGTAGAATTTTTTAAATAAAACATACAAAACGAAACTGGTCTGCCTTGTCATTCTATTACAATACCCCCAACTTTATTTGAGCGTGAGTTATAAACACAAAACTGACTATTTGAAATAGAATCATATCTTTCATCAAATATTTTGTGTTTGGCTTGGCATTTTTAAAATTCAAATTACCTATCAATAAAAAAAGCTTCTCCAGACTTGGTCGGAGAAGACTAAGTATACTTTTTACAAAATTGTATTTTATTTTATTATAAAAACTTTTTAACAGCCGCCCAACGACATCTTTATATTCTGCAACCACTCTTCCTAATCCACAACTCTGGTGAGTAAGGTGCAGGAGTAGTCAGCTGTGTTAATTTAACAATCAGGACATCTAAAATAACTCGAATGCATGCGCTTGAACAGAAACGTAATTTCAGTAGCAACATTTACCAAATGGCCATGCTTCTTCTAAAATCACAAACGTTTGTCTTTTTTACAGATTTTCAGATACAGCTCATAATCTAGCGGCTTAACAGTTACCTAACTCTTTATAATTTTCACAACTGAATTACCATCTTTCTTTAATTCATCGGTTCAGCTTTATCGCCTTCCTTTATTAATCTTAATCCCAAAAGAGATACTGATCGTTAACAAAATTCTTTACACTTCACGACGAATATCAGCAACAAACCTAACGGAATGGTATAATCTCCTTCTGGAACTTCACCCTTGTCACCAATGCATTTGTTCGACTCCAAAAATAACTGGGTCATTATTCACGTTATAGCTGCTTTCAACAATCCTTCCTTGCATTTCGGCTGGGTTTCGACGTGCACAAACAACCTTTAAACTGGACAGGTTCGCATACCAAACTTCAAAAGCCTGTGAATGCGTTGCTGCCTCACCAATTTGAACATGCAGAACCTGTTGGCCCTCTGATCTACTAATTGGACAAGGAAACGTCCGCCAGACATCTGTCTAATTTTAGCTGCAATTATTTTATAATTTGATCTTAACTGAGCGGGAGAGGGCAAAGTTTGAAGGTCATAAATTCAATAATCGGTTCTATCACCTTGTCATTGTAGAACCAATCCACCGTATCCCTGCAAAAACCAAGTTCTGAAATTGGGCGTATGTATACACCCTCTTAGGGCCAAATGTCATCCAACATAGCCTTGGAGGCTTTATAGGCGGCCCGTTATACTGCTACCGTCTCACCCAATCAACATAGTAGACTCGTCCTTCTCATTTCTCTTCGGAGACATCGCCTCGGCTATCGCTCTTCTAAATTGGTCGTTTTTCATCTATCGAAAATATTAATCTTTGTTATTGCCTAGAAAAAGCATTGCAAAAAATAGGAAATTAATGTCAATTAATAGAACGCTCTATTAAAAAAAGTTATAAAAATTACTATGCGTGCATAGTATTTTAAGAATTAAAATAGTTTACTGTCGTCTCCATTGAATAAAAGTTTTTAACAACATGAAAGATGATTAGTTTTGTATAAGTAATGTTCCAGAGATACGCACTCCTAAAATTAGAAATTTCACCGAGGCGATACCAAATTCGACTCATCCAAACCTGGGTGCAATCTTGTTATCAAACCCAAATGATGTAATTCGAATGACAAGAGCAAGTGTTGGTTCAAGAAAATACAAGGAGCTACGGGTACATATCGCAAACCGTTCGGCGGACCAAGTGTTGAACCTACAATGCGCAAAGCAACTAGCTATGTGGTGGCAGATGAAGCTTTTTAGCAATAAATGCTGAACCTACTGTGGTTTTTTATGTTGCACAACAAATTGCTGAAGTTTTGTTAAGATGGGAGGCTTAATGCATTTAAAGTAATCAAGGCCGGTAGAGAATCTATTGACTATAATGGTGGTATCGGTGCAGGTATTTTAAGGGGTGCTTATCTAACTATAATTTTAATAAACTGCTTGCATTAAACCTATGAAAATAGATGGCAACAATGTTACCTGCTGTAAGAGAAATCGATGGATAAACGAGAAATTAAGCAGTTTTCACTACCATCTAGTGTTGGAGACCAAAAAAGGGTTAGTGAAGAAAGTGAATTTAACGCATACCGAATATGCGTGGTAAATTAATGATGCGATAGAAAAACCCCTTTGATGTTTTAGAACCTGTTGATGGTCCCTTAAAGCCAGCTGAAGACAAAAATTCGATTAAACCCAGCAGCGAAGGCCAGGTTTAAACTTGCCGACAGTGTAGACCAATTGATTGAGTCTATTACATAATGAGGCTAAAGTCATTTAATATCCACAAAGACGGGTACAATTAAAAAGAAGAAAAATGTCAAGTTTTTTAGTATATACAAGAATCAGCAAAGGAAATTTAAAAAGAACGCACTCTTGAAGCCTTCTTTACCGCATCATGCTGGTTGCTATAAAATGATGGGAACCACTTTACCCCTTTCCGCAGTGCCTTCAATAGCACCGATAATGAATTGCTAGGTGAATTAGGTGTTTCTAAAGGTTTTAAATGTTAAAGATGAATTCTTTTGCAACATTTAACGCTGGCGCTATGCGGCGTCTATTACACAAGCTGGTTAAAAAGTTACGGGACGCCAAGGTTGTTATTGCTTAGCTCTGACAACGCGATAGACCCAAATATTTTAAGCCCTTTACTAGCTGAGCCAAATTTATCTGCTGGGTACGCAACCTAAGCGGGTACCAAGCACACTGAAGCCACTTCTCCATTCATGGTCACAGAACCGCATTCAGCTAATAAAGGATTTGCTCACACTGAGAATAGATAACTGAGATAATCTAAAATATCGAAGTATCTAACCCATGCATTTGGTGCTGGCATGAAACAAACAAGAAATTACTTATAGGAGAGAAATTAGTGCTACTTTCGGATGAAAATATGAACCCTAACAACAACCAAATCGTAGAAATCTGAGTCAACAGACTTGGTAGGTAAAGCTACAATTGCAGATGCCGATATTTGTAGTATCGGCAGGGAAGAGGATTAAAAGGTCCAGAAAAATTGGGGGAAATGACTAGAAGAACTTGCCTGAATATACTCGGTGCTGGCAGAGATGCTCTAAAACCCAGTATCTGACCTTGGCTGGGAGACCGTCAGTGGTGAACGATGTTGGCCAAACAGGTAAGCTATGCAAGTAACCTTTACATCGCTATTGGTATTTCTGGAGCAATTCAAAAGCATTTGGGCAGGAGTATGCGCTCCAAAACAAAAGTTGTGTATCATATTAATGACCCCCGAAAAGCTACCCATTTTTTAAGGCTGCACGAATTACGGAATTGTTGGCAGATGCTCTTTTGAAGTAAAGTTCCACAATTGATTGAAAATTAAAAGGTTTTTGTAAAGCTCAAAAAACGGGCTAATTTTTTGTTATTTTGTGCCCTCTTAAAGGGCTGTTTCAGATAGTTGGAGACCCCAAGTATTTTGAAACAGCCTTTTTTTAGTAAAGAATATATGCAGTCTAGTACGTTTAAAATAAAAGGTATTTCTGATAGCCAACTCAAAATGGTGCTATGCACTGATTCTGAAACGAGGTTAGAAGGTGACAGAAAATTACCAGTTAGGTCATTGGTGCTTTCGAAGCGCAAGTCTATCGCCAATGGCTTTAGAAAAAGAATAAAAGCCGCCAAGAAACCCTTAACACATGCCTTTTACAGAATTGTTTTCAGATAGGTTCGATATTGTTATCAAACAGTTATCATTCACATAATTAGTGTGACTGGCGGTTTTTTATATTCCTACGCATCAATTTTTTGTGGAAAGAGACGGTATCCGAAGAAATAATAATAGGATGCGTTAGAACAAGTGATGCCATTCGCATTGGCTTTACGTTTTTAATGCACTCCCATCTCATCCTTATAAAAAACATATGTGATAAAGCCGGAATTTTCCCTAAAATTCTCAATCAAAGGAACAAAGAGAAAATAAAGATAGCGATGATGCATCATGGTAGATGAAATCTACAAAAGGTGAAACTATAACGAAATAATGAATCTGGAAGCTTCTCGACGGATTTAGACTGACTAACGATAGACTGAACTTGAGGTAAGAATTAAAGAAGGCGTCGCCATGAAGACTATCGAAAAGGCGGCAAATTGAAGAGATGAAATCTCACACACGCATAAACACTAAATTACAGTTTATGGAAAAAAGGGGCCAAACGGTTTGCTATTTTTTGCACTACTACTTACTCAAAATAAACATTTGCCTCAAGACTTAAGAAAGTGACAAAAGTACTGGAAACAGTGTTGACAACTTACCGCCCTGGTTGAACGACGCCATAAAGCTAATGTAATGGACATCGGAACCAAATGAATGGGTTCTCCCTTAATAGCCTTGGAAGAGGTGTTTTAGGCATGTTGGCTTTTACTACTACTCGCTTCTTATTCAGGTTGAGACCGAAGAGCATTTATATTGGAAAACTGTATGTCATTAGGTTTGATAATATTGCCATCATTCCAGTTAATTGCTATTGTGGCGCGGGGGTTCTTAAAGTCCCTTTTTGTAGCAATAGTTTTTGAACAATTGGAGAATATTCGTTAGCAATCCTAGAAATTTAACACGTGCAAGGAAGTACATTCTTTTTGTGAAGGACTTGGTTGTAGACACAGGCTACCTTTGCTACATCTTCGCATTTCAAGTATTACCTACTATTTATTTTTCTCTGCTCTACCTCTCTTGTTATTCCCTAACTAGGAGTATATTCAAAAGTGGTTTAAACTTTTAGCTTGGTTATTGTCTAAAAGTTTATGGAATGTTCGGGACCAGAAGTCTTTTCTGTTGCCGTATGCTATTTCTAGGTCAGTGACGGAAGCACCTTTGGCCTTTAGCTTCATTGGGAGAAATGACGCGCATCAGAAATATCTTCTTGTAATGATCTGGCGGTATGGCCACCCGTAGCAGGTGCTGTTTTGGCTGCATAACATAGGGTTTTTTAGGCGTGAAGATGAAATGCTTAACAATTGGTTCTTGCTAAGCGGAATTTATTAGCTGCCTCTGTAATGGCAGCAACCGGGGCAATTGTAATTTCAAAAATCCTCTATCCCACAGACCGAAAAAGTAAATAGTGATAATTCTGTTTCATTCTGAAAAAATTGGCTCGAAACGTATTAGATGCCATTTGCCGTACGGAACGATTACTCGAGGCTTAGAAATCTAGCGTTAACATGTTGGTGGCAATGCTTTTGGTTTTTGTCGGCTATAATCGGCAAATGGTTATGCAATTGCTAGATGGCTGGAGATTTTACCCATTTAATATTCTTGGATTGCGCGAAAACGACATCGTAATCAAAAATATTTTCCCTTGAACGGTGCAATCTTAGGAAGTACAACATTTTCGGCAGCAACCGCTTAATGGTGGTTAATAGGTGTTGGCCCAATGAACGACTAAATCTATGTGATGGGTCAATTAATTGGGGCATCAAATTAAGTTGCAAGTGATAATTGTGTCGCTATATTCAGTTGCAGAATTTAGATAGATTTGGCTACCTCAACCCATTTAAAATTTAATAAGTCGGTAATATAATGGCTAACTGTTATGCTATGTGGCCTTTGGCAACTTGCTTGCAATTTGGGAATAGCCCAAATTAGGTGGTGATTGCTCCTTGCACTGGACTAACCGAAAACCTATCTGGAATCGTATTGAAACTGTATTAGGCGTTCTTTAGCGCTCTCTAGCTTTCTGCAATCTATGTGCTGGTATGCTTTTAGATAAAAATCTACAACGGCATAACACTAATTACCAAATACTTATGGGCTTTTTCAGATTGGTTAATTGTACTTATGCGAAGTAAATGAATTACTTCAGTATTGAATTTAATAAAGCTTTCATTTCCCTTTATATTTCACTTTAGTGCTAAAAAGGTACTTGATAGCATAAAATCTTAGATTTGGAATGAAGTAATTTTTAGTCATTATTCCCACTCTTGCTTACCCTAAGTGGCAAAGGCTCAAAACATAGGAGAGTTCATTTCGGTTAATCTAGTATCCCCAAATTCGGATTTTCTATTCCTCTAAAGCGCCATCACGTTTCAGGCCATTATCGATCACAGAGTGATGCGTTAACACATAGGCGGAAAAATTACTCTAGATAAGTACTAGATTTCACCGGTTATGTTCTATGAAAAGACGGAAGCAGTGAACTGCTAACCGTAAGGCATGCAATGCAGGGAAATGTGCTGCGCAGGTGCTGTGTGCCATTTTAGACATTAACTTTAATCTAACCTTCAAATACTTTGTCTCCGTCCTTATTCCGAAGGCCGTTGTATTTTAGTGATTAGTGTATTAACTTGGCTGGGCCGAATTGCTCTGGAACTGTAACCCATGGAATACTATAAATAAGCTTTGCGTAAGAGCTAGCACTCAGCATAGAATTGTTTGCAAAATACAGTCAATTCCCGTTGGACAATCAATCGGTGATGGCTCCTCAATGATTTAGGACTGGGCGGGCGTTGACATAATCCTGCAGCCGAAGAAGCGCGTTAATCGATTAAGCGGATGGGCTTTTAGGAATTCAGAACATTGACAAATTTAGATCATGACTCATAGTACATGAATAGAACAGCTACCCTAAGGCTGGCTGGATCGCTGCTAGTAGGATATCTCTTCGATGAAGTTTGTTGCAGATGCCCGCACAGAGATTTAAGTAGTGGTTAAACTTTATGTATAGTAAAGGATCATAAAACTGAGCCCCAGCCGAAATTTGGATTCTATTAAACAATACCAACAAAAGAGGAACGAAACACAGACTGTTGCGGCAATAGGCGCTGGCTTTAGGATCGCTACTGTTTTTAATGGAATACGAAGATGTAGAAAATTGACCTGACGCTGTCATTTATTTTGCGGTAAAATGCACAGATCGAATGTATATTCCGGCCCGTGCGAATTTCAAATGAATATCCTGGATCCCAATTTTTTTCGACTGGAACAACCAGTAATTATATGGAACGTATGTTGGCTAATAAAACATATAGATTAATGTATTTATCGCGGTGGCCCAACTAGTGTAGAACTTTGGGTTCGGAAATGACAACTTAGGCTTTTGACAAATGATGGTAATACTTGGGTTTTTAGCAAGAATGGTGAACAACAACTATATAGGGGTGGGTAAGTAATCACGATGGTTCATAGCTCAAGGCAATTCGCTCAGTTGAGGATTTTTTGGGCATTGTTGCCTTCTGGCGGGCTATGAGCCAACGCGGATCAACCGTTTTCCCTGATTTTTCGTTTCCGTATTCATTGTCTATTGAGCCACCGCCCGCCTCAAATGCGCTGCGAATAATTCAACAAACTGCAAAGCAGATGCCGGCCCGGAAATGATTGGTTGCCTTTTGACAAAGATATTTCCGTTGGTCATGCGCTTTGAATGAATAAGTTTTAGGAACTGAAAGTAGTACAAACACTGAATATACAGTGGTAATTATTAGATGGCCGATGGAGATGGATATTTGCTATAAGGTCTCCTACTGCGTTACGTAGCCG
>Ga0163217_1106112_pt1 | contig 20602 bp, 16 predicted proteins | sample SynspAceP_FD_185933 | JGI IMG/M metagenome (GOLD analysis project Ga0163217, IMG submission 185933) | Saline lake microbial communities from Ace Lake in Antarctica - Synechococcus sp. Ace-P (PacBio error correction) | ecosystem: Environmental > Aquatic > Non-marine Saline and Alkaline > Saline ...
AACCACAAAAAGAGAGGAGGAAATTTTTTATTCCCCTTTTTTGTGGTCTAAAAAATCGGAAAAATTTTTCTAAATCCCCTTTTAGTAAAAAAAAAAACCCTTTCCACTGAATTAAAGCTTTTGCCTGCCTTTTTTTTTCAAAGCGTTTAAATAAATTAAAAAATAATCAACCCAGTTTAAACACAGAAATCCAATTTTTAAATGAAAAATCAAAACTTTCCATGGTCCTTGGGCCTATGCCGCTAACAAAAGTCCCCTGGAATGTCTAGCTGTGAGCCTCCAAGGGCGAAAGAAAAAAAAAGAAGGCAATTAAAAACCAATTTTTTGGTTACCAAGCCCACTTATTCAAGACACATTAATCACCAAAGATTAAAATGTTATCACAGATCCATTCTATTCAAGCATATCGAACTGAGAGGCTATGGAAAAAAAGGGCTTACCTCCAGAAAGATCTATGTGGATGAAAGGCCACATTTTGTCAAAAAAAGGCCAAATGATTTTTCAAGATAAAATGGCTAATATCTTATGAGGCTGAGATGGAAAAAGCTAAAGCAGAAGCAGAAATTTCACCCCAAGAATTGAAATACGAAACACCAAATCCCTTGCCTGATCGAAAAATCCGTCCGCTCCCCAATGAAAATTAGCGATGGGCCAGGGCAATATGACAAAGCGAAAGCCGAATTGTTGTTAGCCGAAACGCAATTTAAAATTCACTGAGATTCGTCACCATTTGATGGAATTATAGATCGATTTTTGGTTCGGGAAGGAAGTCTAAGTTTGATGAGGGAGAACCTGTTTTTGTCCAATTTTGGCAGATAACAGCAAAAATGTGGGTTTTATTACAATGTCCCTGAAGCTGAAATACCTAGACTAACCGGGAAAAAAAACTCCAGTTCCTGAAGAAAAGGTCCGAAGTCCCACCTGATCAAATGGCTAATAGTAAAGAAATTTGGAATTTCCTGATCGTAAGAAACGATTGAAAGCAGATTTCAATAATGAAACTGGCCAAACATTGGCCTTCAGAGCGACTTTCCCCAAATCCGAAAAAAGCCTCCTGCGACAAGGTGGACTGGTAATATCGAGAATGAGGAATTCGGATGAAAAATGCAATAATGAATTCCCCAAAAAGCAACTTTCGGTACTGGACAAAAAGTAAATGTTTTCAATTGTAGAAAAGACAATATTATCCGCTCTCGTGAAATCACCATCGCTGGCAGAGATACCTCAATGTTAATATATTGTTTCAGGCCAGGCCCTGGAGAAAACTGACCGTATTTCTTTTTAGATGGTCTTCCGGCTTGGTGAAAGAGAATGAAAAAATCAGCTTTGATTTTATCAACCAACTTGCCGCTTTATCTAATGCTGACTCTTTACGCTGAGTAGGTCACTACTAAACATACTTTAATGTTTACCAAAATTATTCAGAGACCGGTTCTGGCTATAGTCATATCGGTTGGTCATCGTCTTCTGTTATGCTTGCAATCAAGCATTACCCATTTCGCAGTTCCGCTCAGATTGCACCAACCACCGGTAAGTATTTTTTCAATCGCCATCCTGGATCAAAGTGCTGACGTACTCGTCAAATCACTTTGATACGCTAGAAAACGCCATCAATGGTGTTCAAGGCAATGCGCTAACATGGTAATCAGATGCTACAGCGCAGAGAAAGCTACGATCAAATTTATTTTCGAACCGGGTACGGATTCCCCACCAAGCAAGTAATTCGGCGTAAAAACAAGGGTCTTGAACCAAGTCATGCCTCTTTTACCCTGCGTTAGTGCCAACGAGAAGAGTCATTATCACTCCGATCAGCCAAGTATGCTGATGTATGTGAACCTTATTCCACGAGCGAAGCATGGATGAAAGTTTCTATATAGACTACGCAACGTAAACCATGTCCCAGAGATGCAACCGGATCAAAGGTGTAGCGCGTTTTTCTCAAATATTAAGGTAGCCGGTACCTATGCGATGCGAGTTTGTTGAATCCAGACCGAATAAGAGCATACCAACATTTCTGTAAGAAGAAAGTGATGGATGCGTTGGGAGATCAAAAAGGTATTGTAGGTGTCCCAGGAAGAATTCGACAAAGTTCTGGAATTGCTGCGCAATCGCTTGGAAATATGTACTTAACCTATAAAGGCCGATTTAGCAACCCCCGAGGAGACAATGATGTCATCAAAAATCCGAGCCAATTCAAAAAGGTGAATTAATCCCACTTAAAGATAATTGCTAAAGTAGAACTTGGACATGAATTCCCTTTGACATCTACTCCCAACTTGGATGGACATCCCTCGGCAGCGATCGGTGCTTAAACAAAATTACGGGAGTAATGCCAGTGACGTAATAGATGACGGGTAAAAGCAACCTTAGAAGGAGATGGGAAAAACAAAGTTTTTCCTCCGGTATGGATTACAAAATCCAGTTATGATGTTTCTTCAATTCTAGATGCATCAAATTGAACAAGTAATTGACACCCTGAGGGACGCATTTATCTTGTTGCCATCGTAGTTTTTATTTTCTTGGGAGACTGGGATCTCTTTGATTCAATCCTAGCGGTACCAGTTTTCATTAATAGGCGCCTTTTCGTGATCCAAATCTTTGGGCTTTCGATCATTTTTGGTCACCCTATTTGCACTCGTGCTGGCCAATCGGTATCGTGGTCGAATGATTGCCATTGTTGGTGGTGGAAGCAGTTTCATGCTAAAATGGCAGAATTTTCCAATATATCAACATACCAAGCTGTAAAACGAGTACTTGGAGAGATCAGTGGGGCGTTATCGCGACCCTCACAGCCGTCATGGTTTCTGTGTTTTTATCCCGATCTCGTTTTATGAGTGGGCAGTCGGGAACATTTTATCGACAGTTTCGATTACCATGGCGAGCTCGATCGTGATCTCGCAATCAATTGCACTGACTCTTACTCCTGTACTTTGTGCTATGCACTCAAGAATAATCATGGCAAACCAAAGAAAGCAAAATAATCCTATCCCAAGTCTCTGGATGGTTTCAATCGGTATTTGGATAACCTGACGGGGAAAAGTATGTGAATTACTGCGAAAGATGGTCAGCAGGAAGAATGGTTGACTTTGGGATATTAGCAGCGTTTTGTGTAGGAAAATCTATTTTGAAAGGTCAAATTTTAACCTCAAGGATTTTATACCCAAGTGGAAGATCAAGGAAACTATCTATGCGATTCATTCAAACTTCCTCCCGGCAGCTTACACTAGGCCGGACAAATGAGTTGCTCAAGCGACTTCAGAAAATCTGCGAGAAATCGATGGCGTAGAATCTGTCTCCTCATTGGCAGGTTATGGAGATATACAGAAGGTCGGGATCAAATGCCGGTAGCTTGTCTTATAAATCTAAGCCTTGTCAGAGCGGGAAGCACTCTGTAAAAGAAATCATGGAGGCTAGAGAGTCCGGCTTGGAGCCATTGTGGAATTTTCGAACCGCCCGCGATCCCAGGTTTATGGATCCTCTGGAGGTTTTTCATGCGTTTTTGTTAGATAAAACAATAATACAGATTACCAGGATTTTGACAAGAATCAACAAGCAAATTCCATGGAGGATCTATGGTAAGCGAAAAAAGAACTTATGGCTGTCCACCTTTTTCGCAGCGAATTTCCTCATATGATTGCAAATCGATAAACGATAAGGCTAATTGCAAAAAAGGAGTTTCCGATTGGGTAAAGCAAATGGAAAACCTCAATATCATGATTGGTAGTACTTACGAGCAAGGGTTATCCGATTTTTGGCAGTTCTTTTAAAGTATAATGTCAACTCGTCCGGGAGTTCAGAAAACCCCCTTCCCGATGTAATGAACCTCTTTAAGTCAAAAATGAAACAGGCGAATGGTTCTTACTCGTCATTCATGACCATGAAAAAAAACCCAAGGTCCACTGAAATTAACCCCGATATTAACATGTACAATTCCTGCGCCATCCCGTGGTCTTCCAGCTGCTGGATATACAACAGCAGAATGGCCATTCAGCCATTCGGGAAGTTTCAAGCATCGACCTTGTCCAAAAGGCTATGACATCGCATGGGAAGGTCTTTCCTATGAATGAAGTCAATCGAGGCAATGAAGCTTGTATGTATTCTTGATCGTATTGGTCTTCGTGTATTTCGTATTAGCATGCTTCAGTAATGAAGCTTCCTTAATCCTTTCGCAGTGGTATTATCTCTGGCCAGGGAGTCCTTTTGGTCATTTATGCTCCTCAAGCTCCATGGGGCTAGAGAACAATGATATTTACGCCCAAATTGGATTAATCAATGCTTATTGGTCTCCTGGGAAAAAATGCGGTACTGATCGTAGAGTTTGCGGTCCAAAAAAGACAGGAAGGGACTCTCCATCCAGAAGCTTGCTATCGAAGGTGCAAGAGTTAAGATTCAGACCGATTTGATGAACCTCATTTTGCCTTTATATTGCAGGTTTTGTTCCGCTAATTCTTGCTTCAGGAGCTGGTGGCTATTGGTAATCAAACCATCGGAGCATCTGCATTGGTGGAATGCTATTCGGAAACATTTCGGGTATCATCGTCCAGGTCTGTATTACATTTTTGCAACCTTGGCAGATGGCCGTCACTTATGACGAAGACGAGTTCCTTTATAACAGAAGACTTTACACATCATCATGCTAATAGTTAAAAATACATAAGCGTACTGGCAAGCAGGATTGTTGTTTTGGGGGCGTTACGAAGTTGCAGAAACAACCGGGATTAATCAGAAAGACATCAAATTCGGCTACTCCTGAAAACTATTTAAAGAAGTCAAAAGAACACGACGGACGTAACCGCCGACTTCTTTGGAAAGATCTATTCGGAAGATCCCTTATCTTAAAAATCCTGATAGAGACTGCGCTTGCCAAATTAATCAGGAGCCTAAATTATTACGCTCCAGGAGATTTGGAAATTGCAAAAAATGCAGATCCGAATTCGAGGGAAGTATCTCCCTTCCGTTGGAATCACAGGAGCTGCGGGTGTAGAAAAAAGTTGGCCGATACACCAGTCCAAGGAGCCCAACCGATGCAAACAACGGATATTAAACCCGGTGTAAGAGTTTCCTGATCACTCCAAGATTAAACTCCTGGTTGCCTTTGCTACTTGGGAATGATATTGGACAGAAGCTCGAAACGCAAAAACAGCGATGAAATGCGCTATTTTGGTACTTGAAGGAAAAAATTTCATGGTCACGAAATTGTTCAGAAAATCTCACTTCCTAACTACGTAACTCTCGCACTGACAACCAACTGACTATTTCTTAAACAGAATATTGAGATTCCAGAAAAAATGCCATTTGGAAAATCGTCCGATAACCAGAAAGATGCTGCAAGAGTGACCGAGTTGGCAGTCAGAAGGTTGAAGCTCAAGTACCTCAAAGACCCAAAGTTTAAGAATTCTCGGATCCGCAACAGATCATTCGAAATCGAAAATAGACTCACTTTCTTGCGGCCGGGTTTCCTCAACCTATAACAGGAATTCTGAGATTTTAAATGAGCTTAATCCTGCTAATATCAAAAGCGGAATTCCTGCTCAGTTTATAGATAATCGTCCTGATACAGACAGGCTGAGTTAGAACTAAGAAGCGGCAAGATTGACGTTAAGGTGGCAAAAGGCGATTTTATCCTTGCTTCGCATTAACTGCAGGAACTAGGATTCAACGCCTTCCAATCCTGCCTATCTAATTTCAACCCCGGAGTCGATCTATACTCCATTGCTTGGAGATTTAACCTGCCCATTGATCACAGATGCGTAGCGAGGTATCTTCTATCAGCCATGCCCAAGACAGATTCAAGCTATCTATAAGTACGAGCAGACGATTATAATGCTTATGTGAGGTGATGAATCAGCTATCCAACATAGACAATTCTGAGCAGGTACTTTATGGCTTGCAATCACAAGCAGTGGAAGCCCTTTCTGCATCTGTGAGTATTTCCTAATGAACTATTTAATTCCTGCTCGAGCAGACTAAATAATGGAAGTGCTGTTAACTCAGCGTGATGCATTAGATCAAAATTTATCTAATCGATACAAAAATGAACCAGCTTGATTGCCAAAAGTGACTATTTTACCGAGCACTAGGTGGTGGATGGAAATAAGGGTAAAAGTTTTATTAATGGTTGATAATTTCACCTCAGTACAAGTTGGAGATAAATTTGAAAAACCTCCCGAGTTTTCGGGAGGCTTTTTTAATCCCCCTAAAATCCAAGACCGCTCTTACTGTGAAAAATAGTAAAGCTGTTTCTTATCCTCCTTAACTCTGATTTGAGAGCTTGAATAGAAGTTTTCAACGAGCGCATCAAAAATACTTTAGTCCGTAAATCCGAAATGCATCAGTAAAAGTCAAAAAAGCAAGCTTAATCTATGGGGTAATCACTAGCATTTTCGGTACTTCTTTCCGATCGCTATCGGAACATCATCTGCCTGACTCGCATTGGTGGCCTGCCCTCGCCTTGGTGGGCTCCTCCCAGTTAAGGCAAAGAAGAATTAGGTTACGGGCATAGTTGAGGATAATCATACCTACTTTAATAACAAATACTGATCTTGTTCAGTTAAAGATGATCTATTTAACCAACGACTAAGTTAAACATGACAAAAAGCACAAGAAAAAGATATCCCAGAAACCTGGCCTGATTGCTATTAGGCCTATATGAAAAACTAACTGAAAAGAGCTAATCATTTACCTACATTTTGAAAGATTTTCACAATAGGTGTTTCCAAAGGAAGTCGGAGATTCGGCCACTTTTACCACTTGGAAAGATAAGCGGAAAGCTTAAAATTTCTACAAGCGGAGAATAAGCGAATGTCCGGATCCATCCAATCACAGCAGATTTAGAGATTTCTTTCAGATACCCACCAAGATTAATTCTGAGTAAATAAAGAAAGAAATCGGAATCGCATTACGGAGATTCCAATTCCGAAATTGGGAAATTTCCCTTTCAAGGTTATTGAAATTTGAAAGATATTCCTGCGTGCAGATGGGCCAGCGAATTAAATGATAGTTTTTTAACCAAAAAGAGAATTTACACGCAGTGATAAATCTTTTTTCAAACAGTCGAATATTTTCTTTTAGCTTAAGAGTATTCTTCAAAAACCTTTTTTAGATTTTCAATTCGAATTTTTTACATTAAAGTGTAAGATTGGAATTTCAGATAAATATCCTACCCCGTAAAATCCGCGTCCACACTCTGCCATCCATTGCCGATTTATCACGAAGTGTCATTAGATTATTTTCCCTTTCTCCAAGAGTACAATCCGATCAACAATATCTCCGTGACGTGATTCAATCATGGCTGGAGATCAAAAAGGTCGTTTTTGAATTATCTTTTTTTTCTGCAAGGATAAACCTTCTCAATCTGATCTGAGAGCTTGGGTCAAGGTTTCAAGGGTTCATCTAAAAATACTAACATCCCGGTTTGCGCCCATCATCGCTGCAGCGATTCCTACTTTTTTTAGGTTTCCTTTGGATAGATCACGGATATATTTCTTTCTTCCCAAGAATCTCCATCGTTTAAATAAACTTCAATGACATTTCTCCAAGTGAATGCTAAATCTGCTTCAGACACCCATAAATTTTCACGAAAGCGTCATGGAAATACTCATCTGGGGTCAGGTGTCAAAAGCATGTGCTCATCTATAAGTCCAGTGGTTGCTTTCCAGTTTTCTGGTTTTACTTACATCGTGCCCATCAATAAGTACTGTTGCTCCTGATGTGGCTTCGAACTTAAGATCCAACATGATCCTGAAAAAGGGTTGTTTACCAGCCCCATATTCCCCACTATCCCAAAACGACTCAGAATTTTGGGATTTTAACTGATCGACATCTAAAGACTCGGCTTCTTTGTATTGCTTTTTTAACTGGTTTACTTTGGTATCATGATTCTTGACGAATGAAGAGAAATTCGTACACGATTAAGCCGTTTGATTCGGTTAATATTAAACTGACTCAGGGGTTTGAAAGCAAATAATCCCAATGAAATACCAACTGATTGCCAGGGCAAGCAGGCCTGCAATAATCAATTGAATAAAAGCGACAAGGAAGATAGACCAAGTATGGTCCTGCCATCAGCGGGGATGATATCAAAAATTGCGCGGCTCCTAACCACCTTCATAAATTGAACAATTGCCTCCCTTATTTAAAATCCATCGGTTTGGCTTCCATAGTGGCAAAATAAATGATACATGGATCAGGATCCAATATTGGAAGCAGAATGTAGCGATGTGGAATTAACAAGATGTTTCCACACAAAATAAAACATATGAATAGACGGCAAGAAACAGATCAACGAGATACTTTATAAGAGTAAAACCTATTTACCTTTTACCAAAGCTTCTATCCATCCTTCCGAATTAGAAAAAAGTCCAAAAAATGGCTGAGTTCCAACTCAAAACTGATGCCCGTATTGGATCATAAAAACCCAGTAATAAATACACCTAACGAAATAAAGATATTGCTGTCCCTCCAATCCTCACTTTGATAAGGCCAGGATTGGTATAAGACAAACCAATCCGTAAAGCAAGAAAAAAGCGATAGCATCAAGGTAGGTCCGACTTTTTTTAATGACGAATGATCCAGCTTCACTCTAAGTTGGCCAGCTCCCCTGCCAAGCCAAATCGAGAGAAAAGCCATGGATTGGCCCACAAAGCGAATCTCATCTTCAGAGCCTAAATCTTCTAAAATTAGGCAATTTTCCCAATAAAACTACGACAAAGGAAGAAAAGCCCAATCATCGCCGCCGCCATGATCACGATTGGAACAGGACTGGTCAAATGCCAAATCAAAAATTGGTTTTGGTCAGTTCACCTAAGTTAAACCAACCCATTAGCTCGAGCCTACGCCAAGGGCCAAAACTGCAAATACAACCACCAGAACCAATTAGCCCACTTCGAAGCGCGCTTAAACCAGAGCATAAACCAATGAGTGTTCCAACTTTGTCATCGTTATGCTCCAATCCAAAAAAACAGCTCCTGATGTTGCCCATGTGATGGTTGAATAATCTGGAAAGAAGCCCGGTAAAACAATAAAAATTGGAAATTATCCGTCTCGCTGAAAATAAAGATCGAACCATAACATTGAAATAATTCTCCTTTTACCAATACGGGAGATGAAGCAAGCTTTCCAGTTTGATCACCCGGAAGAGTCTGTAGAAAATTAGCGATACATGAACTCCATCGAGAAAAAGAAAAATCCAAGTAGGTAATTCATGACCTCAGATCGGATCTTTGCCCTTCGCCAAAAGCTCAAATAATTCGCCAAGAAACCCAAGGCACCAATTATACCCTAGGAGTAGCAAGATCAAGAATCCACAGAAAAATTTGCCAATGGCACTTTTGCAAATGCTGTGGATCGGAAACTTTAAGAATTTGTAGTCTTGATTAATTCAAAAATCATGGAAATCACAGTTGAATATTCCTTTATAACTTTACACTAAATTATAACTAACCTTGCCAAAAAGTCCTCAAAAGCCAAAGCAGAAAAAAGGTAAATAATGGAAGTGTAAAGGAGTGGGATTTTTCCAGAACTGTTGAGCCCGTCGGTCGGTCAGATTAATTCGATCAGGAACGTTTACCGTTCGATCACGACTTGGTGAAGAAATGTCTAGAGGCAGCCATTCTTTCTCCAAACAGTTCTAATCTGCAACTCTATCAGTTTGTGAGATTTCCCGATCTTCTCCACTCAAAGATCAACTCGCAGAGCCTCTGCATGCGCCAAAAGGCTGCCACCACCGCACGGAATTGATCCGTAAGTAAGTGACGCGAAGGGAACTTGTGGAGATCCAAGAGCAAATGCAAACATGAGTACATCAAATCCGCCTACACAAAACCAGCCCGAGAAAAAAGAAAGCAAGCCACTAAGTATTATGGAATCTAATCCCAAAACTTTACTCCAAATTTCCAGGTTGGACTTTGATTAAGAAAATAATTGCATTTTTTTAGGATTGAAAAGACCGATGGTTCGTGAAGTCGGTGAGACGCGTAAGTTCCGGAATCTCTGTACATAAATCAGCTACCTTGGCCTCGATGACTTTTATGCTAGGAAATGAAACAGTGGGTACGAACACTTGCCAAATGGAAGGCCTACGATCTAAACGTATTCCATAAACTCTTAATCTCAGTTCTGGCTCAGAATCTGCATGATTTTATCGGCTGTGGCCCTGGACTTCCAGGAGGAGTGGATGGGGGAAGGTTTCGGGTGGAAACAGAGAAATTGGTTTATGAAGTATGATATAGGAAATAAGATGTAGGATATAAGAATTTAGGATTTAAAGATGTAAGAAGTAGGCTATTTTAACCTTGGAATTAGCCAATTTATTTGGAACGTCTGAGCATACTTACAAAAAATTGCAGTCAATTCAAATTTGGTTCTTTCCAAAGGTTTTTTATATTCTTCTGTCGCTAGGTTTGACTCTTGTATAATTCAACCAATAAAAACAGATTCATCAGCTTCTTCAACAACAAATCCCTTAGCTAGCAAATAAACTCGGCTTTTTGGATCTTCCTCTCAAGCGGCTCTATAGTTTGCCCCTACAGAAGTAAGAAGATCTTAATGATTTGATTTCGTAAATCGCAAAAAGTTGAGTTTTTCCTAGGTAATCTTCAGTCATTTTTAATCAATAGCCACTGCGAATTCCTTCGTTTCTTTTTTTTTAATTTCATCTTTCATAAAAATATTATTTTTCATAGCTAATTTAGTTCGAAAAATCTTATATCTAACATCTCCATATTATGATTTAGTAGTTGTATTTCCCTTCCCCTTCCCCTTCAAATACCATCCTCAATTCAATTCTCTCCTGCATTAAAATCCCCAGGTATCATAAAGCTTCAGGTTTTTAATTTCATCGGGCATAAATTTCCATGCGCGACAAAGTTGCGGGAAAGTCAATGTGAATACTTATAGGCTTATACGTAATTCAATCCTTCATCATTTTGGTAAGGCGCATTTCGCAAGGCCAAAGGCACAGATCAATCCCCTTTTCACGAACTATAGCTTGAGCTTTGCAATTTATCGCTAGATAAGGCTGCGTTACTTTTTTGCACTACTTGGCCAATAGGTCAAGGCACTGAGAAAGGAATATTCTTGACTAGGATACCCCAATAATTTTACCGCTTCCAAAACAATTTGTAGCTAAAGCAAAGCGTTTGGATTAGCATTGCCATGTCTCCGAAGCTAAAATCCACCAAACGCCGAGCGATAAACTTGACATCCTCGCCTCCCTTCGATCATTCGAGCTAGCCAATACACCGCTGCCATTTGGATCCGAACCCCGAATACGATTTGATAAATGCCGAAAATAATATCGTAATGCTGCTCCCCCAGATTTGTCATAAAGTGCATACTTTTTGCTGGCTATTTCATCACCTTTTCATCCGTGAATGACTGTCGGGTCTTCATTGATCCCATCCAAATAACGAAATTTCGAGAGATTCAAGAGTTTTCGACATCCCCTCCAGAAATTCTAAGCAAGGCATCTGTTTTTCCTTGAGTTCTAACCTGTTAGCTTTTTCAAGTCCAGAATACTGAGTTAGGCCTGCTGAAATCATCGCTCTAAAAGTCAGACTTTGCCAAGCGGATTCCCAGCGTAAAACCTGGACATCGGAAGCAATGCGCCATTGACCTCGAAAGAAGGATTTTCTGTAGTGGCGCCAAATTAGCCCGAATACTCCTTTTCCACAGCTCCCAAAGTGCATCCTGCGAGACTTATTGAAGCGGTGAATCTCATCGGATGAAAAGCACAACGCCCATCTGGAATTGGCCTTCGATCAAACGTCTCGGAATGTCTTTTTACCCCCCAAGCACTAATGGCAGAAAGTGTGTAGAAAGGCGCTTTAAAATTCGTTTGCGATGATATTTGGCAATGGTCGTCTTCCGACGCCCGGGGGGTCCCCAAAGATCAAATGAGGGCAATTTCCCGACTTGATAGCTTTATGAAGAAAAGATTAGGAGATGACAAAATGGGCCTGTCCCATCAAATCTTCCAATCGGGAGGGGCGCATCGCTTCGGCTAATGGGGTATTGTTCATTTTTCAGTAAAAAAGACTTGAGTTGCAAGGATACGAGACAAAAAAAGAACGGCCCGCGAAAGAACCCTTATAATAATGCCTGGAAAAATTCCAATGCAAATTAAACCAAAAAGTGAAATTTCAAAAGTTGGTTTTGAAACTTGTATGAACAGTAATGATAATGGATCGAAATCTTTTTCTAAAACAACATAAATGATTTCTGAAATTGTTTATAAATAATCTTTCTCTGACATTTTTCAATTATTAATTCTGGAAACCACTCTCCTACAGTTTGGAAAGATGCTAATTAACTCTTTCCTTCGAAAAAATCTGAATCTGTTACTTTGTTGGCAAACTTGGGTGAAAGTGGGCAAAATAATATTCCCTCTTATTGAAAAATATCCTCGATCGGCCTGTTTGTCCCAAATTCCTACTTGAACCATTTCTTGGATCATTTTTTTAGCTTCTTCAGCTGTATAGTTTTCTCCATTTTGGATTGATCCATTCCTATTTTCAAACTTTATTAATAGGCAGCAGCTATCCATCAATCAATCAATTGAGAACTCTTAAGGCCATGTTTTTTTAACAGCTTCTAATACTTTTTTCCCGTGAACAGCTACCATAATCTTTGAATTTAAAATTACTTATTTATAAAACGAATAGAAGATTCACAAGATTTAATACTCACTCCTGAAAATCTATTCTGCTTAAAGAAAGAAAAAAAGATGTTTCGAATTCTACTAAATTGCATCCTCGCCCTTACGAAACTAAAAACACCTTAGAAACTCGCTTCCCAAACTCCTCCAATTGCTCATTTTCTCCCAAAATCATGATGAGTCACAAAGCGAACTAAGTCCCTGGTCCAAACTTGACCGATTTAATATCTTTTTGCGGCGAGCTTTGACATGAAATCCTCTGGAGAAAATTCCGTCCAATCGAGCGATCACAAATGTTTTGTTGCCACAGGGAGCACTTCAGAAACAATGGATAAGCCTCGAAGCATTTCGCCTAGCTTTCTCGCTCGAGCATGATCTTCTTTCAAGCGCTCGCACTTGATGCTAGTGCATAAAATTCCGCTGGCAGCTAGAACCTGCTTTTGTCGCATTCTCCACCAAATGATTTTTCCTCACTTTTCTAGCTCGCTTGATATCCGCTTTTTGAGCCGATCAAAACTGACACCACGGACCTCCTTAGCCCACTTTGCTCAGGCAGATGGAATTGTATGAAATGGGGGTGCACACTCCCAGTCCTGCTGGATTTCGCCAGTTTCTACTAGTGCATTGAACAAGTCCTTGCTCCGTCAAGATGAATTTTCAAACCTTCCGCGGTTGCAAGGTTCATGAAATGGGCTTGATCTCATCCAGGGTGTAAATACTTCCTCCACCTTTAATTCAATGGTGTTTTCCAGCGAAACCAAGGTCGTCTCAGGGGCATGGACATTTCATCTGGATTGATAGAAGCTGCAACTTTGGGCTTGCAAAGTATTTCCGCTAAATCAACCATCTTAGCAACTTGACGAAGCTAAAGAATTGCCATAAATTCCTCCACCCTCGTAAGGGTTAGATTGGAAATATTTATGGCAGATCACCTCCGTTTTGAATTCGTGTATGGAGCCGAATCGCTATCTGATTAGTCATGGTACCAGATGGACAAAATGAGTCTGCTCCTCCAAAAAGCTTGGAATTTTTTTTCCCTCCAAGGCATTTACCATTGATCCTCACGCAAATACATCATCTCCCACTTGGAGCGGAAAACATGGCATCACCGCATTCCCAGCAGCTGGCTTGGTCAGGGTATCACTTCCTTAAAATCAATAAATCATCGTCTTGTAAAATAGCTGGATTTGGAACTGTTTAGATGGACTGAGGGTTTGAATCGCCACTGCGGCTTCTTCTGGGCGATCGGGTAAGCTAAAATATCTGCTTCCTTTCTGCACAAAACTAGCATAAAGTTGGATCACCTCGGGAGAATAGCACTTCGAAATCCAAGTTGCCTAGCACACCGAGGATGCGTGAAACCCTTTCTTGTGGTAAAGGCTTTGGTTAAATTCCTGCGGCCGCTCTGCGACTGCCGTAAAAGCAATCACCCGTGTCCAAGGAATGCCCTGTCTCCGTCAAATCGTTGAAATCTCTTCTTCATTTCGGATGGTGATCGAGAGCATTAAGTTCTGGAGCTAAATAATGCATCTTTTTGGCTGCCGCAAAGCTGTAAGTAAATGACCGCAGCATGGGCTTCCGAACGGGTCCCTCTCGAATTCTCATCAAGTCAATTTTTCGTAAGGCACGGATTGCTTGACATCCACAGTTTAGCAATACTTTCCCCTTATGACCAAATTATGCTTCCCTTAAATGTTGGAACTGTGAAATCAGTCAAGGTTTCCAGTCTCATCTTCAAGAAATAGGCCTTGAATGTATTTCCGTACGTCAACTTCAACCGGACTTTTCCCTTTAACCAGTGTCGTGCGCATCCAAGTCGTCATCATGCTCAGGACAAGTACACCATCTTTGGTTCATTGCGACGTCCGCTCAAATAATGGTCGGAGGTGTTTTTGGTTTACGTTTTCAAACGTTTCTATCGCATTCTCGGGAAATCCAGGATAAGGACCTCCTCGATGCGCAGAGACCATCGGATACGGTCCGAGGTCCAAGAATAAAAATCTCGCGTCTCATCAAGGCCAATCTACCGAATTAAAAATCATCACTTCCAAGCATTTTTTTCAATTAATCCGGATTTGGGAGTTTCCTCACTGCTAGTTTTTTGTCCACAACTTGAAATAAAATCAAGCGCCAGAACAATTATCCAATTCCAGTTACTATTCATTCTTTTTTGTTTCTTTTTTGAAAATAAAATCTAATGCCACTGCTCCGTTTTTGAAGATTTCTTCCCATATCCTGAGCTCCAGATTTTAATGCTTTGTGGAAATTTGAATCCTCAACAGCGAAATTCAAGAGGGAGACTAAGAGGGAAACCCATTACGCCTACAAACACCCAATTAGCCCCGCCATGGTATAGCCAACGGAAAGAGCAAATAACATACAAAATGATGCACAATAGAAAAGCTAAAAACGCCGAAGAGCTGCAATGTTTTTTTGATGAGTTTGTGAGCCCCGGCGAACGCAAATTATAATCTTGCTCGACGATAATATCCTGATCGGTCCTTTCATGATAGTTTTTTTATTGAGTTCCCCCGAATCAAACTTGCAATGGCAAAAAACGGTTTGGTGAATGCAAGCATTAGCAGCGTGAATGGCGCGAAAAAGTAAAGCTGGGGTGGAGAAGTTGAGTTTTCCATATCTGTTAAGGTTTTTTAAAGATGGTGCATTTTTAGAAAAAGCACAAAAAAGCCTGCCTCAAAAACGAAGCAGGCTTTCAATTTTATATTTATACTGCTTGTTAAGCCTACATTTTCCAATTACCAACCAATTTTATGCTAGTGTCGGTGAACTGAGACCTCCCTTTGGCTCGATGGTGATGGCACAAAGGTTCCCTGCTTGAGCTACGGCCTTGCAATTTGCTGAAGGTCATTTTCATTCCTTCATTCACCAAGCCGAATTCCAATCGGACCTTCATCTCCGATTGCCAAAGCTTGGTCAGTCAAACTCGTCGCAGGTCATTCAGATTAATTCACCGCTACAAAACTTCTTGTGTAAAAAAACTTTGATCCCAGAAGAGGTTTACCGAAGCATCTTTCCTGCATGTCCAGACTTTTCACACCTTTGGAGTTGAAACAAGTCGGAAATCCCCCCTGCACCAACTTATCCACTGAGATTCTTTTTTGGCACAAAATCCAGCTTCACCTGGTTTCAGGTTATCCGCTAGTAACAGATGATCTTGAGCCAAGGCCCATAAAACTGCTGCTCTTTTTCAATAGAAACTTACTTTGCGTAGAAAGATCGCTACCCTGAGGCAAAACAGCGACAATCGAAGCCGCTACAGCAAAAGGATTTCCAAGGAGAAAGTACTACTACTTTTGCCTCTGATACTAAGTTTGCTGAATTAGAAAGCCACTGGGATCCTGTTTTTAAATCCGATTGAAGAGATATCGAATATTTTATCCTTGATTGCAAGGGAAGAGCGTGTTTCCCAGTGAGGCTCGTCGATGGCAAAACATGGCATCTTCCCAATTCCATTGTCCAATTTTCTTTTTGGATTTTCGGGGAATTTAAGGCAGACCATGGCAACCACTTCTGCACGCTCTTGCCTCTGATAAATCTCCCAAATAGGAAGAGTTCCAATTTGCCTGAGTGTGATGTATGCTTGATATTCCACTTAAATGCTGTCTATATTTTCTTAATACTTGAATTGCTGCCCTCAACCCTAACTTTACGGTTTCCGAGCGTATGTTTTCAACTCTTCAGCTATTTCTGAATGTGTATATCCCCTTGAAGTAAATATGCCTCAATGATAAAATGTTTGATCTTCATTTAAATCATTCATCAGCGTCCTCACTCCGATGGCATTCCACATGGTCCATAAAAAAGGTTTTTTAAAAAAAAATCTGAAATTGCTTTCAAATCCATATACGAGTCATCAATAGTATTGGTCTTTACTGGATTGAGATATTTTCCTTGGAACCGACGTTTTATCAATTGGCAGAAATTCCTGCAAATATTTTGCCATCCAATGTTGTATAGGCGGCCTTGTTGATTCATCGTAAGCTATCTATTTTTTGGGATATTTTCACGAAAAGAATCATGAAAACTTCCCTCGCAATATTCCTTGTCAAAATAATCTTGGAGACCAACAACCAAAATAAGGGAACGCGAATATTTCTCATCAGAGATTATTCGTCGTCTTTTCGGTTCTTTGGCTCGTAGGCAGCGATTAGTTGTTGTTCTTCCAAAGGGAAATTTTTAATGCTTAAAAAGAAAAGCACAAAAAGATCGAGTGTTCAACCTTGTGCTTCAAGTTATCTAAAATTCTACTGTTTACAAATGTATCACCTCATCGTAGGCTGCCGCGGCACCTTTCAATGATCGCTTACCGACATGGTAGGGTGCGGAATGAACTTGTCTTGATTAATTCATGATCCGTCGTCTCTAGCTTACGATACCGCCGGAACCTCTCAGCGAATCATCTCGTCACATTGGCTCGCGATCATGTGTGCGCCAAAGAAGCTCCAACCGTATTCTATCGAATACTATTTCACAAACCATCTTTAGCTCCCGCTGCTTGAGCTTTTTCCAGAAGCTGAGAAGGGAAATTTACCAATGTCGGCTTCATAGCCTGCCTCTTTGGCTTTGGCTTCGGTCATGCCCACAGAAGCAATCTCAGGGGAGCAATACGTACATCCTGGGATATTTACCATAGTCTAGCGGATCAGGATTTTTGGGCGCCTGCGTATTTTTCTTCTACACAAATAATCCCTTCAGCGGAAGCTACGTGCGCCAAGGTGGTCCAGAACCAACATCACCTATGGCGTAATAAACCTGGCATGTTTGGTTTATAATACTCGTCTACTTTAATTTTTTTTGCCTTTTTCAAACCAAAATACCGACATCTTCCAATCCGCAATTACTCCAAATTAGAAAACTACACCGGCTGCCCAGAAAAGAACGACATCGCATTCTAGCGGTCTCTCCCCTTTGGCTTGTTTTTTACAGTCCACTTTTGGCAAAACCAGCCCTTTGTTCTACAGCAGTCACCTCTGATGAGGTCATGGTGATTCCTGGATTTCTTATAGATTTTTTCCAATGCTTTTGGAAACCTCCACATCTTCTAAACAGGTACGATTCTGTCTAAGATATTCAACGATCGTAACCCTCGTACCAATAGAATTAATAGAAGTAGGCAAACTCGACTCCGTGATAGCCTTTCCAGAACCTCAACCAACCAATTTTCCCTTTGGCTGCTTTTCCATAGTCACTCGCCTTTCGAATAGCCCAATTTATTTTTTTATCATCGATTTTTCATCGAAGGCAATTGAACGAAGCCCGAGCTCCAGTAAGCGATTAATGATGTTTTCGGCAGCCGAATAGACCCTGTCTTTTTCCCTTCCTTATCAGCCACCTCGATTTTCCTTACCTGCTGGAATTTTGCCCCCACCTGCAATCCATCGATTTTTATTTTTTTCATTTCAAAAAAGTCACTCCTTTGCTCATGCCGTCGGCAACCCCTCTGCTTCTTTTTGATCATCCTTCAGTCAGCAATTCGCCTCTTTGACCAGTAATCCCATATCTGCAAGCATGTTGAATGTTATTTCAAAAACCTGTGCGCTTTTAAAAGTGCTTTGGTCCGGGATACAACCCCAGTTCAGGCAAATACCGCCCACTCCTTCCTGCTTCTATAATGGCTGTTTTTGAGGCCAAGTTGCGAAGACGCGAAATCGCTGCTCTTCCGCTGGACCACTGCCAACACGAATCAAATTCATATTTTGTCGAAGACATAAGTTTTAAACTTTATTGAAAACTGATAAAACTATGCAAAAATAGGCCTTTTGAATTCAGAAAAAAAATTCTGCGTTTGGCTCGAAAAAGGCTTAAATACTAACACGAGCACTTGTTTTTTTACCAGTATAATCAAATAGAATTTCATTGATAGCTACTCTGAGAAATTAAATTCTATCAAATGCCCCCTCTTCACCAATTGATTCAGATTCGATCAAGGTTTAAAATCGATACACTATAGCGTATAAAAATCGGAATACTTTAATTCTTTTTTCTATTTTTGGGCAATTAAAATTTAAAAAATCAATGGGATTACTTTCAAGGAAAAACAGTTTGATTACCGGGCTTTCCAAGGCTCGGTCCGTGCATGGCCATCAAGAATTATGACAAGAAGAGCGCAAATGTGGCCTTTACTTTTTTTATCAAGTGTAGAAAAAGGTCAAGCGCTCGACTGAATTAAACCGCTTTTGGAGTTTAAAGCAAAAAGGGCTATCAATCTGACGCTTCAGACTTCAAAGCAGCCGATGAATGGTTCAATGCAGTGGTTTGCTGAATTTGGCGCACCTGGACATTGCTTGAATCAACAATGCTGGAATCACTCGTGACAATCTCTTGATGCGAATGAACAGAGGAAGCCTGGGACGAATGTAATCGGTCTCAACCTAAAATCCTGCTTCAACACCGTAAAAGCTGTCAACACGAACGATGATTGAAGCGAAAGCTTGATCCATCCATCAATAATCACCTTCGTAGTCGGGGATTAAAGGAAATGCGGACAGCGCGAATTACGCCGCTTCAAAAGCTGGAATTATTGGCTTTTACTAAGTCAGTGGCTTTGGAGCTAGGCTCAAGAAATATCCGCTCAATGTCAGTTGCCCCAGGATTTTATCGAAACCGAAATGAACTTGCTTGTCTCGATGGAGAAAATAGTCCGCAAGCTGGCGGAAGATGGTATTTCCCGATGAAGGCGTGGTGGCCAACCTTGAAAGAAGTGGCCAACGCCTGCGTATTCCTTGGCTCAGATATGAGTAGCTTATCTCAGGTCCAGGTGCTCCAGTGGATGGCGCGATGTTGACCTAACCTTTGAGTCTGAAGACCTCGAAGGTTTTTTTATTTACGTAAGACCTTCCGAGTTTGAGAAACCTTCAAGGTCAGGCGAACGAGCGCTGGAGAGATTCAGCCGGTTTTTTTTTTTTGAGATAGTAATGCTCTAATAATTCACGAATCACCACTCAATTTAAATTTTGAAAAAATCGAACTAAGTAAAAACCCATAACAATCCAATTAGACAGTTGCTTACGTAAATTTTTTATTGAATACTAACTAAATACAATCTTACGTATGAAAATTCTTTTCAAAATCATGGGTCTAGTTTTTTGGCGTTTATCGCCTTCAGCTGCCAAAATCTATGAGAAGAAACTCCTGTGATGAATCATTAAACTGACGACCATGGTGTGACGCTAACGGCTTTCGGCCACCGAAGCCTAAACGCCCGAAAAGGTCAGCTTGCCTGAATATGGGGCATTTCTGACTGGTGCAAGAGGAATGCCAGCGGTCGCGTCTCCAGGTTTCTGGAGCTGCAAGAATCACTCAGTGGCTGGGAAACACCCCTTAAGTTTGAAGTCCGAGTGGCAAACATGACAAGGTATTATTTTCGCACATCTCATAATGCCTGCAGTAGGTGCTAATGGGGCGTAGTAGTAACCTGAATTCCAATCATCACCTTCTGGTCTAGTAATGGTGTATGTAGCTTGAAGGAATTGATCGATGCATCAAAATTATCAAGGTTCCATTGGCAGGTAAATCTAATTGTCATCTGATCAAGGAATTAGAGGCTGGAAGGATCTATGTCAACATTTCACGACCTCCACTAATCGGAGGCGGTGAGCTTCGCGTCCAAGTAAGTGTGGTCGAGTCAAATGACAACAAAATTACGGAGCTAAGTTAGCTGAGCAAAAATGAAGTCCAGCAGTCCCTGTCAAATGGAAATGGTATTGCCAAATTCAGCTTTTCAAATGATGGTATTCTGCTTCCTTTCCTGTAAACGTTAGTGGTCCTTGGAAGATGTGGAAGATTTGCTCATCTTCATTTGCTAAGCCTGGAGCAAATGGTGGCGTAGTCTATAACGCCTAAGAATGGATAAAGTAGTAGGTCGGTTTCCGGATCTACGCCAAAAGGCGAAATTTCTGCAATGAAATTATCTGGTCAATTATTAGG
>Ga0163217_1091747_pt1 | contig 20582 bp, 12 predicted proteins | sample SynspAceP_FD_185933 | JGI IMG/M metagenome (GOLD analysis project Ga0163217, IMG submission 185933) | Saline lake microbial communities from Ace Lake in Antarctica - Synechococcus sp. Ace-P (PacBio error correction) | ecosystem: Environmental > Aquatic > Non-marine Saline and Alkaline > Saline ...
ATTCGAATCGTACTCGTACACGCGATTAATACTGTATCAGGTTCTCAAAGCAGACACAGCTTTCGACCATTACCGGATAGGTATATAAAAAAAACAAGAAACAGTGGTGGACGCAAAAAAATGATTTACCAAAAGAAACAACAGCTTTATAAAGGGAACAAAGTAGCCGTGAGGGCTGGACGCCGGATGTCAAATATGCCGTAAAGAACATCGACAATAGACTGTTTCCGTAGCGAACACTATTTATAGTACAGTTTATAAGAAAGAATTTCGATCGAACGTTACACTCCCGAGGAGAAAGGGAAAAGAAAACCTCGAGCAGTCAGACGTGAGGTAGACAAGCTTATAACACGAAATATCTCTGAAGAATAAACTAGACTATCCGAGACATTTAAAGAGAGTTGGTCATATTCGAAGGAGATACCATTGTAGGTTGATTCACCACAAAGTGCGGTTTATTACTCTGTGAGATTTATCAAAAGCTGATCATGTACCTTGAAAAGCCCAAAGGGCGTAAAGCCTGCGACATGAGATGCATGAATCAATGGTACAAGCATACCAAAAAAGTTTATTCAGAAATCCATTACGTGATTGCGGAAAGGAGTTTTCCAACTGGACACACACCAACATGGATGTCGCATTGTACTGTCGCTATCCTGGAGACACACTTCAACAACGAGTCTTTAAATGAGAAGTTTCTTATGGAGCTTCTTCGAAAAGAGGATGCCAAAATAAAAGGATTGAGAGAGAGCGAGAGTGTGCATTCATCATTATATTAAACGAGAGAGAGGTATATGTGATATGTATACGAGTACCAGACAATGTGTATGTAATATGATACCGAGAGCACTATTGGTATAGCTAAATTTTGACCACAGAAAATGAAGGATGAGAATTATATTAAGATAGTAAAAATAATTAATAAACGGAAGGGGACTAAGTAAATGAACATTTTTACATTTAAATTTCAAATTTTGAAAAACCCGACAATGACATTGCGACAATATAGTCAATCGAATTCAAATAATTATCCGGTGTCGGGACTTATAATCCGATTAAATAACAGTACTATAAGGAAAATTCACACACACAAATATGAGAGAGATGTTTGAACAAGAAAACTAAACGTTATTTAAAAAAATATGTATATATATACTACACTACCACTGTCAGCTCTTTTTGAACAGGATATGTTAGGAGAAAAGGCCGGCCTCAGTAATGTAACTAATACTGATATGAATAGTATATGTTCAAAAAAAATGAAAACACTTAAGAAAGCAAGAGAGAATTCACACCACACACAAACACTCTATATCAGTTAATAAATGAGAGTGTATATCACAACTTAAAAAAGCTGAAATCCTAAAAAAAGTCATAGGTAACATTTGGATAGACAATTTCTGGATTGAAAAAAGGTAAAACACCCAAAAAATATCCTAAAGTGGAGCAAAGAGTTAATAAGAATAAAATATAGAATGACTAGAGACACTACAGCAAAATAGTAATCCTCAAGGGTACTAGAAATGAGAATAATCGTGAGCATATAGTTAAACAAATACAGTGATGATGACACAAAATATCTATGGAATAAATCGCTGATTTTTGTATAGACCTGATCTGCTCTAGATTAATGATATAGTTTTATAAGCCTTCCAAAGTAGAATCCTTTGATTAGTAATGCCTGAGCAATGAAGTCAAAGGTTTTTGCCTGTTATAATATACAAGAAATCAAGGTTTCCGATAAAACAATTTGAAGAAAAGAGATGGGTTCTCTGTTGACTCAAATTCAGTTCGAGATGTAGTAAGGGTATAGATAACATCAAGGACATTTATCAGAAGTATCAGACATCAACTATTAAAAATTGATAAATTTTCTTGGAGAAAAGTTGTAGAAATGTTTGTTAAGACTTAGTTAAATTATAAAACTTTAATTAAAATCTATTATAAAGCAAAATTACGATAAATAAAATTTATCCATAATAACTTGAATTTTTTCCAACTACGTAAGCAAAATTAAGCTTTAAAAACTTTCTTGTGTAACTGAATATCATGGACGGACTAAACTAACGTTGAACAGGTATAATTGAGTTTTATAGGAAGTCATTGAATAAAAAAATCTAGCTATACATTTACCAAGAGTATTATGTTGTTTTTAACAAAGATAAAAACTAATTTGAAGTTAATGAAAGTAGAGAGTTCAAGAAATGTAATGTTATTCAGTAATATAAACTTATCATTTTTCCTCAATGAAATAAATTTAAAAAATTAACCCTTGTTCATTCAGTGAAAAGGAATAACCGACCTTCTAGAAAAGTATTGATTCAGTTGTGTAAAAAAAACTAGCGCTTCTATGGAAAACTTACCGATGTTCATACTTTATATTTGAATTAAATACGATTTTATTTATAGATCATTAAATTTCAAATATATGGAGAGTATCGGGAACAAAAGTTTATTATACTTTAATAATTACGAAATCTTTTAAATTTTCTACAATTCTATATTCAGAATAATTTAATTTTGATTTTATAAATAATCATTAGTGGTGAATTCTGATATTTATATATTTTTATTTTAATTGTTTTTTTCTATTTTTCTTATGCTTTATAATCACTAACAAATTTTATTATAAAGTTTAATAAGTTATTATAGTTATTGGGTTATACTATTAAAATTATAAGAGAGAAGATTACCATAAATAAAGTGAATTCTATATTTCTTTGTGCTTCAGTATATAGTTGAATTGGGGTTTATTAAAACAAAAGAACTAACAGAGTCCAAAACGTTTGTGAGCATTTTTTTTATATTTACCCTTGAAGATAGTTTTTTTTTCAAAATATTATAAATTGGAAAAAGACTATTTAATTACAGCTTTATATTCGGGTGTTCATTGTATTTGCAACATGGATCAGTTTCTTTATCCAGCTATAACTACTATAATAAGTAAAAAAATATGGATAGTAGTTCATTGAGCATAAGCCAGTCATTATAGCACGAGAAAATTCCGAGGTATAACAGTCAAACGTGGGAGGGACCAGCAAGCTTTTTTATTACTATATTGTATAGCTATAATAATTTCATTGATACTAAAGAAAAAACATTTAAGAAAAAAGATATAATCTTTTTATACTACTTATCTTAGCTTATTTTCCATATTACTAACTCAAGAAAGAAGGAATTTCATTATGTAATTCATTAATAATATTGTTTATTTTTAAGGATTTAATAATATTAAAAATAATAACAAAATTATTTTGTCATAATCGGAATTATTTTAGGCTTTCTATTCACATTTATTATATCTCTTCTTCCTTTTACTTTAGGTTTTTTTGCATGAATATCGAATATAGATATAGACCGAAATTAGTTCAGGAAGACCACTAAAAATTTATTCAGCTTTTTGGACTATGATATTGATTAATCGCATTTTTTGGGAAAGGTTTATTCTTGTTAAGCAAATTATAGGAATAAATGCTCATAATATATACTTACAACTATGGGCGAGAAACGGTTGATTGGCCTAGTACTGTTTTGCATAGGTTTTATTTAATTATTATTTCCTTTTTAAAATATATTTAAAATAAGTAGTATATAATGGAATAAATACTGAATATTTATTATTTTCTATTATATATTACAAATACTCTTCATATTTTATGGTATCGGGGCAATCCTTAATACGATTATTTATGTTGGATGTATATGATAGTATCGCAGTATGAGCATGACAATGTTGAATGATACATAATTTTAAAACCAGAAGGAGAAAGTTTAATGAAAAAAATAATTGAGTTTGTAACATTTCACAGATCATTAATTATGGAGCTGTGTTACAGATCATAAGTGGATAGTTAAAGCAATAGAAAGTGAGGGTTATGAGTAAATGTATGATTACAGAAATGACCCAACTGAAAATAGAGAATTTCTATAAAGATTCTTTAAAACAAAGGTTTGTTTAGAATAATATATCAGTATTTAGATTTGCCTTTTGGATAATTAAGAGAAAGGGAATAAATTGATGCTTCTATCAAACATAGTACAGGAAAAGATATAACAGAAATAGGATCTGAAGCAGATAGGGATTTAATGATCTTGTTAATGGTTGGAAGCGATCAGGTATGGACCTATAAATCACAAATTCGTGATAAAACTTTTTTTAAAATAAATAACTAATAATGTTAAAAAAAAATAGTTAATGCTGCTAGTTTTGGTTAAAGATAACATTCGGCAAAAGATAAAAAATGAATATTATCAGAAAGGCTTAAATAATTTAATTGTAATCTGTTTCGGTGAAAGATACAGGGGCATAATTGTAAGAAAAATAAAAGCAATTAACCAAACCACGAGGTAGTTTCAGATCCTAGCTTGTTATTAAATAAGGAGGAATGGATTTCAGTATCTGATAAGAGCTAAATTGAAATACGAGATTAATATATAATTATAACGTGCTTATCAAAAAACTTTAAACTTATTTTTGCAAAAAGAATCTCTGAAGAAAATGAATGTAAAAATAATTACAATTAATGGGGAATCCCTAGAACAAAAAGTAAATGTAAAATTAATTGATGCTGGCCCAAGGAATGGTTGGAGTCTAATGAATAATGCAAAATTATATAGTTACTAACTCTTTCATGGAGTAGCTTTTTCTATAAATTTAAATAAAGAATTTTTTTGTGGTAATTTGGTTAGATGAAAAATTTGGAGTCAATTCACGATTAGAAAATAACATAATAAAATTGTTTAATTTAGAAGATAGAATTTGATAAAAAATAATTTAACAAAAATCTGGATAAAATTGATTAATTTAAAAAGTGAACGAAATACTGGAGAAAATCGAATTCAGTCAAAAAAATATATTCGAAATACATTACGTGATTGTAAGATCTAAGCTATACAATAAAAAAAGCATTCGTGATACACTCTAATTGTAATTCCAACCATAGAACACAAGAGTGATCACAAATGACCTATACGCATATTACCCTGGATGAAACTAGTGATGATAGAACTTATTACCATCATATGTGTATTATTCCAGTTGCTATAATTAGCTGCTTACTTGAATCGTTACCGACACGCGATTAATACATGTTATCAAGTTCTTTCAGAGCAGGACATACAGCTTTGAGTTTACTACGTAAAAATAAGAAAAACAAGAAGCATGTGGACGCCGAAAAGTTTTTTACCAGAAGACAACATCTTATATCAAGGAAAAGTAGCTGAAGCTGGACGCCTGATGTCATATTGGCCGTAAAGAAAGATAGACAATTAGACTGTTTTCCGGTACGAACACTTAATAGACAATTTAAAGAACAAAACAATTCGATGAAAGCCTACCCTTTCCCAATGAAAGGGAAAGAAAGCTAACGGACATCAAGAACGTAGCAGTAAGACAACTTATAAACGAAATATCTCTGAAGAAATAATAGATTACCAACATTTAAAAGAAGAATTTGGTCATATCGAAAGAGATGACCATTGGTAGGGTCCGCCACAAAAGTGCGGTCATTAACTCTAGTAGAGTTTTATCGAAAGACTATCATTTACTTCAAGGCCCAAGGGGCGTAACAGCTGCGACATTGAGAAGTGCTATGAATAATGGTTCAATCCATACCAAAAAAAATTAATTCAAAATCAATTACTTTTGATTGCGTAAAGGAGTTCTCCACTGGAATCTTTGTGCCACCAGCCATGATGTCGCTACCTGTACTTCGCTGACTCCTGGAACGCCTCAAACAAGCGAGGCTTAGAACGAGAATTCTAATGGGCCTTTCTTCGAAAGATGGATTGCAAATGAGAAATGGATTTCAACGAAGTTGATCCAGGCTTTCGTATCGTCTGTTGCACCAAGGAATATAATGTCACCAAAGATGAAAGTCATTAAATTACCAAACACCGCTGGAAGTATGTTTAATGAGTTAAGGATGAAGATATTTGTCATAGCTTAATTTGACAAACTCAGCATTGTCTAAACTAGTGATTTTATAGTTGGGGCTTAATAAGAGTAAAAAAAAAAGTTGAATAAATTAGTTTCTAATACATTGATTTTTGCAATAGATCATCTTCATCAAGATTAAAGTATTTTTTTTGGTACCTTTGTATAGAAGAACGTTTTATCAACTTCTGAGTATGGAAAGATAGATTTTAAATAACAACTTAATTAGTTTTATATCTTACTACGTATTTACGCTGACAATTCCATGAACTTATAAGATTTCTGTTTATAAAAAAATTACTGATAAAAAGCCAAATTTTATCGATAGGCTACAAACACTCATTTATGGTATGATACCATTATTAATTATTCTGCCACCCTTATTAAATTATTTGAAATTAGCCAAATCTGATTGGTACTTTCTTGCAGCGTAATATTTTACTCTTTAAAGCAGGTATTTTCATTTTCGCTGAGGGACAGAAAAGAAATTACGGTTACGTTGTTATTATGGGTACTTATTGATACAGTATTAACAATAAGTACTAAAACCTCATATTCTTCATATAGCGTGTAGGATCAAGGGTATAAAATGGATAAGTTATTATAGTTTTAATTATCACTGGATTACTTATATCAGTTATTTATTAATTTTTTAGATATAAACCTAATACACACTATTAAAGAAGTAGATATTATTCAAAAAAAGAGATGTTGCTTTATTGCCTCTTCCTATGATTCCTAATTCTTTAGTGGTGGATAAGCAAACAGTTTCAGATAAATTTAATCAATATTTTTTTATGGTGCTAGTTGAACTGATTATTGCTATTGCTTAAGTAAGATACCTCGTTGTTAAATACAATTACAAGTATTTTAAGCAGCTTGGCAAATTTCCTGCTGTTGAAAGAGTTTGAATCTCAAGGAAATTGAATAATTTTTCAAATGCTTATACTTTTTATTTGAATACATATTTTAGTATGTGTCCTAGTACTGAATTATTTTTTTTTCAAACCACAAAACTATTGCTCCGAATTATGTTTTCTCAGTGAATTTTATTAGCTGTTTAATTTTGGTACCATATTTTGGTAAGCATATTTTTTTAATGAATGTCTGCTTATTTAGGATCGATTTATACTTCCTTCTAAAAAAACTAATATGTCCTTATTAATCTCCTACATTTTGGTGTGCGGTTATTAATATAATATTAAAATTTAATATTGATTCCCAAATTATGGTGGTTATCGGAGCAGCTATTGCTACATCGTAAGTTTATATGGTTACTGGATGTTCGCTTGATAAACCAGAAAAATATTAAAGCTTAATTTTTTAAATATTTGAATCATATTTTTGATATTATATCTTTACTAGGAATTGCGTCTTTGTTTCTATTTTGATAAATGAATATAACTTCATTATTCTTAAAGAAGTATTTATTCATGGTTAGTTATTAATATAACAAATTTATATTTAAAAATTTAAATATGAATTTCTATTTTTCTGCATTTCCAAAAAGATATATTAAATAACTTATTTTACTCTAATATAGCAAAAATGTTATGGCGATGTGTTTCTAAATTATAGATACTAGATTAAACATCTATGGATAGGCTACACTTAATTGGTGTTTTTTTGGCAAGTAGGAAATGTAAGAACGGAGTATATAAATTAATGCCGACATTCTTTCACTTTTTACTTTTGCTATTTAATATAGATTCGCTTGTATCTGTGGCTTCAAACCATTAAAAATGAGTAAATGCAGAATGATGAATTAACCGATCGAACACTGCTTCAGTCGAATCTGATTCGCCAACAACGGTGATTTCCATTGTCCCAAACTGAAGATCGTGTGATACTAATGCTTCTTGTTTCATAACACATTGAAATAACTTGAAAAGTAATTCTCCCCGCCCCGGCCCGCCCCCCCTTGTGTTTATAGCAAAGGGATATATCCCAATTCATACGCCAAAATGATAAAATCTATTTACTGAGATGTTTCATTAATTTGTCCTAAATTCCATATTATTGCTTCTAAAAGTCGCATTGACTAAAAGAAGCCTCCGTAGTAGAAAAATTTACCTCTTTGCTTGTGTTCGGATAATCTGTTAGCCCAATCAAAGTAGATTAAGAGGTTTTTCTGTTCCCAAACCTCCATACAAAGATATTAAGTTCGTTTTATGTTTAAGAAGTCATACCTTGAAGAAGAAAATCCCTCGTCCATTCCAGATGGAACTGGATATCATTCCATATTAAAACGATTCTCCGTTACCGTAGGTAAGGTAGATTTGTTATAATTGTTCAGTTTCTTTTCCTTCCCGTTGAGTGACTTCTGCTCAACAACTTTAGGAAGAAACTCTTGTTGTGACTTGTGCCTCTACCTCCTGAATAGTGCTGCGAATCCAATCAACTTCAATCGACTGTCGCAAATAGTTGTAAAATGTTCATCATTGCATGGTTCTCAATCCTCCATTGGTTAAAGCGTTTTTAATCTGTATTTGCCAAAGGTCCTTCTAGTTATAGTTAGCTGGACGGTGTTGTGTTGAGGTAATTGGGCAAATGCACTCGAACCCGCCGCGCCCATTTACCAAAGATTGAATAAAAACTTGTTTAAGATGGACTTCCTGCCACTTGCGATGACCCTATTTTCAGAAGCTTTGCAGAAGAGCTTGAATGGCCATTCCATATTTATTCCTTAGAATAGTCGCGAGAGAAGCAGTTGTACAGATCTTTCGCTTTCTTTTCTTCACTTGTACATTGAAAAAATAAAGAACTGCCACGATCTTGGAGTGATCATAAAAGCTTGTGTATTTAAGAGCCGTAAGGCCGTTTTTTTGAGACACAGTGAAAGATACGGTTGCCAATCCATCGATTTCTGCTTTGTAACCCATATAGTCCGATTCATGTTTGAACAATTTCTTTTAGTCCAAGCTAAAAAGTCATGGTTCGTAAGAAATTTTAAAACTAGAACTTTTTCACGAGCCGATATCGTGTGAACTAGGTAACAGATTTGGTACAAAATGAACTAACCCACTATTTATCGCTTTTACTTCTTCGTCACGAGCAGTCAAACTCTTTTCTGGTAAATAAGAGAAAGGGCTTCTTTATCTGCCACGATACAATTCGGGAAATGGGCAGTTGTTTTCTGATAATGGATCCGTTTCGGTCATTTCCAGCTAATACCCAACAGTTCTTGTTCAAATTCTTAAAATCATGAAGTAATGCACTCTGAAAAGAAAATTATTCCCGTAATACTTTACATAGCTTCGAACGTTCCCCTTATTTCGTTTCCCCTCTTGCAGGATTTCACAAGAACTCTAGCTGAAAATCCATAGTGCGCAAGTGGAAAACGTTCGAATTCCTGCGTAAAATCTCGTTTACCAGAGGTCTAATTTCTTTACAGCGGCGAGTATCAAAGCGAATGGCTTTTTGGTACACCACCCATATGGGTGGAAACATACGCTCATTCCTTCTATAAAAGCTTCTTTTTGGTTCTGAGGCTTCCCAAAACCTGAAACCAAAAGGTGTTACTATAAGGAAAGAAGAAAACTAAATAGGAAAGAGTTTGTATAGGTATTTTTATAATAAAAAAGGAGCTTTTTTCCCCTTTTCCAAAATCGATTTGTGCCATACCAGGGTTGGCAGTTAAAGGATGGCAAAGATTGCTCCTATATTCAGTAATTCTTTTTTCCTTTTAGATACATAATCAACCGATGCTTCGATCTGATCCTGTTAACTCATATTGCGTCCGGAGGAGCTGGTGGATTCGTTACCGCCTGTTCTGCGGTGAACTTTTCTTCTTTTTTTGAAGTGCTTCTATAGCCATTTATCAATCACTGGCTTCACTCGAATCATTCTCGAGCTGTGGGGTTGTTTAAATGTGGTTTAGGTAGAATTGAAGTCTTCGCCATATCTGAAATATTTTTTGATTGTCCTAAGCGTCAATACCCATCTTTCGGTCTATAGTTGCGTAAGTTCATCTTTTAGGTTTTTACTTGTTCTCTGATATAATTAATTTCGGTCACTGTTAACATCTTCCTATAAGTACCCTCCCGTTGATTAGTCTATCCAACTAAGATGGTACGGAGTATTTAATGAGCAAGTTGGCAGTGGCCTCTTTTTTTTTATCTTCAAGAGACCTACATAAATTAACTGCGAAACTTACAATACTATAATGCCATAACAATATGGGTTTTACCTACACCTGGTGGTCCTAAAAAAATTAACGATTAAAGGCTTGTTTCAACCAATCAAATTCTTTCAGTGATTACTTTGACGATTGCCTCAGTGCAGTATCGCCAGTGTATTAAGACCTCTAAGGGACTTCTCAAAGGGAATTGTGCCCAATTGAGATGTTTCCGAGTGATTTGTTCGTCTCTACCGATTTTTCTTTGACTACATAAATGCCACAAGAGTAATTCCTGTCGTCCAGGAATGTGCTCAGCTCTCTTAATAAATGAGAGGGGAATTTCGCAGTTTCCGTCATACGGCAATTGCTTAAACTGACGTTGAAGAACTTCTGTCGTTCCTATAATTTTTTCTCTCCTATAACTTTGTTAGTATACGAATCAAAATGGTCGTTCTACAGCGGTTTATTTTTTTGTACTTATCTGGTAGGAAGACCTGCTCTGAGAAGTCATTTTTCTGTCTCTGAATGACGTTCCGCTTAATTCATTTTCACGTCCCGAAACTCACAGCACTAACCCAATTTTCAGTAGGAGACACTCATTTAAAGCTTCTTCGACAACTCCACCATGTAATGTGGTAACTTACATTCTAATAACAGCAATTGTCACGAATGTGCCCGCGGATACGTTCTTTTATTGGTTAATGAAGTGAGCTGTCTTTTCTTATCTCAAAACATTGAAGAAACTTCATGAATATGCTGCTCTATTTTTCGGATTTTCTCTGCGCACGACCATGAAGGGATCTTTTACAGTACCTTTTTCCTTTATAAGCGAATGAGAACCCAATTTTTTATCTTTTTTCATTCAATAGATTACCAGCTGACTGTCCTTGTATAATCAATCGGCTTTAATGCTTTCCTGATTGAATACGTTCTAATGGAACGGAATAGTAAATTAGACTTGTATTGAACTCGGTGTTTGTCTTTCAAAACTGTCTTTGTTAACTTTCATTATTCGAAGGAATTTTTATAATTTGAGACTCGAGATGGAGGTGTAGACTTTTCCAGGGTAAACAGTCTTCGTCTCTTTTTTGTTTTTTCATGAATCTTATGATTTCGGTTCTGTTCAACCAGGATCCACATGTGCTCTTGCCAAGTGTCTTATCGAATGGAATCCGTCTTCCACCGAGCAAATGTTGTATTTAACAATTTGATAACTGCTTCAATTTTTCCTTAAGATTTCCGGATCCAGCTGCTCGACAGACATAAGCAATGAATTTTCCTTTTCTTGTCTGTATGCTTGGGAATTTCTTGTGAAAGGATACCCTCCATGATTTTTCAACTTACAATCAATCAACTTATCCTGATCATGACCTATTTTCTTCGTGTTCGCCACCAAAATAGTCAAATGCATTCTCTGTGTTCGCATCACATGCATGGGTTGTGAAGGTCAATCCTGCATTTCAATCTATTTATATCGAGAATGCGATACACACAAAAAACGCAACGCAATAACGTTAATAGGTTTTCCGATAACGCCGCTTTACTATTAGTTCTCGCAAAGTCGACCTGCATTGTTTTCCTTAGGTAATTCAGGCACAGCTTCGTAATTCCGGTAAATAAGCACTTGGGGTACCCGTTAGGTTTCGCGTACTCTTGAACATATGATCGAATGTACTCGATCGGCCTCATGAAAATTAAAACTGTTTCTTTTACCAAGTCCCTACTTGTGCAGACGGATAAGTCAGGTCATCACTCGCCAGCCTACAATCGGTTCTTTAATAGGGATCAAGCTTTTAGAACGATTTCTTGAGCTTCAAGCCAGAGACCTGTCTTCTGGTTCTTTCTTTAAATATGGCCGATACTGTGTTTTCTATGAAGAACCCAACAACCGACTATTTTTGCTGTTTTGGATAGCCTTTTCTTTTTGTACTGATGTACCCCACTTTCGCTAAGTATTCAATTTTTTCAAAATTCACCTTTTCCTTGCCCTCATTCAATAGATTAAACTTTTCTAGTTTATCAAATCGAAGGAAGTAATTGCGGGAAAAGTGCACATTTTCTTTATTTAGCAATATCTGCCTATTTAGTTTATGCAGTCACAAATCGCGATATGAGGAAATGTTTAACTTATTAAAGAAACACTCACCACATGACGTTCTTTATATACCACCATCAACAGTCCAATGGTTTCTTTTTGTAATTTTCTTTGGTGGAATTGGTATATAGTCGCATCGTGAATTCGTACAATAAGTCCGAATGTCCTAAAGAACCGTATGCACGCTCGCCATAACATTACGTGCCTTGTATTTTCAACGTGTGAGAACTTCAATAGCGAGACACTATCAATGGGATTTCCACCTGAATAGCTGAAAATATAATGGATTTTCCCTAATCCGTCTAGATGAACATGTAATTTTGTGTGGTGCCCACCCACTGCTTATTCCGATAATGTTGCGAGATGACAGAATTTTAGCCCCCCTTTTTTTTGGCAACCGGCACTCTGCTGATGCGTCCCGTTTACAACGGTTGAACTCGATATCCAATTTCGTAATCTGCTTCATAAATTCAACGTAATAAAAAGGATTCAAGTACCAAGTATCACACGCATAAACAAAAAGCGGCTATAACCGTTTTCCATGATCCCGTAACGTTCCTTTTTGGCAGAATCTCGCCAAGGCAGCACCGCTGCTAGCAATCATAAACAGCATTGAAATAATTACGATTGCTTTAGGTGTCTACCTTGTGTGATATTTGGGAACAGATTTTTGATTTGATCTTCCACTGCACATAGTCAGCTCATAACGTTTTTCAAACATATCATATGATCACTCCTGTTTTCTTTTATTATACCGAAAAGCAGCGATGGCAGTCCAGTTTTCAGACAGCGCCCTAATAAAAAGTCAAAAATAGAGTACATAAAAAGGAGTGAAACGAATGAAAAGAAATCGTAAAATACGCCAATGCTCGACTCACTTATAACGGTAATCGTGCAGTTGGACCAAAGAGGTTGTGAATCTTAATGTCAAATAAAACACGTGGAGGTCTTCAAAAGGCAAGTCAATCGACTATCCATGATGAAGACTTATGGAACTAACTTTGTTTATCTGCATAAAGGATATGTTATTCATGATGTGGTTGTTGAAAGAAGGTTATTTCGAAGAATTAGTCTTCAATGCAACCAGTCGAAGCCCATTTTATATTCCTGAACAAGAAGAAATTGATGAACTATACTGAATGAGTACTATGTAGAAGAAACGAAAGAATACGAATGAATTACAGCAATACTTGTTGACTGCTAATTTTTAAGGGGAACGTTATAACGCTGGATGTTCAGTGAAAAGATATTCAAAGGATTGGCACCATTCGGATTAATTCTTTAAAAATGCTTTAAGATATTTGAACTGAGAGAAGTAATATTTAAATCAGAAACAAGAAGACAACATAAGCAATTGTAGTAGACTTAAGCTAACAATACGAGATTGCGAGAAAACAATGGTTTACTCCAAACTGAATTTATACGAACATTTTTCAAGACAATTTCAACAATTGGGACAACCCAAAATAAAAAAGTAGGGGCATGATCCTTGTCCATGTGGGCAGTGGGAAAAGTATAATGAAGCTGTCTTAACAGTAAAATAACGATGAAGGAAAGGTTTAACACATGATACAAAGAGTTTATAATCAATTATTAATATGACAGATCAAGAAAGTTACTTTGGATTTATAACAAAACATTAACAGAATAAAAGAAATCAACACGGAGACTTTTTAGATTCATTAAAAACTCAACTCTCAGCTCGATCAATAAGATTTCAAAGAGTAGTTTCTCAACGAGTGAATTAAAACAAGTTGTGGCAAATCAAAAAGATAGAGCCAAGAGAAATCATATTTGATGTGTTTACTATGAACTCCCTAATGATGAAGACTATACTGGAACGAGAAGAAGGTTATGAATAACAGACGATCCTTTTGGTATCAATCTAAGCATTCTTAAAAGCCCTACAGAGGCTAAAGAATGGGCCCAGCAGCTAACAATACCAGAAAGCGGCAAGTTTTGTATGATTGGCTTGTACATTCCTTTTCGGCGGCTTGATAGCGGAACAGAAAAATGAATGGCTAGATAAAATTGGATCTGGACGACTGGTAAGAACGAAAAAGTCGTTTCAAGTAGAGTTAAAACAAATCGGGTTCAACTGCTGTACGCTCACTACAGGCACTGCTCTAATGGAAAAAAGCGCCAGCATGTTTTTTTCGCTACTTATCGTGGGACGATGGTTTGGAAGGATCAAAAATAGAGAATGTTTTTTCTTTGGAATTAAAGAGATGTACCCTTTGTTTTTGAAAAAGGATTGTTTTTCTTAAGAAAAACATCAAAGGCGGATAGATGCAGCGAGAGTTACTGGACGGAGGTCTTGTCTTTTTCTGCGCGGAATCAACCGCCTGTGTGAAAGAACCGCTGAAAAGAATGCGCCTATGCACCCAATTTTGTTTTGAAAATGCCTAGTAAGTTTTATTATGACATGGGATCTTTTTCTCGAATGTTGGAACGAATTGGGTTGAAAGCTATCGATAAGTGGCTGAAAATTTAGGTGTGGCGCAATAGAATAGCAGAGTTTAACCATAAAAGTGCCCTGCAACTCGACCACACGGATCAGAGTAGCGAAGTTTTATATGCGAAGCGCTTTTCAATCTCATTCTACTGTGTGCAATTCTTACTTAGCTTAATTTAGACTGCCTGATACGAAGTAAGTAACTAAAGAGACAGCAACTATGTCAAAAAGGTGTTCCAAATCTAGTTGCCATAAAAAGTTTCCAACGCCGCTAGTCATTTAAATGAGAACGGACTGAGTGCTGAAAACACCACAACTGATTCGTTTTTCATCATGAATTTGTATTTGTTCAAACAGCGTGGTGTAAAAAGAGACGATATGACCTAGATTGGGAAAAGAGTATAAAGGTAGAATGTTTCCATTTTTCCTTTGATTACTGAATAAAAGTGAGAAGCGAGTAGGCGAAAGAATTAGCCACGTAAAAATTATAGAGAGACTTTAAGAATTCAGGAAGTCCTTGAAAAAAATGATGTAACGGATGATATGAAACGATGGGAAAACACGATTTTGAGTTAACACCTGAACAGAATAAGACGCTTATCTTGGATGGTTAGAGGCAAGAAATAGAGAACGCGCGATGCCATAGTAGGTGGCCGGTTAACCGCAAAGTGTATTATAAAGTAGCTGATTTAATGTAATTGTTAGGTGAGTTCTGGATCAAATGGGGTAAAGAGCATAAAAAGTGGCAAATGTGGAGTCTAAAAAGACTATGCTAGAAAAAGCGCCTTTATCAAAGAATTTGACTAATTGACCCTTAAATGTGGCTGTCGACTGATAGACTAGAGGTTGTTTTTTGGTGGAGACTTCCTAACAAGCTGACGTTAGCTACTGAGGAGTGTTAATGGACGATTTTTATTCAATTTGATAGGCTTTATAGATTCGAACCTATTCCCTTTTCTGAAACCGGCCCTAGATAGGTGTTGAGAAAAATTCAAATAATTATTATCCAAGTCAAGTGATAAGTTGAGCATATAAAAACTAGTTGCCAGTGAGGTGGCGATTAAATTATAAGAGTGAATTAGACAATGAGATTTCTGTTTTTTGTGGCCTTTACTATAAGGCCACAGCAAGTGACAATAAAGTGCAAAGAGTTGAATAGGGTGGATAGGTTAGAAATATAGGTTTGACATCACTCCATCGTGCTAAGTTCTGTGGAAGTCAGAAAGAGCGGGAGATAGCCCTATCAATGATTTTACAGCTATGGTAGTTATTGTTCGTCAGGAGACATGGATGCTCAGTATCTTCTTACTATTTCTAAATAGCAAATGGGGAAAATAATGGCAAAGCCTGAATGACGTCACTACATCAAGAGATGCAAAAACCTATTTCCCAACAGCAACCGTTTTTAATCAACAAAAGGGACAACTATTCCAGTAAACTGTAAATGATTTAACTCGGAAATTTATGGCTGACAAAAAGTATTATGCGTCTGATTGCCAATAAATAGATCCATTGTAAAGATCGTATTGGAAGAGGAGATGCTTTTCTGGTGGAATCACATGACTGCTTGCCAAGTGTACTTTCAAACAATCACAAACTATGGCAACAGCTGCACTGTCTTAAACACACCATTTTACGAAGACTGGTAACCAATTGAGTACTTTCGAAGTGAAAAGTTTTTGAAGTATCAGGGACTGGAAAACAAACGATATAAAAAGTAAAGACCTCTTTTGACTTTTAAACCTAGCAAGAACAAGAGAAAATTCACTTTATCTTCATGTCTGAAACTGACTACAAAATGGAATGATGGTCGCAGATGGTGTAATAAAGAAATGAAATGGCTGATCATTCCTAGTTTTTTTCGAAGGTTACTAATTAAAAAGCGGACTTACAAGCCGTTCTCACTAATGAGAAACGGTTTTTTTGTGTCCAAAAATTTAACAAATCTAATCTGTCATTTACAAAGACTTAACAAGAGTGGCTTAAAAACATATCTGCTTGGTAAGCTTTGGTTGTTTGAAAGAAAAAACCTTTGAAAAAAGGATGCTTTTTTACACCTATCTACATATAACTGAGGAGGAATAAACATGAATCATTAAAAAAAGGATTGAATCACTTTTAGCTGGAGTCTTGGCTAGCCGGTTGTGGGCAAGGCGAAGCAGTCCCAACCAACTCACGGTTGACTTAATGCGTTGACGACTGAAGAAATTGAAACGAAAAGCCAAGAAGAAGGCAAATCCAGATCGGTCGCATGCCAAGATACCTGGGCGATACTGGGGTGAAACATGGGCTGAAATTCGAAAAAGAAGCCATGGACCTACTCACGGCCGATCGGATCTGAAGTTCGGCCGAAGAAATTGCGTTTATTCGAAGCTGAAAAGAAATGCCACAAAAAAGATATTGGGGAATGTTGGTCGTCATTTGGTCCATGCAGAAGAATAAGGCGTAACCCTTCTGAAAACGTCCTTATATTGGGGCAAGAAATTCCAGAATGGGCAAAAGACGATGATGGGGATTGGATGGGGTTATCAGGACAATTTCTTTTTATCACCAATAACGAATGCGGTAAAAGAAGCACCAACGTCCTTTGGGCTGATATTCTTAAAAGGTGATTTACAAAGTGAGCATAGGAGATGTCAACGCTGCGACTCAAAGCACAAAATGGGGTATTGGCAGCAGCATTGCGAATGGTGGGGCGATGAAACCATCTGAACAGGAATTGGCCTTTTCGCAGAATTAGCTAGTCAAGGCAGATGGATATGGGCGATACGGATTTAGCTGATTAGAAGAGGTGAAATTGGAAGTAAGGGATTTTCTGGGATTTTTAAATGCCTTAAACTATGCAGATTCAATCTGAAGCAACACCAATGCCGGCTTTTTTCCGTCACCATTCCCAAGATGGCACCGTTCAAGTGGTTATGCGACCATTATCAAATGCGTATATGCGGCCAAAATCCTCACCTGCTGCAGCAATTACAGAGAATACATTTTCGGATGAAGCCAAATTAATTTAGCAAAAGGCTATGCGCGTCCAATTCGCGAAATCCGTAAAACTACCAGCAGATGTGCAAGAAAAGTTGATTGCTACTGATCAATACGAATAAAACAAGCTCACCCAATCAAAGACACAGCCGCCTGGGGACAAAGCTTGCAGCGTGGATGTAGGTCAAATACTGGCAAGAAGAAGTCTAACATCAGTAACATAATCGAACAAGATGGGGGTGTCGAGACATGAATAAAGTATCATTTAAGTCCGTACAGAATGGTTGAACGCTCAAACGCTCACACGTAATATTGGGATTTCTAGAATCATTTAATCGAAAACAACCAATGTGCATCCATCATACCGTAAAAATCAGAATTACCACAATCTAGACCGCTTACGAAAGGTTCATCCAAACAGGGGTACCACAGTTATTTGACCAATGGCATTGTTTCTAGCACGGCAAAACGCTCGAGAAGAAACCAGTGTGTTTCAACTAGCTAGTACTGCCGTTTATAAAAACCGGGGCGGCTAGTTACCATGGGTGAGTGATGTGTACAATAAAGCCCCTTACGATTTCATGACGAAGACGCATTCAAATTGGATACGCGCATACGATTCAATGGGTTGTTTTATTTTGAAGATCATTCCGGACAATCATTTTTGTAGCGGATGGGGCCTATTTATTAACGAAAAGCAAGACCGATTTAATACTTATCCACTCGATGAAGGATTGATGATAGTGGCCATTAAAAGTTTTGGTTCATAAAGTAAAGAGTAAACGTTCAAGCAACGGTCAAAATAGAATGCTATCTTAGCCAATTATCTGATGGATTGTAGTGAATAGGCTATCAAGTTGTCGTGACTGCCGATCATGGCATGAATGACTACTGCATCACATAATGGCGTAAAGATGATGAACGACAGGTTTTCTTGTACACTTTTCAGATAAAGTCACTACTGGCGATTTACGGAAACGCTTGTGCCGGCAATTGCAACTGGCTCCTTTAATGTTGTCACTTGTTTGGAAATTGAAAAAAGTGCCGCATGGCAGGAATTGACGTTTTATTAAGGGGGAACAAAGTTAATGACCATCAAAAAAAAGAATGGCATTTTATTTATTATTTTTACTACCGTTTAATGGTATTATATCTTATTCGAAATTTTCCCCTTGCTGAGCATTTGATCAATAGCGTTCGTTCGCCAATTGGAACAAGCGGCTTTACACTCACATCATTTACAAGTATTTTTGGCAGCGACTATTATCGATGTCCATTTTCAATAGTCTGATGATTGCTGTCCTGTCTTCTGTGATTGGGCTTATCGGTTGCTGTTTTGGGGGCATAACGCTATCCATCACGCCGACACCTAAAGTGAAACGATTTTTTATCAAATTTGATCAATATGGCTTTCAAATTTCAAGGATCCAGTTTGGCTTTTGCTTTATTATTTGTTGGGAAATGCGGGGTGTTGGTACCTAATTGGTCAACAATGAACATTAAATTTTTCCTGGAAACTTTGAGGTCTATTCCAGTACAGGCCATACTGATGACGTTCATATTATTTCCAGATACTCGTTTAGCAACATTATTGCTGATCCGTATTTGATGCGATTCACCAAGAATACAAAGAAGCGGCGATTGCTATTAAAATTGCTTCTAAGTTAGTTTTTGGATGCGTGTTCGGTATTCCATTGTTTTTGCCAAGTCTATTTGGTACTTTTTCAGTGCCTTTTCCATGCATTAGCGCTTTACGCGACACCGTACGCTTTTATGGGCAACAATTATGCACTCTTACCCGATTCGGATTCAGCTATGTTTTACGGGAGATGTTGTGCAGCAAGTCGAATTAGGGAGTGCTTTAAATCCGTCATCTTGTTGTTGTTAATGACGTGATGACGTCATCAGTACATGTATAAAAAAAATGAAGAAGGAAGGGTAAATATGCAGAAAAATCAATCCATGGTTCAGCAATGCATTCTTTTTAATTCTCTCATTTATTTTACTCGCTTGGCCACTGATTGGAACACTAGTAAATTCGATTTTCAAGAGACTTTACGAGCATCGTACCAAAGTGCTTTACGTTATCCTTTTATCGCAATTGTTTACAGGCGACAATCAACTGTTTACCCGTGTTGTTGCGGAGCGTTAGTGATTGCAATAGTGCCAACGGTTATCTTACTTGTTCTCTTGCTTTTAGCGATGTACGCCGGGCAAGTTTAGTTTCCGAAATTAGACAAATACTTAGGATATTATCCAAACTTCCCTTATGGATCCAGGGTGTCATTTTAAGCGTTATATTCTTTCGTTGTATAATCAATGGTGAGGCATACTTAAATCTAACCGGATTCTGCTGTTGATTTGTGCCTACAGCCGCATCATGCATTTTGCCTATATGTCTCAAGGAATTAGAATGCCTTGTTTAACCCCAATTGAGGTTCATTCCCCTATTTGGGAATGCTGCTGAAATTCCTAGGGCTAACAAAGTGTATGCTTATTTTAGAATTGTTGGTGCCGAGTATGATGAAGGGAATTGTTTTGCAACGATTTGTTTTTGTCAACGGGGATTCTATTTTTGGCGATTTTGTCATTGGTTCAATATTTTAAGCCGGTAGCTATTACAACCATGGGCTTTATCTGAATGAAATCAGAGGTCTCGGTCTGGACATGCGCTAGTTGCCGTTTCAGTGGTAATTGTTCCTTGTAATGCGCTGGTGTTTGTCTTTTGGCGTAATCACTTAAACAAAGAACCTAAACCCAAACGAAAAAAACAAGTGAAAAGTCTCTAAAACGAAACAGCTAGTGGAAAAGGAGCGAGTTGGAAATGAGTTATATCGAGTTTAAGAACATTCAAAAATCATATGAATGGAGAAAATATGACTTTTAAAAGACTTATCTTTGTCTGTTGAAGAAGGACACCTCGGTTTAACGTTGTTGGGTCCTTCTGGGCTGTGGAAAGTCAACGCATCTTCTCAACAAAACAACGGAGGAGGAG
>Ga0163217_1053705_pt1 | contig 20577 bp, 15 predicted proteins | sample SynspAceP_FD_185933 | JGI IMG/M metagenome (GOLD analysis project Ga0163217, IMG submission 185933) | Saline lake microbial communities from Ace Lake in Antarctica - Synechococcus sp. Ace-P (PacBio error correction) | ecosystem: Environmental > Aquatic > Non-marine Saline and Alkaline > Saline ...
AGAAGATTTATAAGTTCAGCCCGTAAGCTCTTTTTAGTTTTTTTGTTTTTTAATTTTATTATTTTTTTAAAAAAAAGGGGAAATTTTTTTTTTTTAAAAAAATAAACTTTAAAAGAAGAAAAAAAAATTCCCTAAACACTGTTTTTTTCTTTCAAAATCAAGATTTTGAAAATTTTTTTTTGAAAAAGAGTCTTCCAAAGTTTTTCCTTTGGCCAACAATTCCTTCATCACAGTTTATCTCTTCTTATTTATTAAATTCCTCTGATTCGGCATAGTGATTGGAGCCAATTGAAATGCTTAACATAGATAAGCTTGGACTTTTTACAATTTTTAGCCCCTATAAAATATTTGGTGGTTATATAGATATTTGGGGGTGGAAATGCCATTTGGGTCTAGCCTGTAGGGGCTTTATTACAATAAGTTATATGCACAAAGAAATGAAAGTACGAATACAAGCCCCCGAATGCTAACATTTTTTCCTTCAAATCACTTATTATATCGTAGCTTGTTGCTCTGTAAAAGTCCTACTGCGGTGAGGAAATTGTTTCAGTTGTGTTTAATTGCCAAAATGAATCCCTTCAAAAAGCTTACTCCACTTAAGCAAAAATTATTTATTATTATTAGGGAATACTTTCCTACCGTCCTCTTTTATTGGCTTTCTGGGATAAACTGAATGTTTAATGAAAAGACGAAATAAACCTTTTGGAGAATCTCATTCTCTGCAGGGGTAACTTAATATAACACTAGAACTTTATTTTTTTATTCCCTATTTAATGGTGTAATTTGCAGCTGGCGGATAACTACCTTGTTTTTTCAATTGTTGACTATGAGCTTAACTCTTTTAAATGCTTAAAAGAATATTAATCTTTTGTCCGGAAATAAAACTTTATCCATTCTTGTGGGTATCTTTTAATTATTCTAGTCACTTTCTTTTTTGTTTCAAACTTAAAGATTACGCGCTTCTGTTAAACTAATTATATCCAATTTTTCTTTTACTTTGTTATTTCATTTTTAATGTTCGCTGACAACTGGAGTAAAAAACTTAATGAAATTCAATACCAGAACCCCAAATGATTACAATAATTAGAATTACGGTAGCGGGGAAGTATACAAGTCCATCCAGAATTACCATGTTGAAAAAGATTGGGGTTCCCTCTCAAGTTAACTAATTCATTGCTGACGGAGGTAATTTAAAACCTGGCTGAAAAACTATTTTACAACAGGTTTGGTCACTTTTGGATACGGGATTCAGCAATTAGGATACGCTGGATAATTGAATTGTCTTGAAAAACGAGTATTGAAAGATAAAGTCCCTTTTTTTTAGGGATTTGCTTGGGTGCGGCAAATCCGCTTCGGCAACGAAGTGGAGGAGGATGTGAAAAAGGATTGGGGTGGATTGATAATGGAATATCCGACATTTTGATAACATCGGATAAATAAAACGCCAATCAAAGTCCCAATATCGGATGGAATAACAATCAATCCTGCAAAGATAGTGTTATTATTAAGAAGGGTTAGATCAGCAAGCTCGTTCTTATTTTGTGCATACGTATCCATATGACAACCAGAAAATAAAAAGACAGATGTATTGTCTTATAACAACTTATGGGTATCGAATTTTCATCTGGCCGTCTCTAGTGAGGACATTTATGGTGTTCAGTTTCATCCTGAAAAGAGCCATCCAATACGGAATGCAATTGCTTAAAAATTTTTCACAGCCATTTAGCAAATGAAATCAATCGCCTGCTAATTCTATTGATAAAGGAGGCTATGAAGTCAGGGACATCTAGTTTTACCGCTAACTTAACCTTCAGTCCTGCATATTTTATGTCTGATCCTAAAAGACGATCACTATTATGCTGATGGGACTTATCATTTGAAAAGTAAAGAAATGGTCAATGCCATTTTTTCAAACGGATAAACAAAATAGCTGGACACACTCCTCAAAGTTACACCAAATGCCATACATAGTATTATCAGCAATCCCTGAAGATTATCAGATAACACCCTGATGTTAAAATGATTATACATTGTTAGGGAATCCAAATCAAACGATGCAATCTCAAATATTTTCAGAAGATTACCATTGTGATAGCTCATCTGATGTTAAGGTACAGTCAAGAAGTGGCAAATATTTGAAGACGAGTATGTACGGCATCCGCAATTAAGGCATACTCTAACTATTTGAAAACAGATTTCAATTTTAATCATTAAAGATACACACGCAAAATAGACTCGAAGCCGTTAAATGAAAATTTTTTAGGATTTTTTAGAAGTATCATTATTAGACAACGAATAGTAAAATTTGATTTTGAAATCAAATATTGCCGAAACAAAGAATTCCTCAGTCATAAGAGGGAACTTTATTAGCAATTACTATCAAAGATATCCACCTCATTTGCCGAAGGGTTTCTACTGTGCTAAGTGAGGAAGTTTTTATGCTAATCCAATTAAAGAAGCCAATTATTTAGAATGAAGAAAAAAGAAGCATTAAACCAGAAAAGCTCCGACCAGATATAGAAGAATTTAGACTTTAACAGGGAAAATCATTTGATCAATGGGAAATAAGAATTACAAGCGAGTCTTCGAGTATTAACTATCATATGGGGATAAACTAGTAAAGACGGTTCAATTTAAAAAACCAAACTAATAGGAGATCCAATAAATGCGGTTAAATTTTAAATGAAAAACAAGTAGATGAAGTATGTTATTAGATATTCGGGCATCTGAAAATGGTAACCGAACCAAACTACAGTAAATTGAGGAGATTTGTGTGAAGCATTTATGCCATTCGCTTAGAGTGGGAGGATAAAGACATGAAACAAGGTAGACAGACTATTATTTAAATTGGAAATCCGAAAAGTAGTGTTGAATAGTGTTTTGAAATTCAAATTAAAAGCTTGGTTAATTCCATTGCCCTCAAAAATATGGATCTCAAAGCGTAGTAGCACTCTGTTTGATATTAAGCAAGAGTATATTTGGTAATACCAAGCCTATGTATTGTCAGGCAAAACAAAGAATTACAAGAAGCAGTATATCATACATTAACACACTTCTAAGTTCGGGTGGTTGGCGATTATTCGTGAATAATATAGATCCGTGGATGGCAAATTATTTTAGGTTATGATTTAGAGCTATTAAAAAGATTGCTCCTCTACTAGTGTGCCTCTTGTTTGCCTGTGGCGGAGCTAAAAAGTTTTAGCAGACCTTAGTGATGCTTAAAAAATGGTGCCTCAGCAAGTAGCTGCAAATAGTTTCTTTGTATCAGAGCCGCTCAAAAAGGGGTTAATGATTAATTACCCAACCAATTGATTTTAAGGATAAAGTTTATTAATATTGCTTACTTAAACAAGTGAATAGAATAAACTTTTTTTGAACCTCCTTATAAGCTTAACTTGCTGTTAGAGATAGTAAAATGTTACAGTTCCCTATTCAATTAAATAAAAAGAATTTTTGATTCCCGTGAAGGGAAAAACTGGATATTCTAACGTTTTTACAACGGAACCATGGATGGTGGTCTGTTTTAGAAAATTTTGCTTTTAAAAAAGTGAATATTTGTTTTGACTGTTGGGGTAACTATTCGGTTCAACAACACTTTTAAAGCTCCGTTGTGTTGACAAAGAAATTTCATATGTTGGTTTCGAGCCAAATCCTTTTTTGCTCAAAAAAATTCTAAAAAAAAAAAAAATAACCCCCCTTCCCGAACTAATAGCTCTAAATAGTTTGAAAAATTCCATTCTTAATGCATTCTGGAGTTTTCAAATAAAGACCAGAAGTTGGTGTGCTAAATTTTTTTATTCAGGTAATACAGATTGACTCGCATCAAATCATCCCTAGAATCTTAAACGAACAAGAACCAAAAGATAGACGCCAGAAAAGTGTTTATACCGCTGTAATGAATTTCACTAAATTAATCATTTTTTTAAAAAGTTGAATTCTGTTGGTCTTTTCTAAAATTGATGTAGAGGGAGCTGAATTAGAGGTGCTAGAAAGTTTTACTGAAGTTTTTATAATCACCGCCCCCAGTAATCCTTCATTTTAATAGAAATTTTACCTATTTACAATAAAGAGAATGAAACTCCGGCTTAAGAGCGACCCAGATACAAAATGAATTACTGTTAAAAGATTGTGATCTCATAGCATTTTGAGAATAATTTAAAGAAGGTAAATAGTGTAGCCAACTAGAAGAGGTAATAGACCTTCGGATTCATTAATTTGGATCATTCGTGATCTAATTATCTGTGTACCTGAAATCAGTACTTTTAATAAATATTAGAACTTACTTCTAGGGTTAACCTTTACAATGAAGAACTCAGTTAGCATTTAGCAGTCGTACTAAAACTGTAATGGACACATATTGCAGACCCCAACATTGTTATTTGATCAAATGAATGGTATCTTAATTAACTTGGTTTGATCACAAGAGTTGCAGCAAAGGAGAAGATTAATCCATGTGAAGCTGGTCCAAAAAGAAGTGGCAAGAAACAGTTTGCTGCGCTTAAAAAGAAGGGAAAGGAAAGAAAAAGTACGATTCTGGCATAAATGGGAGTGAGTGGGGGAGTAGACGTACCACTTATTGCCTAATTTCCCGTTAAACAAGCACAACTAAGGCCCTTGTCGTTTCATTTGACAAAGGTTGGAACTCAGAAATTGCGGTTCAGAATATAAACAGTAACAAATTAATCCGAATTACCTCGATGCCACGGATTTATATACATTGGTAGTGGATTGGGAAGCAGTTTAGGCGATTTGCAGCTCGACCCTACCCTGAGAGCAGGAGTGAACATTGATATTGAGATTGTTAACAGATCATGCCATTTATAGGAACTTTATATAAGTTTGGCTGCAACGCCACAACATAAATGATGTGATTAGCGTTCTAACGTAAAACAGAAGAATCTCATTACTACCAAGGCTTGGTGTTTGTAATAAGCGCAGATTCACAGTCAAACAAATTAAAGACATTCATTCTAATTAAACGGTACCTGAAAAATTGAAGTCATATCCATTCTGTTTCATTTTATTAAAAGATCTATTAGTTCTGCGTTTTAAACAGCCTTTCCATTCATAAGCCCAATCGACCTGGGCCCTCCTATCGTAAAAGATGAAATAAAACACATTAATCCCCAAGAAATAGGATGGCAGGAATTCATGGTGGGAAACACCACGAATCTATTTTACGAACGTTTATCAAAATTACATTAACCTACGAATTTAAGGTTGACAAGAAGAAAGCGCAGTTTGTAATTTGTTTGCTCTGGAACAAAATTACAAAAGAAGAAGCCTTAATAGAAGCTATGCAGAGCCGATTTTATAATCCAAGTCGAATTGATTCAAGACAAAGAGTATTAATTTTGTAAAAAATTAGGGCTTACTTTGGAAGAGTTTGAACTGGAATTCTATGAAAAGAAGGCTCCAGGCGTCACGAAGACTTTCAAACTGAAGTGGGATTAAGAAGTCATTATCCATCTATTAAAACCCTCTTAAAATGGGCGTATAGTTTCTTTAATTAATGGAATTAAGGATACAAATAATTATTTATCTCTCTCCTAATAACATGGGGTAATGTATGTTTCAAAAGCATCAATTACGCGCTGAATTAGCAAAAGGGGGATAAAGTTTATTTATAATCCAATCCGGAATCTTACTTCCACTTTTCAAAACAGATAAAATTAAGGATAATCTATAGTTGTTAATTACTATCCAATCTTTAAGGGAAATCTTTCTTAACCAAAATGTACTCTTCAATTTACTAATAAAAGTTGCAAATTAGTCATTCTGATAAATAAAATAGGACTAAGCCTGATGTGTTTATGGTCTTACAACAACCAATTACTACCGACTGATTGGTTTTAAGCAAAGTGGGATTCTCCATCCGATGGATGCAGGTCTATCAATAAAGATTCAATTTCTATTGGGTAATTATGTGGATGTTATATTTTATGCTCTGATTTTATTCTAAAGAATTCTCGGATTTAGAAAAGCTACAAAAATTGATTCCTCATGGGCTGTCTTCCCTATTTGCAGATTTTGGGAATTAAACATTGGGATGAAATAAACTGGTTAATATTTTGTTTACGTTGGGCACTTTTTATAGAAAATCTAGATACGAGAAACTTTAAAAAACGATTATTGGGCCAAATCCCAAACCACTTTCATTCATTGGTGCTTCAAATAGGCCACTAAGATAGTAATGTCTCTGCTTGGGTAACTGATGAAGTTTATCATTTTACTTGAATTTTTCTAAATTCTAAAAACGTAGTTTGTTAATGGCGTTTGTAACTTTCAGAGAAAATTCCAGTAATAATTTTCCGATGGACGCATTTTAGTTGGCTATAAACCTAGTGAAACCAATCTATTTCCATTCACATGTAAGATTCTGAGTATTTAATACAGGAAGAGTAGTTATAACATCACACGTCGAGTATATAAAAAAATCTAATCTTGTGAAATGGGTTAGTAGTCGAAGGTAGCCTATTTTGGAAAAGTAATACCGAAATTACTTCGAATTTGAAATTTTTTACAATAGACAAGAAATGCAAAACAAAAGGAAGCAATATGCATGAACTAATTCATAGTCACATATTGAAAATATTGAAAGATATATGTCCTAAGTATCTACTTAAATTAAAATAGTTAAATGCTGTGTTCAATCCATAAATCTACCACTTATACTTGGTTCTTTATTTCTTTAATTTGTCGAAATATTCCATTTGAAATAAACGCTCAATTAAAGTTATGGGAGGATGCTATTGAGGGAGTTAGTCGAGCTATTAATAGTTGATTACCAGCTTATGGTTATTACACGATATGTGTTTACAAAATATACTAGGCAACTGCACTGATAAACCGCAATCGACGAAAATTATTTTTATGTCGGAGAATGTTACATTCAGTAACTCCAAATACAACTCAAACTGTATTGGGTTGATTCTATTTTTTATACGTTTTTAGGCCTAGTTATTCTAACGTTTATAGTCCAAGTATTTATTTCCCCACTGCATTTAACGAAAAGTAATCCTCTGCATAAATTGGAGCGATTTTTTTGTCTCATCTAAATTCATCTAAAGTTTTTCAAACGTCACTCACCATTTCATCAACATTCAGTAATTTTAAATCCACTCCACCATCAACAGTACTTCGTCAACCGAGCCTCTTGAAGCCAATACTGGCCATCCACATGCCATTCTGGCCGTCGGCCCATACATATTCCAAAAAGGTTCTTCCATTTTATTGGGAAAAAGCAGGGCTTTTGAATGAAGAAGATAGATTTTAGTTTTTTGTTCGTCATATACAGGCCTACAATGATTTTACTTTACAAATCATTGTCGATGTATGGCTTCTTACTTGAGTGTTGAAGTAGTCATACTGTTCTTCAGGGATATTTCCTCTGGCTATGACTAGCGTTGTTGTTTGATTATTAGCGCACTTGAATTAGCCTCGTAACTGCCTTTAATATCTCGATTCTGCCTACGAAAAACAAAATAGTAACACGTGAATGGGGCTGCTCTGCTTGAAAGTCAGTAATCAGCAAAATTTATCAACGAGTAAAAGTGTTCTTTGATGGTGGTAAACTTTTGACAGCATAGTGCAGCCACAACTTGTAAAATTGAAGTTTAATGCACCTGCATTCTTTTTAAGTGATTTAAGTCGATTTTCGGGTTACAATTTCACGTTATCATGATTGGAACGACTTACATTTTAGTGAATAAAAAATCAGTGATATAAATACAAAAGTCTGGAGAAACTATTGGATAACATCAAACTCTAATATTTTTTTAGCAACCGATAGAAATTGGAATACTAATCTCTGAAATGTCTTTTTTGTTGTAGAAGTCATCCTCTTCTCCTATTTTTAAATACGCATGTTCACATGTAGAGTAGGGCTAGAGATTAAACAACTTGAATGCCTTGATTTTGAATAGTATTGATAAGAATGTCGACAATGGCGTGTCATTTCCTCCGTAATTCTGTTGGAAGGTACTTGAAATTTCAAGGTCAAACGGAAATAATAATGTTCAAATCGGCTTTTTTAAAATTTCAAAAGTAGTATTCAAAATTCCTAAAGGTATTCATTTGTCATTTTAAATAATTATCATTCAATCTATTAAAATGATACGATGATACAAAGCTATTTTTTTATAGCTTTGTAATTCTGTTTGAAATCATCTTACGGTTTTACTTTATTCGTATGAACATTTTGTTTGTCTAACTGTCTTCTTGTTTTTAGCTACCGATCACTACGATTGGTGAAGAATTATCTTTTCAACAGATCATGTGGTCATACTTGTAAGATTATTGGCTTTCAATTTGTAATTGTGTCAGATGGAATGTATGAATTAATTAAAAGGTATGATATTGCATTGTATTTTCTGATTCGCCTACCAAAGCATATTTGAAGACAATCGTTTGCATTTGGCGTTCAGGAAGATTTGCTCGATGGTGTACTAAGCTGATGCGTAGTTTTTATGCTTTGTTGCTATGCATCAGATAGAAAGCTTATTTATTGAATAATTGGTTGCAAAATGAAAGTTTTAAGCAGATGCAATTGAAGGGCAAAACCTTCGCAGCGTTATACCGCTTTCAATGTTTTCAAAAAAATGGTAAGTATTCTTCTTGGTTTGATGTGGAAACGACTCTATCATCTGGCGAAATTTAGTCTAGCAATAAGCGCTGAAGAAAAAATAGAGGAAGGTTTTCCTTATTTAAAAGAATACTACCTCATCCTCTTATTACTGGCAGCCTCCCCACTAATTGGCCAAAGGTAGACGAGTTAAAATAATGATTTCTAACAAAAAGCATCACTATTAACAATCGCGTTTAACTTCCTGCCCGACTTTCTCCTCCGCGCCTATCAAAAGATACCTCTAAGTTAAGATTTGTTTGGGTTTTATCAGACAGTTTCATTATGGTAGAGGATTAGAAGATTTTTATTGAAGCTGCGAAAGGTTTTATAAAGATCAAATGACGAGCTTTGTTTTCTAAATTGCGAAGATTTAAATGCAGGTTCTCCCGCCTGCACAGATTTTGTCAATACAAATAAATGATTTTATTTTTTCATCAACACACCCCAGTTGACGCAGCCGATGCTTACGTACCATTTAAGTGATTTATGAAATCGTAGGTTTGGCTGATTGAAACAAGTCGTCAGATCTCAATAGATATTCTGCCTCACCCATAACTTTTGCCTCTTGCAAGCAGGTTTATTTGTTTTGGCTACTACTCAAGGCTCAGTCAATTTTTGAATCAAAAGAAAGAGTTTCGGGATATTAGTTGAAACAGACCAGTAAGGCTTTGCTAAAGGGGTAGAAAATCTATATTGACTAGAAAAATATGAATTGATAAGGGATAATGAAGAACGATAGCATAAACTGCCTAAAGGCATTTGGATTTGAAATGAACTTAAAGCCGATGAATCTATTAAACTTAATCTAATGAAGAAACTGTTTTTTAATAATCCTAAGCCCCCATATGGCCATGCTAATTTGGCCGGAGTGCATCGGGCTCGTTTTAATCAGGCAATTATTTTGCAGATTTTGGTTGGCATCCATTGTCAGTAGCCGTGCGATGAAGATTATCGAAGAAGAAGGTGACCCCTGTATTTGTTTAAAAACAGTTTCTGATCAAAACAGAAGTAATCAAAGTGCAGCTAATCATACAAATTCAACTGTGCTAATTGGGGGATAATAGCTACGAGGGCTTTTCTCAATTAAAAACAGAAGGCTAATCGAGATATTAAAAATCAGAAAGATAGATTTTATTTGGGTCAATTTCCAGTTTACTACCACGGCTAATAGACTTGGCTCGTCAGTATAATAATGTTACAAAATTCCCTAATGGGAAATTACGATCTACTTGACATGGGTTACCAGCCGAAGAGTGCGGTTCTTTTCTGTCTTAAAGCAGGGTTTCGAATCAAGTTGAAAAATTAATTCGAACCATATGCAGTTTCCAAGGCTAGTTTATAACGGAGTGCTATCTCTTATTACCAACCCCGTATTGATCGGAATTTCAAGAAATAAAAGGATCATCATGTTGGAAAGCCTGGATTTGACCACTCGACATATAATTTTAGGAGGTGTCACGAATTACATGTCACAAAGAAAGACGCACTCATTATCATGGAGAGCAATGCTTACGAAGTCTGTTTTTTTCATTAAAATTGCTTCTTTAAAGCAATAAAAAGAGTGGAAATGGAAGCTGGGCAAAAGCAACAAAAGCGTTTATTTTAAATTCCGGGAAAACACACCCAGCACAAGCCCCGTAATACAAATCCATTAAAAAAACTATGCGAGCAGGACATAGACAAATATTGGAGTGATAGTATTTTTTGAAGACATTCCCGAAGTTGCCTTTCTGCAGATTCCTTCTATGTTTTTTGAAGACAAGGCTACAAAGGAGGTCTTGGTTCTCCGTGGATACTGAAACAAACATTTATACGCCCCAAGTTTTTTCAAAACACCAATACTCAAAGCCCATCTGCCTATTTTTTTGCCCATATTTCTCATGGAAGTTCACCACATAAACCTAAGAAATGCAATGCAGATTTATACCCCCCGTTCAATATTATGAAGAACGATCGACTTAAAATTAGACACGCATCAGGTCCTCACAAAAACTTTTCCCCCGAGTGCTTATCTCGAAATACCCGAAATGGAATCCGGATTTTTAAATGGAATTAATAGATATTTTGTAAAGAATCTAAAAGAGATTAGTAAAAGCTATTGAAGCGTAATTTAAATAAGAGCAAACCTTGATTTAAAATATAGAGTTTATAACCTAACTGAATGAAAAGTATTATTACCTCTCTGAATGTATATCCTAATTTATCGACCCCACTTACCAAGGATAGGCAACTAAAAGGAATACTTAGGTTTCCTTCAATGGCAAATATTCTCTCGTATTTCAAATCTGGGTAGCTGCATATATCCATTCTTCGGTCCTCTCGGTCTAAAATTAAGAGTGTTAAAGAGGTATGCATGGTGTACAGCGCTTCTATGTCGGTTTGCCCAGAGTTTTGAAGACAGGCTTCTACTCATTCTTCTTAAGAGAAGAACTGGATATGGTGTTTTACTCTTGAATGATTGTCATTGCATTTATTATTTCCAAAGGCAAGTGGTAGCGTGAGCCCTGAGCTCTCAATTGTTGCGATGGTGTCATAAACGATTCCTTGCTCTGAATAATAAATTGCATATTGCTTCTAAGTATATTTGAGGACTGCGAGGCGATTCTTGTCAACTTGTCTAAATTGCGTTGTAGAAAGAATCGTTGAAATCAATAATTACTATAAATACTTGTTTCTCTACAATAATATACGGAGTTGGGTTCTGAGAATAAGACATGCAATTATGGCATTTTACCAATAGGTTTTTTGACACAACGATTCTCAGTGGTTTATAGAGCTAGCTTCTACGATATGCATACCTTCTGTGTCTCTAACATTAGAGGTGCTAGATAATTTGCTTTAAACTTGAAAGGTTGAAAGGATTTTGTCAAACTTAGGTACGAGCTGTTTAGTACAATGTTCTATGATTGAGACGGGATTAGATATGAGATATCTATGAAGATCAATGCGTGAACCCGCATTCTAGTGAGCTGCAATGGGTGTGGGAATCGAATATGGCATTTTAAGGATAGTCGTGATGAAAGAATTAGAAGTTTTGGTTTTTCACCTATAGCGTACTAATCCTCTTAGCAGGGCATTAGATAAGGATAGACCAAGTTTAATTCACAAGAAATACACTTTACATTAAGAAGGAGTTTCATAGAAGATGTAAAACAAGCAGATACACTTAGTTCGCAAGTTTTAAGGTAGTTTTGAGATAACGAGGATTTAGACTTGGTGACAATTGATTACAATTCAGTATCTCCAATGTAAAGTCATCATTCAACGATTACGTCCTTTGACTATCAAGTATTGATTAGAGGGGTCGGACTATTGATGATAGACCTCACATTTATACTAGCTTTCTATTTGTCTTAATACTTCCGTCTGCTGATCACATGAAAAGATGGATTTGTATTGCTTTAAATCGGGAATATTGATTTGTTTGACGGATATGATATAATTTCTGACACATCGGTTTCGACACAGCCCTAGATAAAGCCTCTTTATTCGAGTCATTGGGTGTGATTTACTGCTGTCTATCGGTAAGTTTCTTTTCTTTGAAATTTATCTCGTACACAACGCACTATATTGTGGTGGCTTTAGAGATTGCCACATCTCTACAATTTCCTTTATACAAAGCCTAATTGTGAATATCGTGCAAGTGTTCAGAGAGATAATCTAATGCTCAACGCATTGACTGTTTCGAAGGAGATATATCTCTTTATAGACATAATGAAAAACGAGCCCTCATAAAAAAATGTAAAGTGGGTGTTCTTACCCTATTTTTTCATAAATATGATTGCATTCCATTGTGTGGGTAAGAAATAAAAGATACTTATTGAATATAAAGTTCCTCCATCAAGATTATTTTCTCCTATGCTGTGATGACTTTCTGAGTGGCGAAAGAACCTCAAAGAATTTACTTTTATTGGGTGGCAGAAGTTTTATTTCGCCTCAAAGGCCTTTTTGATGTCAATTTGATGCCTTTTTGAGCTGTAATGAAATTAAAACTCCTAACATTCAGCTCAAATGGTTGGTTCGGGTCTTTAATTGGAAGCTTCTGCAAAAACGAGCATTAGGTTGTAACGGTATTAAGTTTTTAGGGATTTAAAAAATCAAATGAGTTGAAGAATGAATATCTAAGTTCAGATGTGTTTAATTCTATCAAGTGTTCTGAAACATGGGCCTTGTAGTAAATGGAAGCACTTTCTATCGGATTGTAAAGTTATTTTGTCACGGAGATAGGGTGTTTCCTGATTTATAAGAGATTATACTGGCAATATTTTTATAATGTTGGAAATATTGGCCAATTTCAGAATCAATGAAAATACCTTATATTCTAAAAGGAATTCTAACGAGATTTGTTAAATGCCTTTAAGCAAATTAAATGCCATATACCCTTTAAAGAAATGTGATTTCTTTTAAAGAATTCTAGAACTAAGGTAAATGAAGTTTTTTGTATACGGTTTTACAGAATAGTTCCTGTAGTAACTTGTCCCAAATTAATTCTGAATAAAGTTGCAGTTGAATCAGCGGTTTAAATACTATTACAATAGTCGTATTTGGGAATTATTTCAAGTATTTACTGTATGGATTTTAGTTTTCCCCTTATGGTCGGGTTCAAAATAATTTTGCAGTGATATCTCATTTGTAATCATTTTTCTGCTTGGGTAGATAATTTTTAAATGAGAAACTTAAGGTTTTATCTTCTTCCCTTTATTTACTCTTCAATTGGTTATACTTTCAATCGCCCTTTTCTTTAAAAAGATAGAACGTTATATTATAATCGAATTTATAGTGAAGAATATGTTTGATGAGATTGCCATTTTTGTTGCATATCCCATTCTTATTTAATTTTTTATTGGATCAAGTTTTTTTTTAATGGATTGCAATAAATCAAATTTCATCAGAGAGGTTTTTTTTTAAAGAAAAAAAAAAAAATTTTTTTTAAAGAAAACTGGGAAAAAATGGGGGTTTTTTTTTTTTTTCTTGTAACGTAGTAACTTTTTTGTCTTTCTTGTTTATTTTTAGGGTTGGGCAGGAGGTTTAGCCCCTCACTTAGTTTGCCAATTTAATCAATTAATCTCAATTACTTCCTATAAGTTCAACTATTGCGATTTGGGTTTTATTTTTTTAATACTATTAAAAGCGAAGATAGAGATGGAAAGTGTCACTTTTGATATTATTGTAATTCCTATTTTTTTACTTTCGCGACTTTTTAGATTCGACTTTCTACAACCTTCTTTTTCAGAGGTGCTATCTTTTGCAGGACACTATTGGTTTACTTTCAGAGAAAAAAGGTAAATTGCCCCTGTTAACGATTGCACTTCCATTGTTAGTGTTAATTCACTCTACAAACCCGAAAATATCTTTAGATTGGAGTCCCGATGAAGTAAAAGAGTTTTCCGGGAGAGCTATCTAAGGGTAAGTTTCTAATGGAGAAAAGCCTATATGCTTGGTGATGAGAAAGACTTTAAAAACTTCAAGAACAAAGTGAAGAACTTTAACGTTTTGAGAATTTAAGTTTTATTAGTCATGTAAGTAACTTTCAAGCACAAGAAAAGAATTAAGCCTTTTTTATATGGGAGAATCTTTTTATTGGGCTTCCTTGGTTCGCTATTCCTAGAATTATAATTTCCATCTAAGCCCAGAAATGTAATGTCAAGAGAGGTGGCAACAGCCTAATGGATTTAAGCAGGTAAGAATCGATGCGTCTATTAATTTTCCAATGCTAGTTGAAGCGTAATATTAAATTTTGATTTCAAGATGTTTGATAATGGCATTGTTTTTTGGCATGGCTTATAATGGTTTGCTTGAAGTTTGGGTTGGTATAGGTGAATGTAAATTTGTTATAATTATTAATTCCATAAATAACAGTTTTTACGCATGCCGAAAGGAATATTACATTAGTATTTTGGATGCCTTGATTCAAGTTTTTCTATTTTGGGCGGTTAGTTATTTGGTTTTTAAAACTAAATGAGAAGAATACAAAACTATTTTACAATTGAATAGAAGAATTTTAGTATTTATGAAAAGAAGCTTTCAGCATTTTAATAGTATCGAGAATGTTTTTGACACTCCTACTCTCCACTATAAAAATGAGAAGTAAGTTGCTTAATCCTAGTAGAGGCCGTAATTTTTTTAGAATAAAGAATATTCTTATTTTTTGAGCAAAAAGGCTAACTTCATGTAATTCACGTTAACGTGGGTTATGATTCACTTACCTCTTGTGCGGCCTTTCAGAAATTCTATTTTAACATATTCATGATTTAGAAGCGCTAAAGTTAAGTCAGGATTAAGTATTGGTTTTTTAAAAATTATGGTTTGATTTCCATATCGAATTGCCAACATAGTTTACAACTATTTTCAGAGTTTTAGTAAAAAACGAGATAAATTCAATTGGTAATTACAAAACACCTCATTGTCGTAAATTCCAATCCATTATGCCTTCTTGAATTTAAAAGAAAAACAATCACACTAAAAATGTAGAGTTTTTGCAATGGGGTAAAAGAAAATAAAAATATATTCCGTCTGATTAAGCATTAGAGGCTTAAATTGTAAACGTTAGTAATTGTTGGCTCACCAAGTTGATTCGTTGGTTAAAGAGTTAATCGATCCCGTTTAGGTTTTTTGAAATTAAAGTGAATTTAAGTAATGAAGAAGTATTCTTGGAATATTACAATGCGATATGTGACTTTAGTTTTCTATTATAGGGGTTGGTTTGCCTATTATTGAGGCTCAAGCGGTAGGTCGTCCTTGTAAATAACGAGTTAATGTAGCCCTCATGATGAAGTGGCAGGGGATGGTGCTTTGTTAGTTGATCCGTTATAATATCCACTGCTATTCGTGAGGGTATTGTTGCGATTGATTATGATGACAACCTGAGAGAAGGGCTTGATAGATAATGGGTAGATAATGTAAAGCGTTTTTCAGCAGATAGGATCGCATCTCAATACCTCGAACCTTTTATCAGACGTTAGAATAAATGATTGGTAGGTTCCTTGTTTGTTCATTAACCTTAACTTTCGTTGGCTTAAATTAAACTCAAAAATGGAGGCACTCATTAGCCCATACCATTCATTCAATCTTTACCACTCAGAGTGGGGTCGAATGCGATCACCTCTGATTGAATTTTCGGAGGCTTCTTTGACAAAACTTATCGATCCTTCAACTAAAGACTTGATTCAACTGACGATGTTTCCATTCTAATTGAATTGGCTATTTAAATGGGGGCATTCTTCGTCGATCAATTAAGAAGGCGCTTTTGTTATTGTGCTTTTTTGATCAGAAAACGAGAGTTGTTGGTGTTCTCGAGATAAAAATGGGGCATGTGTACCTTGTTATATTACAAGACGGAAATCACTTTTTTTGCTTGCTCTACCTCAGTGAAATCATTGTTGGAATTGAAAGAGTAGAGAGGGTATCGAAACAAAACAGCAATCGGGAGATTACATTTCTTTATGGATATGTGCAAGCGCCTGAAACTTGATTTGCTGGTGTGAACAATTGCTTCCTGCTCATTATTTTAAAATTAACGCGACGTGAGTTAGAGATTCAAATCGTATTGGTCTGCTACCGCTCATTTTGATTATACGGTCGAAGGTAGAACCTCAAGAACAACATGCCTTTTCATTTCAACAACTGTTGGAAGACATAAGCGATAGAGATCAACTTCCTTTATCTGAACCAGATTCAGACATAGCAATTTTTGGAAGTCTCAAAAAAGTGGATCAGCGAAGTCGATCTCCTTCTGTTCATTCATTTAGACTATTTGTGTGTGTTTAAGAAAACGCAAAAAAAATAGGAAAGATCAATTAACTTGATTGGTTTTAGAGATTCTTTTGCTGAAGGAGAACTTTATGATACTTTTGGAAGGATTTCAAATCTAAAGGTGGTTATTAAATTATCCAAAAAACTTAAGAAGTATACTAAGTCGGTGGGTAAACAACCCGCACAAAGTGCTTTGAAAGAAACCTAATTCTCAACTAATTCAACAAGATTATTTGATTTAGACTATTTGGACCCTACTTATCACGATTTATATCCAAAAGCAAAGCTTCAGAAGAGTTTGGGGACTTGTCTTTCTAGTAAGTGCTCAATTAATAGCAAGAGCGTCCCAGTGTTTTGTGTTTTCAAAACCAAGATTTGAGTTTCCATACTTATCGAACAGTAGGCTGATGAATTTCCAAACAAAAATTGTAAACTGCCAATTACCTGCTTTAATATTGATCGCAAGTAAACAATTGGAACATCCTGTCATTGCTTTTCTCGGAATGGAAAACGGTTTGATACTTTTTAAATTTACCTGATGAACAGCAAAACCGCAAAATTGAGAGGAATCGAAGGAATTTTAAAAATAATTAGGGAAAAGTACTCCCAGAGTTAGATTTAATATAGCTGATATCGAGACTAAGTTTTTTTTAATGAATTTGCTAAACGAAAATATACTCCAAGACCGTTTTGAAACAGACCTAAAAATGGGTTTCCTCGTATGACGGTTTCAAAGCGTAATCAATTGAAATAAAGCTATTTTTTATATTAGAAGCGTGGTTTCACCCAGAAAATTGTATCCATGAATAGAAAAAGCTACTAATCTTTTATTGATTGTATTATCCGGCTTTTAAGCCGGAGGTCCCATTAAGTCGGTTCATTAATATAGCGAATGCATTAAAGAAGAACTAGATTAATATCTATTGTAACTTCTGCTATGATTTGAATGTGAGCAACCCTGAAAGAAGTTGATCTAAATAAATGGGTAGTGCCAATGGAATTAGAGTGATTTTCTCGATAATGAGCACAAAAGAAGGCTAATCTTTAAGGCGTTGATAGAAAGAATGTGGGGCCTGATATTGTTATTTTAATAGTTTTGTTTCGAAACCTTTACTTTAATTCCTTAGCATCGCAAAGAACTTAAGTAGAAAAGATAGTTGTAGCACCAAGAGGGGATGCTAGACAAGCAGCTTTAGAAATTAGCCTCTAAAAAAAGAGGCTTATTTATCTCTTTAATCGAGAATGCTGGGATTATTTCGAGGAGTTTTAATGGCTGCCTCTTCTGAAATTAGAGAAAAAAGGAAATTCAACTCACTTTTTGAATTAATTGATGTTGTCTTGCCCAGAATAATAGCAGGAATTGCAACTCAACGAAAATTGAGAAAGAAGATTTTAAAAAAGTGGGAATTTAAAATTGATCTTTTTTTTCTAGAATCAAATGAAAAGAAAAATTTTAAATTTTCATTCAAGTCTTGAATAAAATTGATAATCCCGAATATTTTCCTGGATAATTTAATGGCCTATTGAAGACGAAGAATATGGAATGATGCCAACAGCTAATGAAGAATGTTAAAATGTCTACTATCGTATTAAAGGAAATTAATTCATCCGTCTCAACTTTCCTAAAGTGTTGAAAGAAATATCAATTATTATTTTTTCCAACAAAGCATGAAATTTATGGCATGTTTTATATACAGAATCGCTTATGTGCTTCTTTGCCTGTAATTAAATAATTAACACTCCCTTGGATAGCCTAGAGAAAGAGAATGTTCGGCTTTGACATGCCTTTAAGAATTTCTTCCTTTGCTATCAAATTCAACTTTTACTGAATGAGGGTCAAGAAGATTTACAATAAAACGAGTATCAGCGGCCTTTGACTACAGTAATAAGTATATGTACATAAATAATGTAGTTAGAACAAAATAGAAAATTATTTAATGTTAAGACAGATTTTATCCATTATACGACAAAGCGACTTTGAAGTCGGTTAAGGTTTTTTTATAGAACAATTATGCGTATTTTTATAAATGCATTTATTTTAAATCGTACTGCTTTCCTTTTGTAAATAAAAGTAAATTGTTCTTAGGTTTGTTTGGAGCTAAAGTAGTAAGGTGTCGTTATCAAACCTAATGTAATATTAAGTACCTGGAAATTAGCAGTTTGGAAGATTATTCTTGGAATAGGAGAAGAAGGTGTGGATTGATAATTTAGCAGTTGTCTCCATGGATCAAACTGTTGTTTGTCACAAAGGGGTTATTTTTGTTGTGTGGGAATCATAATTATAAAAAGTCAATTTTGATTTACTGACATTACCCTATAATTTTTGGAAGATGGGTGTTTGGATTGGTGCAAGTCATGTATTGTATGTCCCTGGAGTGACCGTGCTAAGTCACATTCTGTATAGCCGGGTTAATTCAGTTCGCTACCTCTACATATGGAAGCCACTGTTATTTACAGGAAATCCAGCTAAGAATCAAAAAAAAGGAAATAGAATAAAAATTGAATTTCAATCCATTACTGTTTGCTACAACAGTTCAAAGACATTAAAGACTGTATTCCAGTCGGTTTGTCGAGTCAGTCGTACACCACATTTTGGAATACATTGTGATTGATGGGGAATCAAACTGATGATACGTTAGATATATTCGTTTCTTTGGAAAATAAAATAATCATGAGTCGTGAAAAGACAACGGATGTATGGAGCATCAATAAAGGAATCGCAATGCACTGGGTGAAGTGATTGGTATATTAAATTCGATGATTTGTATGTTGATGAGAATGTGCTTGCTGAAGTAGTGGAGAAAATGAAAATGACCATTCAGATGCCTTATATAGCCGATTTAATTACGTTGATGCAGTAGATACTAATAAGGTTGTACGTTATTGGAAGTCTGGAGAATACAAAGACAATTCTTTTGTCTCAGGATGATGCCTCCACATCCACTTCTTTATCAAAAGGGAGTTTTATACTCGTTCGGTTTGGTTTAGCTTGGATTTAGTATCAGCGCTGACTATGAGTTGAATGTGCGAATGGTTATGAAAAATAAGGCAAAGCTTGACTTATTACGCCCGAGTGATTGTTCATTATGAAGTGGGGGGATGAAGTAATGCTAGTCTCTCTAATCGAGTAAGAGCGAAATAAGAAGACCGGAAAGCATGGGAATGAAACTGGCCTTCAGCCCAAGTCCTATATTTTGTTTGTTTAGCCGTTGAGGAAGATTGTTCATCTTAAGCGATAAAAAGTTGCGCAGAGCACCATTTTACCGCTTAAATGAAACATACATTCAATTTAACAATGTATCAATCGGCGTATTTGCTTCGCAATACTGGTAATTTTCAATGAGTAAACATCCATCGAAAGTCAATAGTTGTTGGGGACAGATATTTTAATAATTTGATTTTCTTTCAGGATACGCTCTCACAGTAAGCTACCGTAATTGTTCTTATGTCTTTTGTTTTTTTGGTAATTCCTCGTACAATCCAAGAAGTACCTGGATGGTTTTTAGTGCCTCTCGATACTATTTCGTTTTACAACGACATCATACCTCGACTCAGCTCAGGCAACCACTCGAGGTACTAAAAATATGTATCGAAAGGGGCACTTCTTGAAATCGCCTTCGAGTCAATAAAATAGTATCGAAAGCCATTAGATAAACGCATAAAAAAAGCCTCCTGAATAATCCAGAGGCTTTAAAATTACAGTGAATTTCTAATGCTTAGAATTTCGTTCGCTTTCTTCTTTGTTGATGACTCGCTGTTGTAATCGTTTTTGGTAGAATCGAACTTCTTTCTCTGACGCATAAGAGAATGAAACTGACTAACCATATACCCTTTTCCGTTACTTTCGGTTTCCTCTTCTAGCTCCCTCATTATAAAATCCTGCGTTTGGGAAAAGCTTCATCTCTTCAATCCCGCCCGTCTTTCTTTGAGTTCCTATGGTCACAATTGGAGACTCCACAAATGGTAAATCACTTGCGCTGCGTATCTAGTACTCACCATCATGCCAAATATCAGTAAAAGTAGCGCGGTAGCCAATTCCATTTCCAATTCTGAAATTCCGTGGAAGGTAAATAAAAAACCTGCTCCAAAAGGCAAAGCAACTTATTGTTCAATATTCTTGGATGTGACCTCAGTTCTTAAGTTCTTCTTAAATTGTAGGTAGAACCCTTGTATTCAGTGTTGATTTAAGTAAAAAGCAC
>Ga0163217_1000397_pt1 | contig 20574 bp, 12 predicted proteins | sample SynspAceP_FD_185933 | JGI IMG/M metagenome (GOLD analysis project Ga0163217, IMG submission 185933) | Saline lake microbial communities from Ace Lake in Antarctica - Synechococcus sp. Ace-P (PacBio error correction) | ecosystem: Environmental > Aquatic > Non-marine Saline and Alkaline > Saline ...
AAAAGAGAGAGATAATCGTGGATTATCAATACAAACAATTAGAGATACATTAATTTAAGAATTATTTATAACACTCGCACCGTGAACAACCCGAGAAGAACTGACCCCCATGATAAAGAATGGGTAAAACAAAACCATGTTAAACAGTATGGGGTCACCCTAAAAAATAATTTTAATGATAAATAATTAAAAAAAAATTATGGTTTCTAAAAAGTAAGTGGAACCTAGTTGAAGAAATAATAAAATAGTAAAATAAGAAGTTTGGAAATAAAAATCTATGGTGGCTCCAATCTCAATTCCACAAACCATTTACCACCTTCCCCCTCCTACAACTTCGACTTCGGCTCAGTGGTAAAAAACTAGTCCGCATAAAAATGTTTAAAATTCAAAATTGGCTTTGCTTATTTGGTTTTTTTTTTTTTTTAAGGTATTCAATGGCCATCTCATTCTTCGATTGTCATAAACAATGTTAAAGGAAAACTTTTGGAGTAATTTTTTTTTTAAGAAAACTTTAGGAAATATTTTTGTTTTTTTTGCTAAAAGCTTAAAATTCGCGCCTTTCTTCAAAAAACATAAAGTATTTCTGAAAATCCAAAAAATACTTAAATTCCAGGTTTTTCCCTTGTTATCTATTCAGGTATTAAATTTTTGTTACATAATGTCCATCTGCGTTTAATAATTTAAAATTAAAAAAAATCGAAAATTAAAAAGTTTCTAAGTAAATATGCTAATTTGTTTACTATAATAATTTATCCTTTTTCTTATTTTACTGTAATCTTGAGACCTTTCACTACTTTAATTCATGAATTTAAGGTTCACGGTTAATTCTGCAATTACTATAATACGAATAATAAAGTAACAATTGTACTTAGGTCTTATGGTGATTCCTAAGGAAAGTTTTAAAAGTTGGCCTTTTGTAGATTAGTGGGCTTTTTTTAAATAAAAAACCTTTTAAATTGGAATATTGGTCTTTTGTGTAAGAAGAAGAAAGCATAAGTACCGTTCGAATAAATAAATCATATTATTTGTTGTCTGATGGACCCTTGCATCATTGGCCTTTTTAATCGCTTGTATTAAGTTATTTTATATTTTTTTTATTGATTTTAAAACGAACATATTTTTTTAGTTACACTAGCTTTAATTTAATATCTCCAACGTAATTATGAATTTCTTTTATAAACATTGGTTACCTAATAACAAACCAATTTAAACTGCACAATGGTTCTCTTGTTTATAATGAACGGTAAACAAAATTTTAGATTTAATGAAGTTTAAAAATGTATACGAGGAAATATAATATTGGAGTTTTGTGTATTATACTAATAAAACTAATAATTTGGCGCGTCTCATCATTTGAAAAAGTGATTAAAAAAGGATATGATAAGCCAATTATATAACTCAATTTTAGTTAGTGCATATTTAACTAATAAAGGATAACGAGAATGCCTTAGAGTTTAATAATTTTGTATACTAGTAAAATTTAATAAGCATTAATTCCTAATGATTATGCAAAATATGGGCCTTATAAAGTCTTTTCTGGGAGCTTAATGAAAAAGTCGATAAAAAGATACAAATAAAGCCATTGGAACTCAACTTAATAATAGTAATAGCATATAATAATCGTGGTTATACCTATAAATTTATTAGAAAACTATGAAAGAAGCATAAAAGACTTTGAAAAAGCTATAACCTAGAAAAGAGTTTTTGGCCTTATGCCTCTAAATAATCAGAGGATTTGCCCAGGAATCAAACTTGGGTTTAAAAAAAGATGGTCTTAAGATCTTGAAGGATCTATGGCTATGGAACGGCACTAATTCTTTATTGCTATATGAACTTTTGTATTTATTATTATGAAAATCAAGATTATAAAAAAGCTTTAGAGTACTTATAAAGGCCAAGGAATTAGATAGTACTACTTATATTGTTTAAATATTATTTACAAAATGCTAAAGAAAAAAATTAGAATTATAATTTATTAAATATAAGATCCACCACACTTATTCATAACCTTCTGAATGCTTTCTATGGTACTACATGCATCTCAATTCTTCGATTCATTAACATTGTAGAAGAAACTTTTTGGAATAAAATTTATTTTAAGAAACTGTAGCATTGCCAAGGCCCCCAGCTGGCTCATTCGCCTAAAAAGTCTACCAGACCTTTTCTTAACGCCCGCCCCTGCCGTAACCAAAAGCTCAAGCTTTAACTTTCGACTATGCTCAGCGACAGGCCTCCCACGCAGAACATTATAGAACTTTGCCTAATTGTTGAGCATTGGCTGAAGCCACATCAAGAAGCTGGCGCGCTGTCGATATTCAACAGAAGTTTAATCTATTAGCTTATACTTGCAATTAAAATGTAAAATACCAGAAGCATTGCATTTCCATTAACAATATACGAAACTAGGGACATTAAACTAGTAAGCGGTTGCTTTTGCAGCGTTTTTTAAATAATTATGCTATCGCAATACTACAAGAAAGCTATTATAATGGTTTATCAAAAATGTTTTATTAATTTAAGGATCAGTTTTGGACCTTACATTAATATGGGAAGAGAATAAACAACGAAAACACATGTCCTTCAAATACTGAATTCGGAATAGATAACTTTAGTTTCTGTTTTTTTAAATATAAAAACAATAGCTTTAGGTTAATGAAACGCTAACCAAGCTGATAAAATTCTCAGAAGTGGAAGCTACCTATACGTGCAAAAATCAAGCCGAAACCTTAAAATGGGTTCAAGTTACAATAAGCAATGCAAGCGAAATTTTGTGGTACTACCTAATCAAAATAGCCTCTTTTATCCAATGTTTGCTCACGTAACGAGATACTTTGGAGAAAAAATATGGTAGATTTGTGTGGACTCATGACATATAACAAAAAACACTATCGTGTTTTAAGACTTGTTTTCTACTTTATAAAATAGTATGAGAGTAGAATTTTAACAACTAAACCAATACTAAAAATAACATGAAACAAAACTTCGTATGTATTAGATCGTATTACTGTTTTCTTTAGTTTATAAGTCAGCCCAAGATAAAGATACTCCCAATTTAGAAAAGTAATGCAAAATGGAAACGTATTTGTATCATCAGAAAATCTCACCCGATTGGCGAGTGGTTTAACGTATGGTCTTAGACCAAATGGAGGCGATGACACTTTATTTGTAAACAACTGCAAAAACATTAGATTTTACATATCGTATCCCTCATGCAAAGTTCACACCTCATTTCTAAGCAAAAATAGTAAATGGGCAGCGTACCTATTTCGCCATCAATAAAAGCCACTAAAGAGCTAAAAAGTCAAAGTAAAAAAAGTATTCAGAAACAGCTTGAGTTAAGAAATCTCATTACTGGTGACTCTATTCAATTTAAAAGAGCAAAATCGATGACATTTTCTGAAGATGAAAGTATTTTTGCAATCCTCTAGAAAAATCAGAATAGTGGGATAAAATCAAAACAACCAAAGGGCAAGATTTGATAGTCGATAGATTTAACAACGCTAGCTAGCTTAAACTTTGGTAACTGTTAACGAATTTGCATTTAATAAAAAACTCCAGTCACTTTAGCATATACTATGATGCAGACACTGAAATGAGGTTGTAACGTTTATATGTAATACGAACCTTACTACAATAAACTACAAACATTTAAGACAGTGATGATAAACATATAGCTAGTCTTATTTGACGACGCAAACCTACTAAAAGAAAAGACTGGGCTAATAAAAGGCACTCAAATTGCCGTTTAAAAGAAAAAAACAATAGATACGTTAGCGCAAGCGCCACAGAGACAAATATGCTTTTAACCTCTCTAAACGTGCATCAAAACCCAATTAAAAAGAACTTTAAATGTGAATGAAAAAACCAAATTTTCCCGAATAACTTTGTAATTAGTGAAAGAGAGAAGCTTGCAATTTAGTAATGATGGAAGTTTTGTTTTGGTTTTGGAATTAAAGAAGCAAGGGAAAAGATGAAGATGGATAAGGATACTGTGCCATCTTGATGTTTTTTCATTGGAATGATGAAACTATTAATTCTGTACAGAGAAGTAGGGAAAAGCAACCGAAACTTACATATTGGCAATCATACAATTTATAATAAATGTATTTTACTAGGCTTTACAGGATGATAGTATGCGTAATTTATTGTTCTCTAGAAACTCAGAGTTATTGGTAGGTAGCGATCCAAAACCTTAAACATTAATGATGTAAACTGGGGTATATCTCCTGAGATTGTATCGTGTTAACTTAAAAAACTGGGAAAGAAAAGAGAATTCTTATAGTTAAATTAATAAAAAGACTTTAGACTACTCTCCTGACGGAAATTACTACGCTGTAAACCAGAAAGACACAGCTATTCATATATAACTTAGCAGACAATACCAACCAATATCTCTACATCTGCTGATGTTAATTTAATGAAATATAGAACATCCCCTATCCTTCATGAAAAACCACCTTAAATGGTGTAAGCAGATGGACCAAAGATGTACTTCTATTATCTTAATCAATAAATATGAATTTTGTGGTCATTAAACTAGATGGTTCAGCTTCCTAAGAGAGATATTACACAAGGCTTTGAGACCAAAAGAAGAACACGATTTAGATACCAAAAACTAAACCCTAATGATCCATGATAATAGAACAAAAAGAACCACTACTTTTAATGCCTATGGTAAGAATTGGACCAAAAAAAGGCTTGGCTTTTTTTTACGATTAAAAAAAATAAGGTGAAAAAACCGTAAGTCATTACTTTTGATGCTATGCATTTAACAACATTGTGAAAGCAGAAAAGTCTGATAAGGTGGTGTTCACTAAAGAATCTTTTGTCGAGTTCCCGATTACTATGTTTTTAGCAATGACACATTTAAAAAAGCCAACAAAAGTAACGGATGCCTAATCCTTCAGCCAAAAGAGTAATAATTGGGGTTCTAAATATTAATAGATTTACCAACAGTAAAGGGAGAAAAATTACAAGGTACACTTACGCTTCCTGCAAATTATGAAAAGGGGGAAGAATATCCTTATGGTTGTGGTAATTTTTTACGAGAAAATGTCTGAATAGACATCATGCGTTTATTAATATGCCTACTTATGATACCGTCCAATGTTCTACGTAATTGCCTAGTAATGGTTATTTTTATTCTTTCAACCAGATAATGTTTATGAGTAGGGAAACAGGCACAAGTTCTTATGAGGTAGAGCGTAATACAGCTCTGACGAACTTACGACGAGATAAGTAATTGATTTAAGGGTAAGCAGCAATCCCAAAGAATAGGATTACAAGGAAACAACAGCTGTTGAATGATGGGTATCAATCTCATCTTATAACTCACACAAACAGATATGATCTTGGCATGGTGATCGTAACTGACTGCCACATCCACCGCTACGGAATCTGAAAGTCTCTACACTAATATCTTTACGGAAACTACAGGAACCGGAACCCTATGGTATATAGAATCGTGAAAATATAGGAAGACGAGAGTGTTCAGTAACACAGCGCATGGACTACAGGTCGTGGACATATCTTATTCAGCGAAGAAACCACAATGTTTGTGAGAGTGCGCCGAAGAAACATTAAAAGTACCATTATCTATAGACATTGACAGAGAGATCTATTTTGATGAGCCGTAGATTTGGAAACGCAAGGACTTGAGTTTTTACAACGCAACGAAATGCACATAAACAAATGGCGCAAAGAAGATTAGGCAAGAAGTTAATTTTATTTATCTATCCTGGAAAACCAACCATCATTAAGAAGAGAAGCCAATCAATAAAGATTTCAAATAGAATGAAACACTATTTTAACCATTATTAATGGATAAAGAAATTCCTAAAATGGATGGCAGATTTGTTATACCGCACCTTAAAAAGCTTTATGATAAAGCAAAAGTAGTCTTGAATAAGAACTATGAACGCTAAATAGCAAAGTTAAAAAGCTTTTACCAAAGCCAAGGTTGCATAAGGGCAGAACTAAGTACCAGATTGGTGGTATAAGTATTTTGAAAGAAGTTTTATTAAAATAAAAAAGCCGCAAATTGCGGCTTTTTTTGCGACAGGTCCGGAATCAGAACGAGGAAGTTCATCCATAGTTTAAGACTGTTCTAAAACTTACAATTATTAATGGTTGCGGTAAACCTGTGGTGTTGCACATATTGCCTAGTAAAATTTGTTAAGTCTACATGTATTGAACTATTTTTAGGCGATGTAAAACGTACTACTAGTGTTATAAATTAAATTGTTTCATGATTCATCTTTTCTTTTTTTTAAAAACTGTTTAGTAAGAATATAACAGAACAACCACACAATACCTTGCAAATGTTAATAATCAAAGAACCTTAGACAACTATATTGTTATTTTTGGACTGTACGTAATAATACACAAAAAACAAAATGAATAAGCAAGCAAATGTCCAAGTTTATTGCCATTCATACACATTAACCACTACTCTACTATCGTCGCTTCGGGCAAAACCGTGGTTCATTACATTTTAAAAGAAACTTTTTAGAAGAAAAACAAAGAAGAGGATAACAAAATTAAGCCGGTATATTCAATACCGGCTCAAAAATAAAGATTATCATCAATTTTTTATGCCCTAAACCAAGCTAAGCTATATAAAATGATGGCATTTAGACAAATGTTAATATTTAAGTCCAGTAATAGTGGTTTATCATTTAAAAACTATAATTCTAAAAATAAACTCGAAATAAAAAAAGCCTCCATTTCTGGAACGCTTCTAAATTTAGTTTCGCAATAAGTCCTAAGTAAATACATTATAAAAACTACTAATTCCTATTGTTCCTACATCTGTGTTTGGCCTTACCAAATACTTTATATCTCTATTTCATAATTGACATATCCTTCAAGTTGCTATCTTCCAATTTTAATATCAACCGACATTAAACCTCAAATATAAAATATCCTTGCTCATTAGTAGTTTGTGGTCGCAAAAGTTCACTCCTTCCACACACTCAGATCTATAACAATCTACTAGAACATTATTCAAGTTTAACCTGCTCCTCTAAATCATCATTAGCCCTTTCTCCTGTGACAACTCCTTAATACTTCCTGAATTTGCTTCTGCTCTAACCCGTATTAACAGGTTTAAGATATAAATTTTTCCCTGAACCTGTTTTAACAATTTGATTTTTGAAACCATCCCAATCTAATACGAACGTATAACGAAAATCCTCCTTTCAATTGGGTAATTCATATTTAGCTTTAAGCCTGATTGCTGAGCACTAGGCGTAAGTGAAGTTCTAAAGGTTTCACTAGTAAATTCATTATCTCCCTCAAACAACAAATGTATTTCCATCTCCGAGAATGTAAGTCTAATTTTTGCTTATGTACCTGCCTGGAATAAGTTATTTGACAATAGAACAAGGTTCAACTGCCACCTATAGGTCTGTTTAAATCTTAACAAATTGTGCTCCTTCAAAACTCTCAAAACTTCCATCCTTCTTCAATCTTCTGAACTGTTATAATGAACATCACAATAATGAACATTTACCGCTAAATTAATCACCTGGAAGCATCAATTAATTTTAATTGAACCCTACCTCAGCTGTATTATTCTGTTTGATCGCTATCACTACAACTTTGAAAACTTAAAAATTGTACTATTAGTAGGGCTAAATAACTTGTTTTTTTAAAAATACATTTTTTTCTGAATTTTTATTTAAAATTTGGGTGTTACTTATTATTTGATAAAATTTTAAACGGCCAAATAATTTCATATTTACATCAGTATTTAACAAACTGACAAGTCAAAAACCCTACCAACATTTTTAAAATTTTTTTTTCGCTAAACAAGTTTCTTTCCTAAATATATCATTGAGAAAAGATAATTTGGAAAGGAAATACGCCTGTTAAATCAATTACTAAATTATAGAAATCTAAAATCATTCCACATTCATTTATTCAAAAGATTCTTATTGCTTTCTAATGAATTCAGGCATTCTCTTAGTCGATATCACTTCACTAACCCTAATTCGGCCCTCTTATCTAAATGCCTATCATAAAAAGTGTTTGATCATAAGGTTATATTATTTTAGAGGTGTTCAAGAATCTCGCACAAAATAAGGATTCTCATCTTTGTTTTTTTAGAACCGTAACCAAACCTCCAGCACCAATACATTTTTAATACTAAGAGGCCCTCTCTATTTACCACTACATTTTAGCAAGAAAATCTGCTGAGTATCTGAGGTTTTATGATTTTGGATAATATTCTGATTCAAACTCGAAATAAATTCCTCTGATCGTACTTATTTTTTGAATGTCACCAAGCGATATAGTTATGCTTATAACATGGCTTTAACACGATGTTCAACCTTCGTCATCATAAAATTAGTAAAGGTCTCCACCAGCAAAGAATAGGGGTGTAATGCATTAATAAATAGTCCTTTGCACCAATTTTGTAATGTAAATCTGCATTTTTTAGCATCAGGATCTACCCACGTATACGCCTGCATTTCGCAAATCTTCTATAGGCCCAAAGGTGTATCCTCAGCAACCTCTCTACTAAGCGCTCCAACTAAATATGATACAGATGCATTTGAGATTAAATGGTGTCGGAATAGTAGACCCAACTTAAGATTGAGCCCGGTAATTTCTGGTGGTCAATTCGTTAAAAAGTCGGCGCGCCCAATACCATTGCATTCCGTTGAAAAAAACCATCGAACATACTTTGCAAGCTGGATAAGGCATTTCACCACATGAGCAAACACCAGGATCAAGTTCTAATGCGGTCTTAATAGCATTCAAATTTATCGGCTATCACCTACATAACACCAAACAATACACAGAACTTTTTGATGGTGCAGTTCGGCTGGAAATGGAGATTCGGAACCACCATACTAAGCGATAAAAGCCACTTTAAATTCATCTGGACTATTTTGAATAAACCCATCAATACCAACCATAATTTTCCTCCCGCCGTTCTATTGGCCAAAATGTTGGTTCCTCGCGATTACCGTTTAAGAGGATGTGCCTGAAACTTAAACGACCGTAACCAACTCCAAAATTTCCAACCGCCTCCTCTAATTGCCCCAAAACAAATCGTATTTTCATGCATTACACACAGTGAAAACTGCCATCTGCCAAAACATATCCGCCTTCTAACAGTTAGCAATAGTGAGCCCGGATTTACGATTAAATTACCCCACTTCCGCCACCTAGGTTAGTCCACCTGACGCCTGTTGAATGATACCATTCCAGACGGAATCGCTAAACCAAACTCATGTGTTGGCGGTTATCCTACCTCACTCCAAATATTACCTCCTCAAACTTTTAACCGTATTATTCGACGTAATCGACATTCACAACTTAATTCCAGATAAAATCAATCACCAAACCATCATTGCACAAGCCTAAACCCTCCCTCCATTATGACCACCTCGCTCGATGGCAACTACAAATTGTTTTCTCTCCCGAAATTAACTGCAGCTATAAACATCCTGTGCCATTTTCCGCACATCACAAATAATCCAGGATGTTTATCTATCATCCCATTGTACACTTTCGAGTGTCGTTAATAGTCGTATTCGGCCTGGTAAGATAAGCTTGCCTTTTAGTTGTGCTTTTAAAGTAGATAGAACCTTACTATTTAAGTCTTGGCTGATTTTTTCATCTTTTAATTTCTTTAGTATTAATTGGCCTTTCAATCAAAAGTAGAATAGATTACTTTCATAATCCCACCTTTTAGACCAAATAAATGTAATTTTAGTTTCAAAGAAATTTAGCAATACTAACTGAATAACCTATTATTTACCTTATTGCAAATAAAATTGAGCAGAATTTTATATTTTTATAGAAAAATTTTGTAAAGTAAGTGGGACTACTAAAAACCAGTTTGATAGGCAATTTCAGAATATATTTCTGTCTTTTATCCTTATAATTCTAAGGCTTTGTTAGCCGATAATCTCATCAAAAAGATAAATTAGGAGATTTACCCAACTAACGCATCATCGTTTTCGGTATAATTTAGATTTACTAATAGCCCAAATATTCTTCCAAAATCAATTTTACACTTATGGATGTTATTGACCATTTTTTTCAGTAAAAGTCATTAAATACCTATAAATCCTCGCTTTAGTATGTATAACAGTAATTTTCAATTCTCCTTCGTAATAGTTGTTTTGAATTTTCTCCTTCCATAAGATCTTTAACTGCTGTTGTGATAGAAAAAACTGCCTTTAGCAATATCACTTAAATAGTTTGACCGTTTTTATATAGTAACCCTCAAAAAGCCCTCCTTCTCAGTAATGAATACCAGCAACTATGCCTATTTTAAATTTCTAACTCTGGAGTAATAACACCAATTGTGAAGATTTCCTAATTTTTTAGTCCACATGTATAGATCAGTAACAGAAGCAAAGACTTAAAAAGTAGTGCCATCTTGTTTGATCAGACTTCCATTATTAGTAGCGGTTAATTAGTTTTTTGAAGTAGTATAGCCTCAAATGCCTGCGTTTAAAGTACTTATTTCATTAGCCCTTATGGTTTTGTGCTTATTTAACCTACCATGAGCGTTCTAAAAGCGTGGATCCGTTTATAATAATTAAGAACTAGTGAATTAATCTTTTAGATTTTTACTGATCTTCTATCGTCCTAGAAAAGATTCCTAACAATAGCTTCATTTAACTTCTAAAATTTTGCCCTGAGGGAAATACGCCAGTGAGCAGGTTACTATGTAAAAATCATCACAGCCTGCTTTATTAGGCGCTTCCATTAAAAAACAAAAAGCTGTTTGTCGTTGCTCATCGCACATAGGTAAGCCCTACGAACAATTATACTTTGTGTTCTTATTTTAAATTCTTCTTGATGCATTTCTTGCTATAATCTTTTTGCTGTAATCCCAATTTGTAATATCATAGCAAATCCATAAATATTGGCATAAGAAAATTTTTTAGTAAGATACCTAAATTTCAAAAATAAAAAGCTACTTTTTAAAAATAGCTTTGCTGTCCCTTTATTTCAGATACAATAAATTGCAACACTTCTTAACCTTAGTCCGTTTTGTCATGGCTGATGATGTTTCGTGAACCAATTTTCCCAACCCTTGGGTGTATTGACAAAATATAAGTAAATTTGGTCATTTACCAACCACGAGGCCTTCCCCGAACTTCAGCTGAAAAAATCAGAAATGGAAGGTTAAATTTCGCCACCTCACGTACACAGCGATTGTAAAATCATTGGCATCGAAACTTAGCACTTCAGGTAAACGGAACCAAAAACAGAACGCTCATGCTTCGTTGGCAACATAACCATTACGTGGGTTCTCACTTCTTGAATTCAGTAACTTTGGGCCGTAGGCCGTGAAAGGAAATCAGTTTGTTTCCATACGCCACTTTAATACTTTGGGCAATGGCACCAAAGAGTTTCTAGTATCCGTCTTGTTTTGCCTTCTGGGAACTCTTCATTAATTAAAATCGTTTTCACTTCTTATTTCCACTTTGTTGGTGAATCCGACAAGGATGATTGTGGAATCAAAACAGTCTGCCTATAAATGTCATTTTTGGTTTTCATTATTTTTAGTTTAAAGAGTTTATAATGTAGAATAGTTAGGTCCTCGTCTAAAAGCACAGTATTCATTTGATCTGTAGAAAGTAACATAAACACACATTTAATGTCTGTTTTAGAGCTTAATGCTATAGATAGCCTAGTAAGTATTAAGGGGGGAAGTTTAGAACCACTGATGGTTTTATCAGTAAAAAATTTTTTTTTTTTTTTTGGTCCTGAAAAACATCCTTTCAGGTCTACCCAAAAGGTGTATGGGTCTACCTAGCTCAAGGGCGCATGGTGTTCGTGAACCATTTTCCAACCACTGGGGCGTTCTTAACAAATAACGTAAGGTAATTTGATCATTCCACGACCACCAGTTTCTTCTCGACTTCAGATGAAAAATCAGAATGGAAGGTCAAATTCGCCACCTCTCCATACACAAGCGATCTGTAAATCTTTAGGCTCAAACGATGACTTCAGCACTTCGGCTTTACGGAACAAAAACGAAAGCGTTCAGTGCTTCCATTGGCAAACATCACCTTACGAGGTGCTCCATTCTTGAATTCGGTAAACTTAGGGCCGTAGGCATGAAAAGCAATTAGCTGATCCATAATCACCATCCTTTAATACTTTGGGCAATGGCGCCAAAGGTTTCTAAGTACTTCTTGTTTGCTCGAAAATCAATCGTTTATTAAATCGCTTTAGTTTTTCTGGAGCTTCCACTTTTTCTTCGCAACCCTGTTATCATAATTGCAAAAAACATGATGCATACTGCTTTAATTGTGTCTTCATAATTTTAGGCTATTTAATGTTCTCAACAAAAAGTAGAAATGGAATTATGTTCTATAATTCTACGTTGGACCAAAAAAATAATACTTTTAGACCAGAAGAAAAGTTAAAATAACAAACTATTTGAATAAACATATGTTATTAGCTAAAGTGAAATTTGAGGGGAGAAATACCGTATTTTTTATGAAAGCATTTTGAAAAATAAGCGGACTACTAAGCCTGTCTGGTAGGCAATTTCAGAAACATTGCCACTATGTTTTTTTATTAATTCTGGGCTTATTCAATGCGATAATCCCTTAAAAATATATTTGGGAGATTTGCCCTACAAATTCATCATCAATTCGGTACAATTGAGATTTGCTATACACTAATTTTTTCTCCAATCTGCGCACGGGCCTACCTCGTTTTTGTGGACCATATTTTTTTCGGTATTGTCCATTAACGAGCGCATAAAATCTTCTCTAACTGTTCGTTAAAACAGTAATAGATTTAAGGGCTAATCGCTTGTTCTGTTTTCACCTTCGTAAAGATCCATTTTACCATGTTACTGTAATGAAGAAAAACTGCCTTTGGCAACATCACTTAAATAAATCGGATAATTAAATCGTATCCTCAAAAATGTTGCTCTTTTTCGGTCCAACTGGAGGTTCCCTGCACTATATAACCATTTTGATTCTAAAATCTGAGTGATAACCATCACTCGGTAGGATCTTCGATTTTTAATTACCAACAATGTATTGCATTGTCACCGTAAATCAAAGGCCTTAAAAGGTATTTGCTTTCCTTGTTTTACCAGACGAACCCTTATTATTCAGAGGTGGCGGCTTTAATCGATTGAAGCAATGCCCTCTAAGTGCCGCTTTTAAAGGTTGGTAACGCGCTTGTTCTTAGTAATCTTATGTTTATTTTGACGACTCAATAAGGTTCTATAATGCGGGTTCATTAACAATGTTGAGTCGTATATTTTAAGATTTTTCAGGGTCTTCGATACCGTCCTAAAAAAGATTCGAACGATGTATCGTTAACTTCTATAATTTGTGTTTTGGAATAGCCCATGGGCGTTTTCGTGTAGTTCTATAAAGGCTTCTTTATTAGGGGCCCTATAAGCAAGAAAGCCCGTTTTGCGTTTTTCCGTCCCGCAACCAATACGTCAGCCCACGACAATTATATTTATGCTCAAGATCTAAAATCGGCTGGTGCATTTCCTGCTACAATGCGCTGCGGTTATGCTTCAGAAGGTGGTTGTAAATCTAAAAATAGTGGCATAATCCTAATTTTACTGTAATTTACGTCATATTTTTTATTAGAATTAAAATAGGAATTGTTTTGAGGAAAACCCAAAATGTTTGATATCTAGGGGGTTTTTCATTGCGAAAAGCTCTCTTTTTCGCATACCTGCTGCTAACCTTGTTTTAAGGATATTTGCTAAATGATTTAGAGAACACCACGATACCCCATTGCTATGTGGTTCCAGTTCATCCTAGCATAAACCTATTTTTTATTTCTTACTTGCGTCGTGCTGATTGTGCACTATTACAGCTAAAACAAAAAAATCATGATGATTTCCTAAACATACATTATAGACCCTCACAGCAAACCTGCGAAAAAGAGCTCTTAAAACCATATCCCAAAAAGGGTGGGTACAATGTGGCATTGAACTGGTACAATTAGGCATAGCAAATATTTCCGAAAAAAAAGTTTGTTTAAAGAAAGCATCAGTAGGCCAGAGAAAATCACCTCTCATTTTCAAACCAGATTAATCATAGAACAGCAAGTAACACACCATTGCAAAAACCAATTAAAGCCGATGGAGTAATCTTAAAAAAAACAGATACTTGCCCCAGGTAGTTCGAAAAATTTTATACTCTTGGCAAATGATTGGTGGTATAGCAACATCCCTTGACAAGTGACGCAGAGTCTGATTGCTATCCAAGAAGTAGATTATAAAAAGATTTTGGGTCCTTTTTACGGGTCTCGGCTACAAAACAAAGAGAATTCAAGTCTGGCTTTTAGGTTTACATGGGTATAACGTACTAGTGGAAGCCTTAAAACGAAAACACCAAATTATTGGTTTTTGGCGGCAATAACTACCGGAGATGTTACAGGGCCTTTTTAGAACAGGGAGTTCTGGAATTACGGTTCGGAAGCGATTAATGGCAATTTTGGAGCAAATAAAAGATATTTCAAACATTACTTAAACGCGCAGCTTCAAACAACAAGAACAAAGGCCATCACTTTTGAATAATTCCCTGCGTATAGTCCTTGCGTTTGATGTTCAACAATCAATTAAAACATAATGCTTCCTTCCTATTATCGCCAGACATAAAAAGGGTCCTAAGCCTCGGAGTTTCTTTTGTTTTTTCAGAGGTTCAAGAAACTTGAGAAAGGCTTGGCTCCCAATTAGCCTTTCTAGTACGTTCGCTAAGTTGTCCTCTCTGAATTGTTCCAAAAGTAAAATAAAAGGTAGTTACCGGGTCCCTCTTCGCTTTCTAACCAAATAGCACCATTGGTAGTAGGTGATAATTTTTTTTGACAAAGAAAAGTCCACGCCAGAAGGGATAACCCCCGTACTTTCTAGTTTGGTAAAAACCTTAAATATTCTTTCATAAATAGTACCGATTAATTCCAATTCCGTTGTCTTTACAAAAAACTCAAATGGCCTTCTTTTCAGTAGCTCCAATTTCAATCAGTGCCACTAACTTTGTCCAAATTGTAAGTGAATGGCATTTTGAATTAAATTCCTGGAATACTTTGTCGAAACCTCCAAGCATTTAAACATATATCCGTAGCAGTGAAGTCCTGGAATGGATATTTAAACGTGAACTCAGCAAATAAAATGGTTTGCACCACTTCGTTCACATAGTATATTAAAATTCAATAAAGCGATCTTCTGATTCTAATTTATCTAATAGTAGACTAATCTAGAAATTCCTTGATCAAAAATCCAATTTTTTCTAAACCATTAAACATATTGATGTAAAGGTTTTAGGGCGTTTCGTTCAATGCCTATCCCTTATGATCTCCATAAACCAATGTACCAAAGAATGAATATTGATAAGAGGTGCCTTAAATCGTGAGACACACCACTGGGCACAAAAAAAAAATACTCATTATTCCTCATTTTGGTAGGGATAAAGTTTTTTTGAGCAAATTCTTCTTTTTTCCTTCTTTTTTTGTGCCCTTATCCTGTTCTCATTTTCTTTCTTGAATTACATTCACACAGCATATTGGCGATACAAACAGAATATCTTTTTCATTGTTCTTCATACCTATTATTTTTTGTGTACCGCTCAAAGCCAATAATCCTATCATTCTTTGGTTTTTTAATCCTTAGGAATGGTATAAACTTTTAAATGCCCTTGTGGTTCTAAAAGCCACGAAAGCCCTTGCTCACCAATCTTCGGGTAAGACTCAACATCTTCCACATAAAAAAGCCTGCCTGCCTATGTGCATCTAGCCATGGGATAATAAAATCGGTTAGGTATGTTTTGTAAAATTAGCTATTTCCGGGTACAATGCCCTTTACCAACCATTCATAGGTTTTTAGAGGTGGTATTGTTTTCCAAATCGGTAATGAAAAAATATAACTCGATCAGCACCCACAATTCCTCCAATTGTTTTAAGGAATTTTCCCACCCTCAAGGGCATCAATATCCCGTTAATCTGATAATATAGGTGGTAGAAATGCTTATTAATAAGCTTGAAACGCAGCATGCGCTTTCAAATAATTTTATCTTTTAACGAACGTTGATCCATCGAAAGTTGGTATGGCGCTATTGTTTTTTAACGTTTTTTGCACTATCCTTTGCTGGTCCTTTTTCCATTCTGAATTTTCACGATTTGAGATGAAAAAAGTAGGCTATTTTTCATGTGCAAAGATACTTTACAGATTACTACAAAGATGTAAAATATAATCTGTATAAATTTTACTAACCCTCGTGATTTAATTCTTTTAGGCATTGGCTTTGTATCATTGAAAAACCTTAACCTATGAACTAGTAAGTTTACCCAAATGGAGGTACAAAGGCCATCTTATTTCTATTTCAGCTCAATAGATCATACAATGCGCCAAGGCAAATTAATCCTTATTTTCTCACGAGTTGTAAAAACCTGCAGTTTTGAACTCTTTAAACTGCTTGTGCCTCTGTCAATTTTATGAATAACTTTTATGGCGAATGTTGGGAGTCTTCGCGCGGTAATTGCCTATCAAAGAATATTTTACCTTTTGGTTTTAGTGCTCTTTTTATAGCTAAAAGCATCTCGAGCGATACTCCAATATTCGTGATACAACATGCATAACCATTTAATACTTTATCGATAACTACTTTCTGGTAGTCGCAATCTTTCTCGCCTCCTTGACCAAGGTAGACATTCGTGAATACTGTTACGTTCTTTTTGATAGCCTGCATTTCGGCCAGCATTTCTTCTGAATGTCCTACGGCAATAAATGGCACCTTCTTGGGTACGGGGCCATTTTAAAGACATGAATATCTCGGATCCTGGCACCTATAATTCGGCTAGGACAATCGGTACGCACTGTAGATCTAAATTTTTTAAAGAGCATCTGGAAACACTTCTTCTTGCTCACGTCTGTCCCCTATTCGAGCATTCGCATCCTGAAAACCCAATAACATGGGCAAATACGTCCCTACCTGAATACCAACTTCCTATGCCGTTGGGTCATTGCGATTGTAAGGTATACATTTCACTTCTCGATTTTCGGGTTGCCGAAGCCTCTTTTTCTGGCTCTTACAGCTTTGCAAGGAAGCATGACAATGCTTAGCTAAGAGTAGTAAAGAAAGCCTGTTTTGCCGAAGTATTCGTCCTATATTTTTTTATTCTCTAGTTTCATTTCAATGTCGTTTAATTTTCTTTTCTCGTAGCGAATGTTTGTCCTGCCAAATCCAAGTACAACACAAAAAATAACAAAAGCTTAGATAGCATGTAATTTTTAGCCGCTTTTTATCTGATCAATTTTCAACATGCCAATAAAAAATCGTATTATTAGTAAGGTAACTGAAACAAAAAAAACAGCCTCATGAACTATCGTACTGAGGATGTTTTTAAGACTTTAGAAACTCCCTTTTATTATTTTAGCGATTTTCATATCGATAAACAAATCTATACTTTACATCATTGCTTGTTACACGTTCGGTAGCCTGTATTGATATCTTGCATATTAATGAGCTCAATATCACTCGTATATTGTGTTCTCCACAAAAATTCTCAAGCATCTCACTTGGTTTATTATACCTTGATACCGCCTATAAAGATCCACGGCATATAACGCTTACCGTCCCATTAAATGAATACTACACCCATGAAAAGGGCTTCAAAAGGTCTACCGGCCCTACTAAACCATAGTCGCATCCAATTTTAGAGATAGAGGACACTAACTAGTACGCGACGATGCCATTTCGTGACCTCTGGAACTGGTATTTAATATACACGTCGAAGCTTGCATTGATGCTTTTTCATGTCGTCTTGATCTTTAGAGACTAAACATCTTCGTGTGCGCCTAATCTTTAGGCGTCTTTCCTTTTTCCAGGGTGATTGTCGTAATCATAACCGACATGCGCGCCTAGGGCGTGGCAAACTTTACGCCCCATATCCCTAGAACCATCGCTAAAGCCATAACACCCTACTTTATCTCTTTTTTTTAACCTTTCGCCAATAGCGTTAAGGGAGACCAATAGTGGTTTACTCCAGCGCATAAAATAAGGGTGCCGTTGCCGCTTCGTCCTAAGTTTTTCCTGGAATACGTAAAACAAATTTTCATCGACTACTACAGACGTTGAATACCCTCCATAGGTTTGCTTCCCATCGCTATGTGGATCAGCGCTATTTAACGTGAACGTAAGTCCCTTTTTCACAAAATTGTTCTAAATTTTGTTCACAAGAATTACAGGTCTGCACATGAGTCTACCATGCCCCTACACCTTACTAATAGCCAAACCTTATATCGGCTAACATCTTGCCCCATCTTCGGGTAACACGACCATAAATTTCATGTCCTCGGAACTACCGATAGGTAGATCCCTCCAATCGTTCCTTACCGTATGGATATCAACTAGGCATACCCCACACAATAAGTGATAGTCAAATTTTTACATCGGCTGCTCCTACGGCTCTTCTCTGTATGTCTATAGGGTTTTAGTTCTTCTGTATATGCCGTGGCACCATATGCCTTTTTATCGTTGTCATACTATGCGTTTTTACAAGGTTACTTTTTAAATACTATTTTTCTGTCTGTAAAAGGTTTTAGATACAGACATGCTTCATTTAGCTTTATGCGCCTATTTTGCTGAAATTGTTCTGCCAATCCGATTATTACGGCTACATCTCCTCAAGATCTAAATGATTTTTGGTATTGCTCCATCTTCAAAAACTAACGGTTGCCGCTACATTCTTAAGCACCCTTGTTGCCCGGTAAAATTAGCTTTCGTTGAGTAAGAGCTTAATTTGCCATGGCAAAACAACCTGCCATCGCGCCGCTCCTATCAATCTTCAGGATTGGTTCTTTTTCTCCAATCCTCAAACCGAGTATGGACGAATAAGCGGTATTCTTAAGAAAAACTTTACTTCCTGTGCTGAGCTTTCCTTTTCCCATCTTTTTCCACTGCCTTTCCATTCGGCTTTGCTTTTTCTAGTAAATTCATTTGTGTATATTTTTATCGTTATTGCTTCTTGTGCTACTACCTTCGGTAATAGTGTACCCTTTTCTCTCCTGTGGTGAGAAGTTTCTTCAATATCCCATTCGGAGTCTATCTCTAGATGATGTTCAAGCGCTCCACTAAAATCAGGATTGAAATATACAATTTCCCGTAGGCTACAAGATCCGCTAAACCTTCTCGATAATTTTAATTTCCTTTTCTTGAATCGAAAGCGGTGTTGATCATTAAAGTTCCTTGTAATAAAGGTCGGAAAATGTTTTGCAATTCCGACACAGGCAAATGGACATCTTGAAACGTTGAAAAAGGTTCAATAGATGTACATATGGCCAATGCATAGCGTTAATTTTGAAATCAGGTTATTCAAAAAGTGGGAAATGGTATCCTTAATCGCATCGTCATCCGAATAAGCCATGTAAAGATGGATTAAAACGTACGCCTATTTTTTTCCTGAGGTATTACTTCTTTAACTGCCTCTAAAAACTTCCAAAAAAGAAACGTGTTTGTTCCACGCTCCCTCCGTATTCAATCTGTTCTAAGTACCTTAGAAAGATCCAATTAAAAAACTGATGAACAAATAGCCGTTTGAAGAAGTGTATTTTTCGCCACTCCAAACCTGCTTTTACGGCATTGGCTGCTGCATTCCTGAAATCTTTTGACCCGTTGTTTGATTTCCTCGATGGTCCATTTCTTTTGGCGTAAACAGTATCTTTAAAACCTTCTGGCGTAACTCCGATTAGCATTCGGATTTAAAGCCGAAGCCAGATAAAGGCAATTCGCCGTTGTGGAAAAATCAGGAAATTGCGACATCCGCCCACATGCCATAATTGAATAAAAGATTTTCTCCTTTATCGTGTACACGCTTTGGTTACTTTTTTCCATCGCTTCTACTTGTGCCTTCTGAATAGATGCCAAGGCGTAATTGATATAGCCTAACTGCTTTTTTCAGAATACTTGAGACCCTCTGTAATGATTAACCCCGCTGATTGCTACCGTTGTTCGTAATACAAGCCGTGTAAGTTCATCTGTGGGCACGTTACCCTCATTCGCTGGCCCCTCTTCCTCGTCAAATGGGTGCCATGACGATTCTATTTTTTAGGTTTAATGGGTATTCGTTAGGTGCTATAAATTTTGTTTGCTCATATTTATTGTAAATTTTTTTGCTTAATAATTCAGGCTACTTTTTTCAAGAGGAAGCCGGGTTTTGGCCTGTATTATAAGCAACACATCTTCTAATAGCAATAAGGTTTGCCAGTCCTTCCCTATTTTTTAAGAAGTAGATACCATCCGTTAGTTTTTTTTTAACATATCTTCTAATAGAAAGGAAACAGCGTTGGTTAATTTACCGCTTTCTTCTTCTTTCGTTGGTAAAATCCGGTTACTTTTTTTCCTTTTACTAAAGGTTTCATTAGAACTGTTTTTTTTACATTTTTTAAAACTGCTGGTGCGTGGCCATGACAAAAGGCAAACAGTTTATGGTTGTTTGTAAAAGTCCTCTATAATTTAATAGAATTTTATCCTTCTACTAAGTCCCTACAAAACGGCCATGCGCACGCAGGATAAAAAACAGCATCAATAAATCTTCTTGTTTACAATAGTCCGCTAACTG
>Ga0163217_1037148_pt1 | contig 20548 bp, 18 predicted proteins | sample SynspAceP_FD_185933 | JGI IMG/M metagenome (GOLD analysis project Ga0163217, IMG submission 185933) | Saline lake microbial communities from Ace Lake in Antarctica - Synechococcus sp. Ace-P (PacBio error correction) | ecosystem: Environmental > Aquatic > Non-marine Saline and Alkaline > Saline ...
CACAAAAAAAAAAGGGGAAAAAAAGGGAAGGGAAAAAAGACCAAATTAAAAAAACGGGCCCCCGGTTTGTCGGCCCCCGGTGGGGAAAATAAAACGGGGAAACAACAATAAAAAGATGAAGAAAATGCAGTAATAGTGAAAGCCCCGCGCCAAAAGAAATCGTCCATGCTTTTTACTTAAAAAATAATCGAGTTTTTAACGCTTTTGCCCATTCACTGTCCTCTTTAATTAAGTTTTGAATGGAAAGGCTTTCTAGCTCAATTTAAAGCAGAAGTGTAGGGTATAAGGCTTGGTAAAACCAAACCTTGGTAAAAGAGGTGACAAAAGCGTGCAGCTAAAACCTTAAATTCCTGTTTTTCAATCGGACGTTTGTTTGCCGTTCCCCACCACGGCTTTAATCTGGTTATCAAGCCGATCTTCCTTCCTCAAAATTGCAATAATGGTCCGTTTAGGTTAATTCTGCACCTATGTGCAAAATTCATTTTTATGCAATCCAGGCTTGTACATTTAAGTTGGCTACTGTTCGTTTTTGTTTTTTGGAATCGCAACCATACCTGTTTCACTTCCATTTTAGGCAAGATTCATGAATCGTTAATTCCTCATCACTTCAGCAACGATCGCCTTGTTTGAGTGCGTCCTAGTAGCTTTGCTCAGTTTTGTTGAATATCATACAGCAAGCAAGGCAATTTACGTCCCTAAACAAGATTTAAACGCTTACGAAGCCCGCCACCGGCATGGGCTATGATATGCTTATAACGCAACTGTTGATACGTCACGCGCGCGCGTGCATTATCAAGCCCCCTAATACGACATAATCTGAACTAAACAAGTGGGACGCTGGGAACAACGCGGCCATTAAACGGAGGCTAAGGTGAAAAAGCTTGGGCCCGATCAACCGATCAACGCTGACCGCAAGCGAACAAAATACCCTAGCCCCTAACGGCTTACTCACAAAAATTGGTGAACGAAGAGCCTTCGGGTATTGCCACACGCATGGCTGAACGTTGTTCACGCTCCAATGCGGATTCATCCAACAGCCCGTCTGGTATCCAAGTTGCAAAAAACTTCGGTAAAGCGCGAGCCAAAACCAAACGGCCCATTTCTCATGCAAGTCCGGCTTGGTAAAAGGACGTTAACTATGTAAGCGATGATGCGGTGCAGTGTTATTCAAAGCTCAAACAACAAGCCAATAAAATTGATAAGAAATGGTCAATAAATACGAAGCTTCTACTTCCACAAAACCAACCCAGCGAAAAATCGCCAAATTACCCAAAGTAAAGGACAATTATAAAGCCTATTATAGACGTTTTAAAAAATCAGACAAGCTAGAAAAGCGGCTTGATGAACTTGCAATGAACTGCCGCAACCAAATTATTGCTCGTAGATGCCCTAGAAACGCGATTATAATCAAAAGAGTTTGTCGATTTCCTTGAAACACCAAGTTCTGAAAACGACAAAAATTGCGATGTCGCGGCCCGGAAATTGTTTTAAAACCAATACTCGTAAACCAGATGAAACAGAAGAATGATTTGGAAGTAAACGTGGCAAACGAAGTCCCGATGCGGCATCCAACTTACAATATGTTTAATTATCGCGCTCTGGGATGTTGCCGTGAGGCCCAAGCACAAGGTGGCGAATGGGAATGCTGAAAACAATTTATTTTAACGCCCAGAAGGAAAGTCCGCTTTGGTTTGCTATCAGTCTGATGCGGAAGACTTATCTGAAAAAGGCCAAGCTTTGCGATGTCAATGGTGTTGCTTACAACAATTGCGAAACCTTTGCCTAAAAGACCATGTTCAATGAAATGGACGCTGTTGCGAAACGACCGTCAAGCGGTTAAGCCATGTTCGCCAAGACTTCCGTTTTTGCCCACGCCGAACAAAATTATGCCATTTGGCGGCGGCTTCTGCATGTCGAAGGTCAGCCCCCAGAAATCCGCGCCCCGAGAGTTTATAGCCAACAAAATATACGTATGCGTTGGCGGTTGGGTAAACGCCTTACCTCTGCGAACATTCAATGGATCTGTTAAAAGCAAAAACCGAAGTAGTGTTACGTTGGTGATAGATGTTCTACAACGAAAAAGAAATCGGCTTTAAAGATGATTGTGAAGTCTCCCAGGCACTCCAGTATTCTACAGTTTTAAGCGAACTAGAACGTGTTTTACCGCGATGAACTAAGCCCTCACTAGCCCGTACAGTCATTGGTGAAATTGGGTCAGATGAAATAGAAAACTTGTCGCCAGCTTGACTCAAATAGTTTTTGCCCTAAGATATTAGCTGCCAACCTGATATTTATGAAAAGGAATGTTCGTATTCAGGGTCTTCAGTAAAGCTTATTTCAAAGGAGTGAAATATGGCGAGCTTCCCCGACTTGTCCCCGATGGTATCCCGCACATAATTTATCCAACGTGGGTAATAACCGCCAAGTGTGTTTTGCAGTGAAGATGACCTTCATCGCTTATGCGCACTGTTAACAAGTTTAATATGCCCTGCAGTATCGGTAAAATGTTCAGCATGGGTTCTTTAATGACAATCATGTGTACATTTACTTGCAACGCCGATGAGCCCGAAGGTGGTATATCGAAAATGAATGGCAAGCCACTGGGGGCGCCGCATTTCCCGTTATTTCAACCTAAACTACACTTACCTAATAGAACCGGCACATTGTGGGAAGGGCGATTTAAAATCTTGTGTCATCATGCTGAGGAAGTACTTTTTTATCTGCCAGCGATATATCGAACTGTGAATCCCGTTATAGCTAATATTGGTCGCGTCATCCCAGCTGACTTACAAATGGTTGAGCTCTCGTTTTTTCATGCTCAGGAAGTCCCTGGATCTCAAAGTGAGCTTTGGCAACCCCATGAACTTTATCTCAAGCTTAGCCGTCATCAGGAAACGCGGCGAAGCGTTTTTTCCAAGCCTTATTACAAATAAACCACATCCAAGAAGACCGTCGGACGGATTCAGATATGGCACTGGGAAACGAAGCTTAAGCGCGTCCTAATTTTAATATGGTAGCCTCGGTTTTATAGATAAAAGCCGAATGACACGACTAATATTAAAAAAGAGACTTTTAGGCGCACTCCTACATGCGGGAGTCACCAATTGCGCTAAAGGTACTCGGTTGAAGAGTAAACCTATTCAGTAAAGCTATTTGATTGATAGGGCATTTTTTTTGTGAAAGGCTAGGGCGAGAGCATTTGCCAAAATGAACCTGTTGCCGCCATTGGGCTAAGAACTAATGCTAATTGATTTTGAACAGTCTTGAGCTGTAACTCAAAACTCAACCTCATATGTTGACATAATGATTTTAAGCTAATGCTTGGAGAGGGGCATCTAAAAAGGGTTATGTGCATTAGTCTCTTCAGTCTTTTTTCTTGGAAGCGCAAACACCTAAGTGACAAGGGACGAGCAAGTTTAAAGCCCCCCAAATCAACGTGCAAATAGCTAGATACTCCTTTTCTAGGAAAATTTCCCTTCCGTATTTCACTCAACTTCACAATGAGTTCATGCAATAAAGAGCTTCTTCAAAATGCTTGCATTGAACGCCATACATCGGGCTGACAGTTTTCATCGGTGATCTCGGCGAAAATAATCATAAATCAGAAATAGATTAGCATGCTCTAATAAAGGTGGCAGCATTCCATTTTGGCGGGTATCCACAATCCATGATTGGGGGAAGAGGTGTGTGCTGTCCGGAGTAAGAGACCTTTGTGACACCAACAATCAGAGAAGACGACGTTGCCCAGGCATGATAATGAGGGGTCACTTTCAAGTGAAGAATGCCATTTGAATGAGCCTGTACTCGTATTGGCTATCACTACTACCCCGCCGTAGCGCTTTGCATCTTCATTGATTATTCTAACATGTGACTTTGACATTATCTCAATACCTTTTGATATTCCTTGACATCCTTTCATCACATTTCTTGATACATATATACAAAGGCCAGCGGTTAGGCGCAACCTAATCTGAAAGTTTTTTTATGTACCCCTAAGGAGAAGCGAATGCCAGCCAGTGAGTGCTTAGTAAAACGAAACATTACATCTAATCAGCATGGAAATTTTCATGCAAAGTCATCTATTCCAATACGGTTTACTATTCGAGGAGAGTCCGAGTGTTGTGAGTCATCATAGCGAAAGGAAGCACGTCATCCGTAGGCATTAGCCTTTTAACTCGCGCTTTAAGTAAGGAATACATAAAGCCGTCATAAATTGGTCACTTGGTGAGATCTCTACAAATTCGATATTTTTGATGCAAGCGTTGACGAAGCATCTCGACTTTTAGTGGCTACTGGCTACGCGAAGAAGCCAAAACAAAGACTCAAAGAGAATTAAGAAATAGGCATAAAAGGCAATTTTGAATGAGTTGTATTTCAAGCAGCTTGGTTTTATCGAAACATCGAGTCATAGATTTTCAGACTATCCTTGACTCCAACCCTAGACACCTAATAAAACAAGTTGGGAAAAAGCATTTTAAAGAAGATGATCGTATTCAAACAATCCTGTCTAATATGTCTCGCCAAGCGCTACTAAGGTCGTTTTAAAAGGGCGTTGTAAAGGAGAAGCAGAGCTAACTGACGCAGGAATACAATCGCATTACCTTATATTTTGCCGGACTCCTTTCTATTTAACATACGCTCCAAATTCTAAATGTCCAATCTCAACTTGATCTATCAAAAACCCCCCCCCCGTTCCCTTCTCTGTCTCCCCCCCCCCCTTGCCCATTGGTAAGAACTTATACGCTTGGAAAATATCTTCTCAAGATTGTGAAAACCAGTAGCTACGGCGTGATTCAGCCAACGACGACATACGATAACAACGCATTCTTAACGGAGTAAAACATGTCCCACAATTGAAGCTTTCCGATGTATTAGCTCCCCAAATTTTATTGCCAACCCTTATCCCATTCTACGAGCATCTTCATCAGTCTGATTGCATCTATCAGGATGCTGTGTTTCAGCTTTCGTGGAAAAATACTGACGACGTCAAACACATTTTAACCATCCCGTTTTTTACAACAGAGCCTTTATCGAAGGCGGAGCACGCCTGTCATGGTGGTAGAAGTGCTCGCCAACTGGAAGGCAGAGCATGCCTCATAAATACGTCGCGCATGTTGCATGGACTAAGGCGGACGAATATCTTTAAAGAAAAGTATAACTCTCTTATAGCGAGATATTTTATAATTACTTCAGCCCTTTTTTGGAGAAAGGTGAAATAGATTTGGTGAACAGACTTCGGTAAAGATTAATGCCGTTTTTAGTAAACTTGGGGTCTTAGGGCTTCCCACGAACAACTATTCGCAAAATAGCGGAATGCATAAGTACCGGAGTGGCAATTTTATAACCCAGTCTTGATAGAAGCCGAAGGGATCGAGAGAACGTTTACAATGCATGCCAGAAATACGGCGTTTTCTGCTTCCAAATAGAGAGGATCGTAGGGCTGAGCCAGGAGACGCCCCGATCTCGCTTTTGTGTTTGATCCGAGAAGGACAATGTGATGAGTTCAGTGAAATAATCGCTCTTGCTTAATATATTGCCTGTGCTGCAAACTGAGCCTGCAGATAAGACCTTGCATGTTGTTTCAATGTTTACCTGGACGAACCCAGAGGTTTTTAAACGGGTTCAAGATGACGAAAGCCTAATTAGAGCCGCCATAGAAGAAACATAAACTGCATCGCCCGTTCAGCTTATTCCCCAGACAGGCTCAATAGACATTGCCAGTATTTCCAGGATATTAATTAAAAAAGGGTCCTTTATCTAACATTGATTGGCGCGGCCAACCGTGATCCAAGTGTTTTTGAAGAGCCAAATGCGTTTTAGTTAGACCGAAAAAAGCACACCCAAGGTAAGATGCTATCAGAAAGCATCATTTGGCGTTTGGGACGGGCAGTGCATATTTTGCTTTAGGGGCAGAGTTTCTTCAATAAGGGCAAATTGAAATAACGACGAAATGTTGCTATTTAGACCTTTGAGCATATTGCATATGCCGAGTGATTTTCACTATATTGAGCGTGGACTTTCCATACATTGAAGGCCTTGAAATCACTCAAACTGCAATTTAATTCGTCCAATCAATTTCCTGCAAAAAATGTCTATTCATTCACCAAAATGCAATGAGTGCAAGGGGTGATTATGAATACCAGTTTCAAACAAACCGAACAATGCAAGCTGGACCTATAGAAACAAAGCGTCAAGCCGCCGAATTAAATCGTTACGCTTATTCTCGGCAGTGTTCTTGCCATATTGACTCCACACTAGCGCTTTAGGTATGGCTATTCCTGCGCTAAGCGATACCTTTGCTCTCGGTGCAAGAGCTACAAAAGTAGTCCTTTATAGCGCCATTGCGCGGGCGGTCACTGTGCTCGTCTTTGTGCTTGGGAATGAAAGCGATATAACAATAAACTGTGTGGCCTATTAGGGCTAAACTGTATTTTTATTGGCCTCAAGTGGCTTGGTGCCACAGCAGGACCAATAAATTCATTGTTACCTTTCGTATCTTTCAGGCGTGGGGGCTGGGATTCCCTAATGGCTACCTCAGCCAGTAACTTACTGCAAGTGCTGTGGGTCGAAGAACAGTTTAAAAGGAGCACTGGCCCAGTGGCTATTCCTGCTTGTTATTGTTCCCATTCTAGTCCGTTAGTGGCGGTTTGATTGTGAACTCAGTCCGTTGGAGTGCGATTTTTTCCCTTGTTAAATGTTCCAATCTCCATTTTTGCCATGTTCTTAGCATGGTACTACTGCCAAACATCCCAGTGATAAGCTGTTCAAAATTAGATCTACATAGGTTATCTACTTTTTTGCTGCGGTTTGGCCATTAGCGATATATTGGACTGTCCTGAGGTGAGTTCCCATAGTCTGGAATGCTTCACGATTCCGGCTCTTGCTTGGCAGCACTTAGTTTGAGCTCATTGCTATTATGTTCACTATGCACTGAAAAAAGTCGTCCCACCCATTTTAGATGTACGGCTTTTTAGTATTCCGCGTTTAGAAACACGGCACTATTACTTTTCCTTAGTAAAGCCTGTTTTTTATTCTCAGCTTGTTTATTTTTTTCCCTTCCATTTTTATCGAGCATTATGGGTACTCTACCGTTTGAGTGCTCAAGTGCGATGCTGGTGTTTATGGTTTGGGTGCTTATAATTCGTCCTATTTGCAAAAAGCTCACGGTTCCTCATTTTTTATTTCAAAGGTCGCTATGATCAGTGTGTTAATCAAGTCTTATTGGAATTTTACGCTTTCCAACATTGTATGAACTCCGCTTTGACTAATGCCGTGGTGGTAAGTGAGTATGTACTGCGGTGGCGCGGGCCTTGGATTAATGACCCTTCTTACATTACGCATCTATACAATATGGTTCCGGAGGCAAAACACCTGATACCAGCGCTTGGTCTCGAATCACTGACCCTTTGCGAGGGGCCCATCGGAACGGCATCAATGGCCTTCTTTACCAGTGGGAGGTAATGTATGCAGCTCATCAAACTGTTTGGTGCACTTGTGGTCGTACATTACTTGGTAATAGTGCCTGCACTCTCACTAGAAAAATCAAAAGGCATAGAAAAATAGAAATTGGGGGGCAGATGAAAATAGTGAATTGATGGATAAATGCAATATTCGCTCATGATGCAAGCCTGGTCCGTCGCTACGTTCAATATTTTAACTACACTACAAAGACAGGCACATTGTGGGAAGGGCGCTTAAGTCTGGACTTAATTTTCATCTGAATCCAATTGCAAAAATGGTGATCATCGGCGCAGCGATGCGTAAGCTCATTCATATCATCTACGTGTAACTTAAAAAATGAACCTTTTGACAAAAATAAAGTTTTCAACGCTTGAAGTTTAAGACGTATTTGACCCAATTGGTTTCCCGGGATATCAAAAAAGAATTTATTTTTAGTATTGGAGTTAGGTATTGCAGGTATTGGAAAAATAAAAGTAAAGCTAATAGGGTTTGGAAAGTATCGATTAATAACTATCTTGTGCAGTATTTTCTTGACCAGCCCAAAAAACCACAAACTATAGATCGGTTTTTTTTTCAAATGTTTGCTGGTTGCATTCTTTTCAATTTTTTAATAACTCATTAATCCTATGGAAGCCCAGAAGCTTTCATTTTTTTGCTAAGTTTGTATTTTCCAATCATGTAGTAGTTTTATGTAAACACTCCTCCATATCTCATTGAATTTTTTATATCACCTTAAGTCAAGATGCTACGCTCTTCTACGAGTTGGGCCCACAGAATAATCCATTTCAAATATAAACATTTTTGTCTTGCGCGTTCGTACTCTGTTAGTTCCTAACCCTCGAACCGTTCATCGCATTCATTACAAATAATTGCATAATGAGCATCACTATAATTTTTCAAGTTTTTCTATTATAGTGGCACCACACTAGATTGATCTTTCAAACAATTGCTCTAAATTTGTTTTCGGACATAAATTCCCTCTACTTCTAAAAGTAATGTTCATCATGTCCGTGAACAATAAAAAACCTTCTGCTTTTTATCGCTGAAAAGAGGGGAAAGTAGACGTTGCACCGGTTTGATAATTTAGTACTTGGTTGATTTGATTTTCCGGGAATATAGCTTGTTATTAATTTGATGATTAAGCTTTGGATTATTACGGAAATGAATCGCGGTTGGCTGTTTATCCTAAATTATTATAGATAGTAGGCACAATTCTTTGTTTAAAACTCGTTTGCTTATCCCTAATCCTAGGAGTTAGGCACTGAAAATGGTAGTCATCATTATCTTGTAGCATCTTCAAAAGAAACAGATTTTACAAGTCTGGTGCTATTTTGATAAACAGCCTCAGACGGTTTGCTTTTGAATTACCCCTGCAAGAAAAAATCGCTAATAGATACTAATTCCAAAGTCATGAAAAAAGATCTTCAAAGTTCGATTTGATAATGTAAACAATCCAGAAGGCATATCGAAATAGCGCTCAAATATTAGTTTTCTGCTCTAGCTAATTCCATTTTCTACTCCTTGGTGGTAAGTAAAAAAGGCGCTTAATGCGCCTCGTCCCAGTGGTCTCCAACTCCGCTTCTACAATAACGCACGTCGATTTTGCTGCTGTTTTGCATGATGTCGACGATTTTGCTTGGGCTTTTCTAGGTCTTTTTTCAGCGACTTCGAAGATGGTTCATCGTGTACTTGCATGATCTTTCACGTCTAGTCGTGTTTTGTTCTATGGCTGTAGTGACATCCTTGATCCTTAGTCGTCTGAGAAGCTGTCAACTTTTGCCTAGCATTATTAACGAGTCTTGGATATCCCTGCTTTTGCAGCCACCAAGACAAACGAAATATAAAAAAAGCCATGCCTCTGCGTGGATTTTTTTTATTCTAAAGTAAGGTATTTCTCATACGAGAATAATCAACCGAAGAGCCCCTCGCTATAAGCATGACTCCTTTCCGTCTTTCAACATTAAGCTCAAACAGCTTTTTTTGGCAGCGCATCTAAAACGTCTCCTTGTGCTTCGGAATCAGAGCGGTTTACTTCCAAGAAATTTTTTGCTGCTAAGATTTTTGTTCATTTGGCTGTTTTGCTAAGAACATTGTTACGTTTGACTGATTTTAGTTATCAGAGGTGGGCTTTTTTGAGTTTGAGCAAGAGTTAGATGGGTGGAACTTCATAATATCAGTTAATACTTTGTAGTAACATGGCTCCTTCAAAGAGGCTACTTGATGTAGCTGATTTGCTTAGGAGTTTTTTTTTGTACTCAAAAGAAAGTTAGTAAGTCCGCTTAGGGCTGCGGGTAAAAGAAGCTTTCGATCAGACTATCTTGGCTAATTTACAGTCTACCTGAAGGTTCTTTATCACGGACCTGTTTGTTGTCGGTTGCAATGCGTTTGGCGTCAGTACTAATATTGGAACCATGTAGAAGGGCTTAACCATATGACTGATTACTGGATTGTCCATATGTTCTCACGCCTCAATGATTCGGCCAGTGACATCAATTGTTGATGGTTAGCACTAAAACATTGTTTAGTCACCCTGGACCCCAAAGAGCTAAAGGCTGCCCACGAACTATCATTTTTAATTTTAAAAAGAGCAATTTTCAATGCCTCTTTTTTTATGCCGCCCTTTAATATCGCTGCCCGATGACTGTCCCTGGGTGGGATTTTCTATCGTAGGCGCTGATAATGTCGTAATAGTTTTGTCTTAGATAGTCTTAAAAATGACAACCCTTGTCTTGGATTCAAGAACAAGGCACAGCGTTTTTCGTCTTTCAGTGAATCAACAATGAACCGTCGCCCGCCTGTTATGAATGAATTCATAATAGGCCAGATACTTGGCCTTGGCAAGGTAATGCAATTTTGGCTGTTGCTTTTTCCTAGATATGTTACACCAAAAGCCCAGATCTTATTTTTCCAAAGCTGCAAGCCAACTTTTAAATCTAATCTTCAGTTCTGGCCAGTGAGCATATCTTTTTAGGAAGTGCCAATGAAAGTGAACCTTTTGTAGTTGAAAAAGGCATTTTTACTTTTTTTGCGACATCCATTCGACGAAAGGTCCGCTGGTAGAATGGTGGTTCCATCTAATCCCTTAAGCTAAAGTAGGCTCTTCTTGAACCTTGCTTGTATATCATTGTTTATTTTTAGCCCCTTATCGCCCGTCCCAGTTGTTCTCCAGTCCCCGCTTCTACAAGTAAAGGCACGTCGATTTTGCTGCTGTTTGCATGAATGTCGACGATTTCGCCTGGCTTTTTCTAGGTCTTTTCAAGCGATTCGAAGATGAGTTTCTCGTGTAAAAACTGCATGATCATTTTCCGTCTTAGCGGTTCCGCTAGCCAGTTGTGCAATGTTGATCATGGCCGCGTTTTGATGAAAGTCCGGCGTGGAGCCATTGCATAGGGCGTTGATCGCGGTGCGTTCACGGCTTGGCGCATCATGCGTTGCTTGGCTTTGAATGTCCGGTAGGTACAATACGACGACCGTAGATGGTTTCCTACATAGCTTTTTCTTTCGCCGCCTTCGCGGGTGTTTCCATGTATTGCTGCCCGCCGGGGTAGCGCTCGAAGTAGCGTTTTATGTATCTGCCCTGCTCTGGCGAACCATGCCAAGCTGCCGCTAGACCAAAGGCGACAGTGCCCGTAGATCAAGCGAAGTTGTGCTTTGCGCGGCGGCGTTGCTCTGTGGGTGGGACTTTCTCTAGGCTGCACTTCAAAAGACTTCTGCTGGGTGCTTTGTGGTACATCGGCCGTCTTTGGTGAAGGCGTCGAGTAGTCCTTTGTCCTTGCGACAAATGCGCAATGATGGCCAGTTCGACTTGTGAGTAATCGGCTGCAATGAGTTTTGTAGCCTGTTCTGGCTCGATAAAGGCTTGGCGAATTACGACGCCCTTCAGCAGAACGAATTGGGATTTTCTGCAAGTTTGGATCAGTCGAATACAAACGCCCGTGGCAGTAACGCTTGATGGTACGACGTATGAATGCGGCCGTTCTGGATCATTTCTGGCAGTTAGTTCCGGTTAAGTGGATTTCAACTTAAGACAGCGTGCGATGTTCATTGGATCAACGTGGCAGTTCGTGTCCAATGCCCAGTTCTGCAAAAAATAGGTTCAAAGCGTAGATCGCTGACCTTTTTGGGCGTTTTTCTGATGACCGGGCAAGCCTTGTTTTACGAACAGATGACTTTGCAGTTGCTTTGGTGAACTTAAGTGAAGCTTCGCCCCGCTTGGTGGAAGCTTTGATTTCCAGTTCTTGTAGCTTCGCTGCCAAGCCCTCGGTGCTTTTGGATATTGCAGCAATTCCCTGGTCGAATCAAAGCGCCATTTGTTCATTTTCGCAAGACCGGAATCAGCGCATTCGATGTCTTTAAAATGCTGACCAGTTCGGGTGTTTTTTGACTTGTGGCCAAATCGCTTGGTGAAGGCGTAAAGTAATGTCGGCGTCTGTCCGCGGCGTAAAGGCTGCTGCTCTAGGTCAATTTCGTTGAAGGTCTTTTGCTTTTTGCTTTGCCCGCGAGTTCTTCAAAGCTGACACAGGTGTCCCGAGGAACTTTTTCGCCCAGTGTGTCCATTCTGAAACGAAGAGCTGACCGAGTGTAAACGTAAAATCAACATGAGTGTCGTACGCGATGCCACCGCCAAGGTATTGTCGTAGTTTGTTCATAGTTGGCGTCGTATTTTTTAGGGTGTTGGGCCGACTTTGGCTTTGCTGTCTCTCAAGCCAAGGTTGTAGCTGTTCGAGCACCCCAACGCGATCAAGTTGTTTCTGGGTTTGCGCCTTCGTAGTCGTGGGCAAATGCACGTAAGCTGCACGCCTGCTTCTACCGAGAAAGACAACGCCAACCCAATTTCCGCTGCCTTAATTTAAGCTGGTGGTTTCGGTGTCGAATGCCGCGTCAAGTTCGGCCGTTTGAATAGTGGTTTAGCCACTTTATTGAAAGAGGCTTTGTCGAGTAGGTTTTTCCGTATTTGCTCGATGGTTGGACGCCGTTTGGTACGGCGGCTTGGCCTTACCGTGTTTAACGGTATGCGCTGGGCGGTTTTTCCCCGCTCGGCGCTTTGTCTAGATCTGTCAACCACGTTTTTGAATTCCAGCTTGGCAAACATTCCTTTTAAGACGTTCCTTTGTTGCTCGTTTTTTTCCAATTCGAGGGAATTAAATGGTAATTCCACTCGCATTTGATGGTCGCCCAAGGTGTAAGATAGCTTCGGCATGGCTTTGTTGTCTCCATTTTTGTTTCAATGGTTTTGAACCACGAAAGCCAAGGCGCGCGTATTTCGTCTAACGTGTGTTATAGTCTTTGATGCTGCCCAAACCTTGTAACAACGCAAGGCGGTTTTTCCCCACACCGGTACGCCCAGGATAATTGTTTGGTCCGACCTTTTTGGTCGCCCAGTGAGTTGCGAGATAATCGATGATGAGTTTTCGGGCGGAATGGCCAAATTTTGTCTTCACGCCTTGGAGTCCATGACGGTGTTGTTCATGGTGTCCTAAGGTGACTTTGTTCGGTGACCAACCTGCGCCACTGTCTTTATCGCCAGTGAAACGACGACTTCAGCGGCGGCTTCGCCACTTGTTTGGGCGATGGTGCCGATCACGTCGTCGGCTTCTACGCCATCGATGTCACCAGCGCCAAGCCCATGGGCTTCGACATGCGATGAACTGGGTTTCGATTGTGGTCGAAGATCATCCGCATCGGTGGACGGTGGCTTTGTAATTCGCTGTAAATCTCTGTCGCGAAGGTTGCCCCTTGGCGTCATAAATGATCACCATCGAGAAATCTGGGTAAGGTTTTGAATTAGGCTGCGGAATCATGCTGATCACCACCGCGCGTGCGCTTTTTTGGTCGGGTGTGCCGTCGCTGGTGCAATCGGTGGAATCTGGCGTGAAAAGCTCGTAAAGGTAAGCAACCGTCTAACCCAAAGACCATTGGGGATGTTTGTGGTTTGTTTGAATCCGTAGCCAAAATAAGACTCTTTATTGGATCGGCAACCTATGAGGTCTATTCTAATGTTTTTTGTGATGCGTTTTGCAGTCTAAAGCCGAATTAATCGAACGTTTGTTTTGGCGGTTTTCTAGGTGTCGCGGTAATAGGCAACTTGGTCGCGACATTGTCCTTTACCGAAATAGACGCTTTGTCGGCTTCCCTTCTACCTGGTAGAAAAGTGTTTTGATCTCATTAATGGACCGAATACCCCAATGCGGCCGTCACTTACAACGTCTTTGTAAAGGCAAATCGTTTAATGGCGCTTCTGAATAACTCGCAGAAACCTTGGTTTTATGGTCTTAGGGTTGGTATGACAATTTAAGAAATTCTTCGCCACCCCATCGCGCTAATCCATATTTGCTTGATAAACAGTACGTAAACGAGAGGCGAATTCGATTCAAGACTCGTCCCAATGAGGTTCCCCAAAGCGATCATTAACCGCTTGCAAGTGATCAATGGTCCATCAGTAATACAACACGCTTTTCGTGCTTGGATTGACGTTGTTTGCCCCAGCCTTCTAAGCCTCGACGATTGGACACATCGGTTAAAAAAATCTCGTTCGGCGTGCCTTGGTTGGAAGTGCTGTAAATCAAAACGATTTTTGTTCATGGTGACTATGAATTCCGCGCCTGGTAAGGAACGATCAGCATAAGATCAACAGGCTGGCCGGACCCAAAGAGAAAAAGTAGATCGTATCCTCTGGTGTTTGAAGCTTCTTCTTGTGAGTCAATAAAAACAGAAAGCACGGGAAAGGCGTTTAAAAATCCAAGTGATGACCGCCAGTTTGTTGTATTTTTCAGGCAGCATCAGCATCATCAAGTGTGGTTAAATGATCATGTCCTGAAAACGGCGGAAAGGTGTTACAAAGCGCCAATCCCCTGCAAGCGCTAAAGTGAAGTACAGGTGTTGCACCGGTGGTAACGAGTATGACGCGCCATAGGCATTGATGAACGACGGTGACTCTCTGATAGGATTTTTATATAGTAAATGAGCAGCGTAAAGATGCAGAAAGAAAATATACCGCCTGAAAGGCATGGATAGTAACCCAAAGGGTTCCGAATTAAGACCATTGAATAAAACGGTATAAATAATACTGCTTAACAGGTGACGATGAAGTAGTTCGATACGATTGCGGAATCAGTATGTTTTTTTGATCGTTTCTGTCGTCATTAAAGCCTCATGTGTCTGATTTATTGCTCTTCTGCCAATAGTATACACATTTCATTTTCAAACTCTGTTTGTCGCTTGTGAAGAAATATTTTCGATGGGTTTGGGCCGGCAGGTTTGAAAGCAAGAGGGCAAATATAGAGGAATAAGCGACGGGATTTAGACAGAACGAAATTTGACCTTTCATTGCTTATTGTGGACAAAAGGCGCTTTCCCTTAATTTCGCATCTTTTGATAAGAACTAGTAGTACAACTTGCTGTTTACACATCCTTTCTGAATTCTGACATGCGGCCTTGGTTGGCCGATTATTATTTAGGTGACTGGTGTCTTTTCAGGCAATTTCCGGTGGCGTAGAAAACACAACTACTTTTGATTCCACCACGGGGAAGTACGTGTGGCTGTTTGAAGAGTTTGACTAGATAAGTGCCGTACTTTTTGGATGTGTCGCGCCATTTGAAACACAAAGGTTTTAATGTGCCTGCCGCGTTGATCGAATATTCATGCGATGCGACTACGTTGAAGTGAATGCCCGTCCAGGATATTGTGATTGTTTTCCTGGCAGTGAGTTAAAAGCAGACCGATGTGACTTCGTGCGATTGATGGGCGAAGCTTGGCCAAATTACACATTGCCGGTGAAGATTTCCCTGAACACCGGATAGTCCACCGTGGTGTGGCATGGTGGCAAATAAAACGAGCAACGCGATTGAAGCAGAATTAGAACCCACAGCAAGCGCAATTTGCTTATTTCACAAATCGCAGATTGAATGTTGTTTTATGCGGACAAAGACCTTCCAAAAACCACGATTCATGGGGATTTATTCTCACAACACCTTGTTTGAAGGCGACAAACCTTCCAGCCATTAATCTGATTTTTAACAACGCTTGCCATTCTGGGTAATGTACGATTTAGCCATTGTGGGTGAACGACTGGTGTTTCTGATCTGACAACGGGCGAATTTGGACTGACCAAGTACCGCCCTTGTTAAAAGCCTTGCATGAAACGCGATGTAGCGCGAAGAAATCCTTGCTTGGCCTACATTTTGCCGATTGCTGCGTTGCGATTTTGGTTGTCGCGTTTGGGAAGCGTGGCAATAGTTGCCTAAGCACGATCCGGTTCGATTTGCGCAGCAACATGACCCGCTTGAAGTTTTCAACGTATTTAGAAGCGCTGCGTTCGTTACGTGCCTGCATTGGTGTAATCTATGATCGTTTTTGCTTGTTTGTTTGCAGCCACTGTGTTGACCAGTACGTTGTTTTGTTATCAGGGATGGCGCACCACATGGTTTGGTCGACTCACATATATGACGTCACCGTAAGAACGAGCACAAATAGACCACTCTTGAAGCGACGTGGGTTTTGGAATCTTTTTACCTCAACAAGCCTCCATTGCTGAATAACGATAATTGACGCCAGACGGCGCGTTCACGGACAAAAAGCTCGCCAATGATCGAAGTGTTGAGAGTTTTTGATAAGTAAATCGGTATTCTATCAGATGAAGCAAGAAGGGCGTGGACTGAGCCAAAAGACGTGCGCATTGGAATGTGAGTAATTCGAGATATGATGTTGTGGGTTCGCTGGGTATTGATTTGCCTTCTCCGTAAAAACCTTGAAACTACGACGCTAAGCTTGGCGTTTGTGATGATGAACTGTAACTTTCGCCATGGAGCCGTGGAAAGAAGGCTTAGTGCGTTTGGGTCTGGTGGCTTATCCGAGCTTGTACGCCGGTTGGACGTGAACGACTGAACGTCAGTGGCACTTTTTGGGGTGGATTTGCGACCTGTCGGTCCTTTAGTTTTAATATTTTTGTTTGAGTCTTTTTTTAAGCGTTCCTTTTTCAAAGGTAAGAAAATACATGTTAGACGCATTTCCAATGGTTGCCACTTTTTAGCTGGATTTACTTTCTACGATGAGCCCCTGGGGTTGATACAATATTGTGATGCGAATGCCGCGTCTGGTGGTTGGCGTTTAGGATTTTTTTTGACCACTTGGGCATTGCATGGGGTTTGTTTGCTCATGCGACGCGTGTCAGCGTTAGGGCCTGGTCGTTTATTTTTGCTTCGTGTTCAGCCGATTGTTTTACGGCGTTTAAAGCTGGTTGGCGCGGCGTCCTGTGTATTTGGTGTGCAAGCGCGATTCGGACGTGCGTTGAACCCGTTGGCATGAACGTTTTTAAGGACGCTCCAGCTAACACCAAAACCTTAACCGCTTGGGGGCAGTTTTCGTCAGGGGCTTCTTGTTCGAATGTACTGAAATCAGAAACCGATTATTTCTACACTGGGCATTTTTGCCACAGTTTATTGATCCGAGTCATTCCGCTTGGTTCAGTCACTCTTTTATGGCCTCTCTTCACTTTATCAATCCGCGAATGTGTTGGCAAACGTTTTCTTGCGCTTTTATGGTTCCTAAGGCGCGAGTTTGGCTGGCGCGACCAAAAGTGCCGCAGGTCCTTGGTAGCTTAACGGGCACTATTGCTGGTGGGCTTGGTATAGAAACTCGCATTGATCAACGCTTGATGCGCGTTGCGGATGCTTTTTGATAATTCTCTAATGAGCTTATTGATTCTCGCTGAATTAAGTTTTTCTTTTTTCGCACCGTTTTTTGTGTTTGTCGATGTTTCTTGCGTTAACGAACGCGTGAGTCAAGCGGGCAATCACGCAAGCAGGTCGCCAATAAGCGATTATCGCGTCCGGTGCGATGCGATTCGTGTGTTGTTTTTTCGGTGGCGCGTTGTTTCGGTGTTGGGTATTACGCTGGAACTCTCTTTTCGTACGGTTCAGGGATTTTGCTGTTTATGCTTCGCCGTTGAGCTTAGTAAAAAGACGGGCACACGTGAATCATCCGGTCGGTATGCCAAGTGAAGAACGAGACGACGTGTCGTTGTACACATTAGCATGTGGTCCGACTATCTATTGGGCCGGCGACCATAGGTAACATTCTGGTTTAACGGTGCTGAACTTGCAGGGATGGATTGGTCATCGTCTTTGTGGCCTGTTTAATTGGCGCTGGGTACCTTGGCGCTGATTTTGTATTCTGCTTCCTTTATCGAGAATTGTTGGGCCGGCATGGACTGAAATGTGTTGTTCCTAAAATCACGGTTGGTTTGGCCGCCATGGCCGCACAGTCTTTATGAGTGCGTGATGGCTTTTTAAACCCTGTTGTTAGTTACGTTTGCGCTACGTTAAACTTGCACATTAAATTTTGCACTAAATGCGGGCGTTTCTGGCTTTGGCTTCTCCTTGGTTTGAAGTGTTATATTCATAACAATTCAAACCCACTACGAGTGAGAGCCAATCACTGGCGAGAACGTCGCTTTTTTCTTTCTATCCTTTCTATTTCTACAACTCGCCACTTTAATGCTCGCGATGGAACTTTCCTGGTGTATAAGATTTTTTTCAATGTCATTTTCCCACAGGCCGGTTTTCATCGTGATTGGTGGACTTTAAGTGCGCGCCCATCAGTAAAGAAGGCAGCCCTATTTGTTATGGGGGTTGGTCAGTACTAGCTTTTTTTTATGGTGTTTTTCATGCGGCAGGGCCAGTCATGGTAAAGCGTCCATCTCAGCGTATATGCTAGCGAGCAAAGCGCCGCGCGCCGCGGAGTAAGCTTGGCCCTTTTGTGCGCTGGGCCGTTCACGGCCGTGATGGCTGTCGCGGTTATGTTTTGGGTGCTTTGCCAAGTGTTTTTTCCTTAAGCGGGCAAAAGCCATGCAGAATTAAGCCGTTTTTTGAGATTGCGACTTTGCTGCGGTGGGTTTGCATCGGCGTCCTGGATTCTTGGTACGTTTTGTTGCGCGTCAAATCGGTTGCCGGACATGACCCATTCCAATGATCACCCTGAAAGTCATCAATCACTGCTCACGTCATTCTCATGCTCATGCACACGACCATTCGACGCGCATGACACGTCAATCGTCGTGTTGCTCGTCCATTGACCAGAAGCGAAAACAGCACGCCGGTAAGTATTTGGGGGCGATGGTGGTCGCCGGTCGGGATTCGCCCTTGTACAGGGGCGGTGTTGGTGCTGTTGTTTCTCATTGAGCGCGGGCATTTTTGTGTGGGGGCTGGTGGCGACGTTCGCGATGGCACTCTGACTGCATTACGGTGGCGGCGCTGGCTGGGCGTAGTGTTTTGTACGAGATATCCGGATTAGCGTTAAAGCAGCGAAACATAAAAGTCTGGCGACAACAGAGTGTCGCGGCCTTGGCTTTGTGCGGCTTTCGCTTTTGATCAATCATCAAGTGGTTCCATGATTTGGAGCTATTTAAGCAATGCAGGAAGGGCGTTTAATGAAACACTAGGCCCAAGATCATCAAGTTTCTGGCCAATAATCACAGCGATCTGTATTGGATAGCGCACTCGCCACGGCGAAACCCTTGTGGTGTGCAACAGGTCAAGCGTTTGACGAAAAGTCCGCCCGTCGCGCATTGGGAGCTGATTTTGGGAAGTCATCGTCCGTTGGCGCGTATCATGTTATTGGCAAATTGGCAGAGGAAGGTTTTAACTCTGCGCCCCCACTGTGGTATCGTGCATTGGATTTTTTCCTTGCGGCGGGTCTTGAGATTCACAAAGTGGAAATCATGAACGCCTACCTGGGTGCGCTCATGCTGATAAGCCCATAAGGCTATTTTCTGATTTTGTGACGATTGTCACAATGTCATGGAGTTTGACACAGATATTCATGCTGCGCCTGATTGCCCAAGCCGCTCAGCAAGGCTTTGAGCTGCGCGCAGAATACCTATTGACTAACGGCTTGTGTGCAAAAGTGCAAAGGCCAAAGTGGCTGGAGCAAGCGCTATGACTAAACAGCTATGGCGTTTTGATAAAATTGGCATTTGCGTTCGATGCCCACGTGTTACTCGAAAGTATGTTGATATGAGCAGTCAGTGAAGTGAAATTGTCACCCTTGTTGGCCCAATGGCAGCGGAAAAAAGTACGGCTAATACGCATCTTACTGGGGTTTGCAAGAAGCGCGGTCACAGGAAAGGTCGTGCGTCATAAAGCGCGCGGTATTGTTAATGCCGGCAAAAGCTTCTAATTGACCGACGCTGCGCTAACGGTTGAAGCAAATTCTGGCGCTGGTGCGTGGTGTCGATTAAACATCAAATTTCTTCCGACGCTTAAAAACTGGGCATTGCGCATCTTATTCATTCCCAGGTTTCATGTGTGTCTGGAGGCGAGACACAGCGTGTTTTGTGGCGCGGGCGTTATTAAATCGACCGAACCTATTGGTTATTTGGATGAACCGGTGCAGGGCGTGGATTGTGAAACGGTCAGGTGGAGCTTTAATAAATCTGATTGAAGCATTGAAACGAGCTCGATTGTGGTGTTTTTTGATGGTGTCGCATGATTTTGCCAATTTGGTATTGGCGAAACCGACACTGTGGTGTGTATTAATCCACATGTTTGTTTGTTCTGGTAAGTCCCGCAGCAACGTGACCGGTCATCCAGCTTATCAACTTTGTTTGCGCTGCCTGGCGGCGGAATGAGTCCATCGCTATTTTTAATGCCACCAGCATGACCATGTTTTCATGACGACACGGTGGTATTTTATCGGATAGTGACACCCATACTCAATACCGATGTCACACCATTAATATTTTCCGTTTTGCTAAGTTTGGAGTCAGAATCCATGTAGACTCTTTTGCCTCAGAGCCTTGTAGGTTGGGTTGGTGGGCGCGGTTGCAGGGCCGTTGGGCGCGTTGTTGTTTGGCGGCGTATGGGGTATTTGGTGATACTTGCGCATTCGCGTGTTGGGGTCGCGCTGGGCTTTTTATTCGACATCAATTGCACCTGGCGAATTTATTGATTGTGTGCCGGCTTGGCTTTGGTGTTGGTGCCTTGGCAATGAAGAAGCAATTATCGCCACGGATGACTTTGTTGGGTATTTTTGGCGCAATTCCTGCTGGTTGTCGCTCGGTTGGGTCGCGGTATTTTCTCGCATAATATT
>Ga0163217_1071457_pt1 | contig 20544 bp, 11 predicted proteins | sample SynspAceP_FD_185933 | JGI IMG/M metagenome (GOLD analysis project Ga0163217, IMG submission 185933) | Saline lake microbial communities from Ace Lake in Antarctica - Synechococcus sp. Ace-P (PacBio error correction) | ecosystem: Environmental > Aquatic > Non-marine Saline and Alkaline > Saline ...
CAGAGAGAGATATTACTTTCGTTAAGAGTAACAATGTAAAGGACTCGATGGTAGGGGCTTACGATAGTCAGAAGAAAAAAGAAATTATCGCAGGTGGCTATATTATGGTTCTGTGAGCGGAGATAAGCATTGCCATTTGGATGAAGGGTGCTTAAATGTTTGTAGATGGACATTGTATAAAGAAACAATAACATGCAGAAATGAATGGGCTAATCTTACAGTGGTGCCGAAATTTGTGCACAAACAGAAGGTGCAGAAAAATATATGGTCCACTCCAAATTTTCCCCTTGTCTTCCAAAATGGTAACTAAAAAAATGCATTCCTTCAAGCCAGTGTTATTAAAAAAATTTATTATCTAGAAGATTATCTAATAATGAATTTATGCATTAAATTTAAATTGAACAAAGCCCCACGTTTCAATGTTCAAAAAAGTTTTTTTTTATCAAGAAAAACTTTTTTAAAGAATTAGAATTTTAAGTGCAATGATTAACGTTTGATGAATATCGCCTACATGCAGAATCAAAAATAAGTTAATTTTAAAATGAGAAGTTATTTTCTTATTTCCAGCCATATTTTTTGTCTGATCAGTTCACTAAATGATTTTTTAACATCTGGATATTGGTTATACAAATAGCCTAATTTAATAATTCTTTTTTTTTTCTACTGTTTATGTGTTTACGAAAAGAAGAACTTTAATTAAATTGGTCCATTAGTTTATCTTGTAATGGTTTATCTTATTAACTAGCGTTCTCAATGGACAAATAAAACAAACTTAACCGCTTGAAAGATAAAATTCGTCTTATAATTAAGAATTAAGCCGAATTCAATTAAAAAGTAGATGAAACAATTACTAGTTTATTGGGACTATTGAAAAGTCGGAACCCATCCGGAAAATAATCCTGAAAAGACATGTCGTTTTTTTTACTCTTTCAATCTAAAAAAAGAAAAAAAAAGCCATGGGAGTCTCAAACAAAACATATTTACCGTTAAAAAGCAGCAGGGAATTTAAAAGAGATACCCGGTAAAAGAATCGTACTCAAAACCAGTTTGATTACCAAGACATTTTTACAAACCGTAAAAAAAATTCATTGGATTTTAGAAGGTTGAAACGTTTTTAATTCGATGGAAAAACTAAAGCTTCTATACAAAAAAAAAATGATTCCAGAAATAATGAGAATGGCTTATTTTAAAGCATATTGATAAATAAAATAAACGAAAAGACATCTCAATATAGAAGACGCCTTCTTTTTGCTGATTTTAAGGTTCCTCTTGAATAATAACGGTACAAATTTTAAAGAAAAATAGGGATTATTCACTTAATTAAGCTATCAAGGACTGCATATTCAATTTTTTGTAACGGGTTTGTTTTATTTTATTATGGCGAGTTTGGCTCTTAACCTAAAGAAACAACTTTTTTACTTAAATGTTGATTATTTTGCCTTTAAATGGAAATTTAATACTGGTTGGGGTAACGAGTGTATAATCGTGCAATTGTTATGTCTTTGATTATATTGATAAGTTCCTCAAATTTTAGAAATGGAATTATTTCTAGTCTGGATGTTTGGTCAATGGACTTTTTGTATCCGCTTTTAATTATTAATCCGTATCACAAGTTTTTTCAATAGGATTGTCAAATTAAGCTACCTTTTTGAGCTTAAGTCTTATTAATTTTGTCGCAAACTTATCTTACTAATCTCTAGATCATTCGCAGTTTACAAAATTTTATTATTTCTTTTATTCTCATGTTAGTTTTCGATACCAATTTTTATCTTATCATTTTTTTTGAAAATTTCGTGAGGTATTTTCGCTAATTATTATTTGTCCCTCTCTTTAACTTGGGTTTTATTGCCTGTTTTTAATCCTGTTGTTAATCTTTCATTTTTTTTGTATTTAAACCCATTTTTTGAAATAGCAAGTTTTAATGAGTATAGAAAAACTATTAACCTTTATTGAAAAAAATGGTTGAATCGATTTAAGCGAACTACCGTTTATCAACAATAGTTACTGGAAGAGTGCCACTTTTTTTAACGAATTTTGGCTTATTCTTTCTTTATCTTGTTTATTCTGACACTAAGAACTAGATGGAAAATATATAAAAAAACGGATTCTTAGACATGTTTAGTCGTTGTCTCTTTAATCTTTTTTTTGTTTAGCTAACCAACGTTATTCTCCATGTGATAAAAGTAATAGTAATTGATGTTGACAAGGGGACGCGATTTTTAATAAAAAAAATCATTGGTAAAGGAACGTATTTAATTGATACAGGTGTACTTTAACTTTTGAAAAACAAAAGATTGGGCAAAAAAAGAAAATCCATCTTCTATAGCCAAACGAATATGATACCTACCCATTAAAAATCACAAGGTATATCTACTTTAAGATCAAGTTCTAATTTTCTCATGGAGATGAAGACCATACTGGTGCATTGTTTAAGAGCTATCGTCGCAATCGTTCGAGTGAAAGAACTGTTATTTCCCAGTTTGGAGCACTAAAAAAAAAACCAGTATTTTTATAAAACTGTTTTTGGAGATGACTAAAATCCGGGACATGCTTAATTCATAAAAATTATAGTCCTCTCTGGGAAAAGAAAATAAAATTTGTGAACCATGCTTAGCAGTATTATGGCCGAACACTCCAGGAAAGGTGATAACAATGATTCTATGGTTCTATATGGAAAAATAGGTTCTTTTTTTTGGTTATTTACAGAGATATCGAAGAGGCGAAAAAAAGGTTGATCAGCAGAATCCAATTTAAAGTTTAGAACGTCTTAAAAGTAGCACATCAAATGGAAGCCAAACATCTTCAGTCAAATTTTCTTAATCATATCAGACCAAAATATGCATTGTTTTTATTTCTTGTGGGAATAAAATAATCGTTACAATCATGCCAAATACAGAAGTGCTCAATCGAATTTCAAGAAAGAAAATAGTTCAATATTTATCGAACGATAGGAACGGTGCTTATCATTTTGGATATATAAAAACTAGAGAGAAAGTAATACCAGATATTTTATACGCTATTTAAAGAAATGATTGATTGAGCTTGCAAAAAATTAATTAGGATTTGTACTATTGTAAGAAGGATTAGAAAAGTGTGGCGTAACAATTGAAATTTTTCAAAAGAAGTTGCAAAACTAAAAAAACAACGAAATTGCCACCAATTTATTTAGTTTTTAGGGAACAGAATCTTATTTGAATCGGATTGTTAGCGATACGTTTATTCATTCTATTCTTAAAAGAGGATGAAGTTGATTTAAATTTGGGCATCTATGATATGGAAGAAGTTCCCTTGGGACAGCATTAGAGGATGCAAGAATCCATACCCTTTTTTGGGGATCGACGGTTAGTTATCATGAATCGCCCGCTTTTCTTAAACAGAGATAAAAGTAACCTAAAATGAACATGCAATGAAATGGTTGAAAATTATCATAAATAACCTTCAGAAACAGCAAGCTTAAGTTAATTGCACCTTATGAAAAGTAGATGAAACGAAAGAAAATAAGTAAATATTAAAAAAAAAAGCCGTTATAATTGAAACAACTATTTTATCAGAAGAAATGGAGTTATGTAGAAAGACCATTGAAAATGAAGATTTTACCAATATCACCTGAAGCTTTTGAGTTATTTGTTTCAATTGACGGATGGCGAAACTTACTGTAGCAATGTCTGAGCTACAAATTATTTTATTTGGTTTTCAGAAAAAGAACACAATACCATTACTAAAGATGCAGTTTCGGAAGTGATAAAATCAAATCAAACTCGATACAAAATATTTTTTTCTTTAACGAAATATGTTCTAAAGAAAAAGGTCGGTCCAGCTCTTGAGTTATATCAATGACTTTATTATTGCAAAAAGAGATCCTATTAAAAATTAATGCTATCATGACCGCCCCAAATTTCGATTATTGCTCCAAGTAAAAAATACTTGAAAAGAAAGGCCTACCAGCAAGGGGATATAGCAAGATATTGAAAAGAATTCATCCTATAGAAATCAAGTTGAGCATCCAGCACATGCGTCATTCAATAAACAGGTTTTAAGCCAGATGCCTTATAACGGTCTAATTGATACAGAATATCGTCTGAAAAAAGGTCAAAGGTATAGGGAATGCAATTTGAGTTATTTGTTTTAACAATTTGGCTTAAGTAACCATTTAATGACTCAATAAATTATAAATAGATAAGCTATCAAGTAAAAAAAACTTCAGTTTATATTGCAATGAAAGCTGCTTGATTATGTATAATGATTAACGTGGGAAAACAACTGGAAATAATCTATTTTATAGTTGTAATTAATTGAAAAGTGGGGTGAATCAAATTGCCAAAAACATCGAATTCTGCAATCAACGTGTCCGTACTCAGAAAAATCTTGCTTTAACAAAATAACGTTCAAAAGAGCGCTATGCGTACTGCTATTAAAAAATTCGTTCAAAGCTGTTGAAGCCCCTGAGATGAAATACCCTGAAAGATTTACACAAAGAAGCAATCAGAGCCATTGATATGGCTGCATCAAAGGATTGATTCATAAAAAATAAGGCTTAACCGTGACAAATCTCGGTTTAACAGCTAAATAGCTAAAATAGATACCCATAGTTTAACTTATTTTTTAATGAAAGCCACACACAATGATTTAATCATGTGTGTGGGCTTTTTTTGTGTATAAAATTGACGAAAGCCACTCCGCAAAATGGAGGTGGCTTTCCTTAATTAAAAATAAATACTTGTAAGTTATCGGGGAAAATACTAATCAAATTATATTAATTGATTTCCTCATCTAAACAACATAAAACCGCAACCTCTTTAATGTCCTTACAGTTCTAATAACTGCGCCAGTTGTGAATTAAATTTCTTTAAAACAATTCCCTATAATAAAAATACTAACTTACTTTTATACTTAAATAGTATATGCCATAAATAGTGGGGTAATAAATAGCTATATTTTTTTGAAGACAGTAAAAAATAAAGCATTCTAGAAAACACAATCATGTCCCAAAGATGATAAAATTTATTTTTTAAGATTTTTTTATTGTATCCCTAAAATAGGTATCCACTCGCATAAGTATATACGGGGTTGGTACTTATTGTAAAGAACGTAACGGTTCCATGTAAAATGGGGAATTAGGAGTATGAATTAACTTTTTCTCTTCAATGAAAAATTCGAGAAACTGGATGTGAAAAATAAAAATTGGAAAAAGATCAGTTTTAAATGTACCAATTATAAAACCTGGTGGGGACCGCCAAATGCTATCGAGGAAATTAGTTAAGGAAATTGAAGAAGGGAAAAAAAGAGCAAGACTTTATTAGGAAGCCAAACAGGGAAAACTGGGGAAAAAACATTTACAGTATCTAGTCATTCAAGAGTAATAAACAACCTTAGTTTTGCGCATAACAAACATTAGCAGGTCAATTATATGGCGAATTTAAAGAGTTTCTTTCCCTGAAATGCAGTAGAAATATTTTGTCATTATTATGATTAATTAATCAACCGAGAGCTATGTTCACTTCTAGTGATACGTTTATTGAAAAAGAATCAAGGTGAATGATGAAATCGATAAATTACGTCATTCAGACTACAAGTTCCATTGTTAGACGTCGCGAATGTGATTTGTAGTGCCTCCTGTCTCGTGGTATTTTGGTCTGGTAAAATCCTCATAGATTATCGGGATCCAATGTTTTTGGTCTTTGCGTGTTGGGCACAGAAATGAAAACGAGAACATATGCTACGTCGTTTAGTTGATAATGCAGTTTGAGCGCAACGATATTGATTTTCAGCGTGGAAATTTTAGAAGTTCGTGGAGACGTAGTAGAAAATATTCTTAGCTTCTAGAGATAGTTGATGCGTCCGGTAGAATTTTTTGGAGACGATCGATCGCATTACTGAAAGTAAGACGTCTTAAAAACAGGTGAAATTAAAAAGCTGAAAGTTCAAAGCATGTACCTGTTTTTCCGGCTACTCACTTTTGTAAAGCAAGTGATGACAACAAGAAATGCAGTAAAACCATTCCCAAAAAGAGCTAGAAGATCGGATTGAAAGTTTTACGTGCAGAAGATAAACTAATTGAAGCCACAACGTTTAGAACAGCGACGAAATTATGATTTAGAGATGCTTTTTAAGAAATGGCTTTTAATTGTTCGGGAAATTGAGAACTATTCAAGACATATGGATGGTCGAATCCTGGGCAGCCACCATACTACACTAATAGATTTTTTTCCCAGAAGACTTTCTAATCGGAATAGATGAGTCCCACATCACCATGTCAACAAATTAGAGGAATGTAATAATGGGACAGAGCAAGAAAAGAACGATTAAATTGAATATGGGATTCGTTTACCAGTGCCCTTGGAACAATCGACCTCTGCGTTTAGAAGAGTTTGAAAAACATGTTATATCAGAATTATGTATATTTCTGCTACACACCGGGACCTTATGAAGCTAGAACGGCACGCCAGAAGTTGTAGAACAAATATCAGACGACCTGGTCTACTTGACGCCAGTAATTGAAGTTTCGTCCGATTAAAGGGTCAATTGACGATTTAATTAAATGAAATTAATAAAAAACAGAAAAAATGAACGGGTTTTTTTATCACTACTTTAAAAACAAAAGAAAAATGTCTGAAGATTTTAACAGATTACTTAAAGAAAAATTGGTATAAGTATCTTATTTGCACAGTGATATTAAAACGTTGAAAGAACAAAATAAATTCGCGAACTTTAACGTTTAGGAGTTTACGAATGTAATTAATTGAGTAATTAAATTTATTAAAGAGAAAGGCATCGACGTTCCTGGAGGTCTCTTTAAATAGCAATATTTAGATGCAGCAAGGAAGGTTCTTGAGAAGTGAACGATCAATTAGTACAAACCTATTGGACGTGCTGCAAAGGACCAAATGAAGAGTAATCATGTATGCTGATGAGTAAACGGATTCAATGAACGGCGGGCGATAAGGTGAAACGGAAGACCGTCGTGAAACGCAAAAAGCCTACCAATAAAAGAACACAACGTGATACCAACTACAATTATCAAAGAAGTACGGATCTGATTTCTAATTAACCACGATGTCCTTCAGGTAAAATCTAAAGAAGGATTAACTTCAAATAAAAATAGCAAAATTAACGAAAAAGAAAGAAAAGAAAGTAATTAAAAAATATGGAAAAGAAAAATGCATGAAGCAGCAAAAATCACTTACTTTGAAAAAGCCGCTAAATTTAAGAGATATTGTATTAAGAATTAACTGGCTCACTATAAGTAAAAAAGATTTACTAATTTAAATGCTGAATTAAGAGGCTTTAATTTAGTTAGCATGAAATCAATAAATTGAAACCTTAAAATGAAATGACTAAAAGAATTAATACTTGCATTTTCTTGCAAATATCATGTAATGTTTGGTAAAATGTAATAACATGCATCCAATTACTTGGTTTTAACGACTCCACCACGTATACTCGGTAAATAGACAAACTAAAAAGAAGAGGTGTTTAGAAATGGCAATTTCTAAAGAAAGAAAGAACGAGATTATAAAGAGATACCACACAACGAAGGAGATACTGGTTCTCCAAGAAGTGCTAAGTTGCGTATTAACTTGCGAAAATTAATCACTTAAAGAACATGCAACGTGTTCAAACAAAAAAGATCACCACTCATTACGTGGACTAATGAAAAAAAATGGTCACCGTCGTAACTTAATTAGCAATACTTACGTAATAAAGAATGCTAGCGCTAACAGTGAACATAATTAAAAGATTAGAGCTTACGTCGTTAAGATGTTGTCTTAGTATAAAGCGAGGTTCGCAAGGAATCTCGCTTTAATTTTTTTGCATATTTCCCTAGTCAATAATATAAAAAAAAAATTCAAACACACGTTTCCATTACCCATCCTACTAAAATACCAATGTGAATTTCTAATAGATTAGAGATTGACATTGTTTAAGTAGTCTGTTTGGGAAATGATGGTAATTTGATAAAAAAAGGGGAACAATAATTTATGGTCAGAAAAAACAAATTTTTACTAAAGAATGGGCAGGGCGTACGTTAAAACGGTTGAAGTTGGTCAATTAGCCTAAACAAGCCCAATGGGGCAGCCTTTAGTTAGATTGGCGATAGCAGTTGTATATCAGCAGCAAGTAAGCTAGTAAAAAAGCAAAAAAGATTTTAGATTTCTTCCCATTAACTTGTGAATTACGAGGAAAAAATGTATTTCAAGTAGGTAAATCCCTGGTGGATTTATTAAAAAACGTGAAGCTCGTCCTAGTGAGCAGCTACGCTAACCTGCACAATTAATTGATCGTCCAATAACGTCCAATGTTTTGCGATGGGGTTCCGTAATGAAGCTCAAGTAACGATGTTGTTATGTCAGTAGGAAAAAGTACCTGGTTCACCATCATTTTCAGCAATGTTTTGGATCATCCATTGTCTCTGTTATCTCGGGATAATTCCCATTTCGCAGGTCCTATTGGCGGGGGTGTTGATGTTGGTCGTGTTGAATGAGAATATATTATTAATCCTACAGTAGAACAAGAAGCGGATGTTTTTCAGATATTTCATTTGACTGTTGCCAGGCACAAAAGCAGCTATAAATATGGTTGAGAAGTGGAGCAAAAGAGGTTTCCTGAAGAAGAACAATGTTAGGAAAGCTTGCTTATTTGGACATGCGGCTATTCAAGAAAATTGTTGCATTCCAGGAAGAAATTAAAGAAGCTGTTGTAAAGAAAAAATTTGAAGTTTCTTTATTAGAGATTGACTCTGAACTTGAAAAAGAAGTAAATGAGCCTATAAAGAAAAAATGAGTAATTGCAAATTAAAACAGAAGAAAAGCTAGCCCTCGTGAGGAAAATATTGAGACTGTTAAGAAGTGGGCCATTCTTTTTACAATGAAAAAATATGAAGGTCATGAAGAAGTGGGACCGAATCAAAAAAAAGAATTAAAATGATTGTTGAGGAATGGAAAAGGCTGAAAGTTCGTCCGTTTGATTACAGTTGACAAGGATCGTCCTGATGGTCGTAAAATTGACGAGATAACCTTTCATTATCTTTCAAATTGGAATTTTACCAAGAAACATCATGGTCTGGTTTTGTTCACCACGTGGTTCAAACACAAGCAAATTGACTGTTGCAAACATTAAGCTCCGCTTGGTGAACCCAAATTATCGATGGGTTTAGGAATCGAAGATAATAAAAGATTTATCCATCATTATAATTTCCCAACAATTTCAGTTGGAAGTACCGGTCCTAATCGTGACCGGGCGTCGTGAAAATGGGCAATGGAGCACTTGGAGAAAAGAAGCTTTAGCACAGTTATTCTAATGAAAAGATTTCCATACATGACGTTTAGTTTTTCAGAGTATTAGAATCAAATGGTTCTTCGTCTCAAGCAAGTATTTGTGCAGGAACTTTAGCTTTAAATGGATGCCAGGTGTACCAATCAAGTCACCATAGCCGTATTGCTATGGGAACTTGTATGGAAGACCGAAAAATTACACTGTTTTAACAGATATCCAATGGTCTTGAAGATCCTAGTGAATATGGATTTCAAAGTAGCTGGAACAAAAGACGGAATTACTGCCTTACAAATGGAAATTAAAATTCAAGGAATTACTCCTCAATTTTGGAAAGAAGCATTTAACATCAGGCTAAAAGAGCGCGCTAGAATTTTAGACGAATTATTTCTACAAATATCTGAGCCCACATAAAGAATTGAGTGCATACGCCACCGAAGGATTGAAATGAAGCCAAAATTAAACCTGATAAAATTAAAGGTTGTCATTGGCCGAGGTGGCGAACCAAATTATGCGATTATCGAAAGAAACAGGTGTGAAAATCGATATTGATCAAAGAAGGAAAAATTAGTATCGCTCAGAAGATGCTAACCAATGATAAAAGTGCGAAGAAATCAAATTGAAGAATTAACTAAAGATTATCGAACATTGGCAAAGTTTATTCAGGTAAAGTAAAAAGGAATTGAAAAAAATTTGGAAGCTTTTATAGAAATTTAGCTAAAGGAAAAGACGAAGGCTCCACATTTCTGAACTAGCTATGAGCGAGTAGCTAAAGTAGAAGAATGTTTTTAACTATGGGTCAAATAATTGATGTAAATAGTTGGTTGAATTGATAAACAAGGAAGAATCAATCTTTCAATTAAAGCTTTTATTGAAAAAAGAGATAAATGAAAAAAAAGTTAAAAGGAATTTTTCCCCTGCCGCCCCCCCCTTAAATTTTTTTTTTGCAGGTCTACTTTTTTCTAATTATTAGAATATTTTTTATGATTAATTTCCCATAAAGATAACAACACTTAAGAATAACGAATTGTTATTTTTATCGTATCAAGCCAAGAAGAAAGAATTAAAGATAGATGTTTTGTTGTTCCTTCATTGCTGATAGTAGGCAAGGATTGTCTCCTTTTTGATGTCCGTAGCTTCCAAAACCAGCATGATTACCATCTTTGGAATAGATAAATATAGCGTATTTTTAGGTAATAATTTTTTGCATCTATAAATATGAACTTCTGATTTTAGGACACCAATCAATTTGAACCAGTTTACCGATAAAATAGGTAACAAACTAATTTTCAAAACTACCTTTAGTGATCAGGATAAACTGGCTAAGAAAAATACGCGCCTTTTAGTAAACCGGAATTCAGTTGAAGATTCATTTGGTTTATCATGAGCAAAGCGAGCTAACCATTACGCCTCCTAAAGAATGGCCGCCTATGACATAATTCAACCAATACATATTCGTTGATACTTAATTGTTTGTGCTTTATCTTTAGCTAAGTAACAGCTAAATTAAAAAGCGTGATGAATTAAATACACTGGATAGCCCTTCTGTTAGCTAACTTGAGCCCAAATGCTGTAAACTCTTCTGATTGACAGTGGCGCCATTGGATGAAAAAAAAATTGAAATGGGAAATAGCAGGTTCTTTAGGTAAAAATAAAACTAAATCTGTTGTTTTTTTCAACTAGTATAAGGAAGCCTGAATGGTTGCGGCTTGAAGAGCTGAAGGGGAAGGGCTGATAAGTAAAATTTTTTAGCAATGAATAAGATCCAATTACAAAACAAAAGTAGTAAGGCAATGTAAGTCCAAATGGCTATTTTTTTTCTTATTATTCATTATGTCTCCTTTATATTGTGTTTATTTATATTTTTAATTTTAAACAGTTATTTCATTCTAATCATCATCAATTCTATTATATGGTTTAAAATAGATTTCAAAAATAGAGGGATAATCTACATATGTAATGTTCTTTCTTTGCTATTTATGCTAAAATAAATAATGGTTACGTTTGTAAAGGGTAAATTAAAAAAGATTAAATAATAACATAATGAATTTTTTTGTAAAAAGGGGGTAATATTCCAGTGAGCAAAATATACGAATAGCCGTAGTCGGTGCAAACTGAGCGGTTGGAACAAAAATGATTGAAAAATGCCTTGAAAATTCAACTTTACCGATTCGCAAATTAAAAATCCTGGGCTCGAAACGATCAGCAGGGAAAAAAAATGATGTTAATGGTTTAGAATTAAGGAATTTGAAGAGACAACTCCGGAGAGCATTGATGGAATTGATATTGCATATTTAAGTGCTGGTGGGAGTGTTCTCCTCAAACATTTTGCTCCAGAAGCAAGTTTAAGCGGGTGGCAATTTGTTAATTGATAAAATACTAGTGCCTACCGTATGGACCCAAACTGTTCCATTGGTTGTTCCCTGAAAGTGAATCCGGAAGCATTAAGAGGCCATGCGGGTAATCATTGCAAATCCAATTGTTTCAACTTTCAGAATGAATGGTAGCATTAAAGAACCGAATTCGTAAAAAATATGGGTTGAACCGGAATTATCGTTTCAACTTATCAAGCAGTCAGTGGTGCTGGAATGCAAGCAAGTTAAAGAAATGAAAAGAACAGGCTCAACAATGCTGAATGATGAAACCGTTAATGAAGCCAAATATAAATTGCCCTTCTGCCGGTGATAAAAAACATAAATCAATATCATTTAATGTTTTGCGCCTCAATCGATTTATTTGCCTGAAGAAGGTTATACTTTTGAAGAATGGAAAAATGATGAATGAAACAAAAAAAATAAATGTCTGACAATGAAAAATAAAAATTTCAGCTACCTGTGGGTACGTTGTCCCCGTGTATCTGGTCATTCAGAATCTGTTTTACATTGAAGTTAAAGATGAATAGCATCGGTTAACGCTATAAAAGAAATTTTGCAATGCAGCATCACAAGGGTAGAACTTTTCAAATGATCATTTCTACCCAAATAAATATCCAACTCCGCTTGAAGCAGAAGGCAAAAAAGAAACGTTTGTCCGGTAGAAATTAGAAAAGATAGAGATATTAAAAATGGATATCAATATGGTGGATTGGTATCAGATAATTTGATTAAAAGGTGCGGACTTGGGATTCAGTTCAAATTGCTGAGAACTACAACAGCATGGGGCTAAGTGGAAAGACAATAATCCTAAAAAAATAATCATGAAAAGAGAAGGTGTCTGTAATGAGTTAATGAAAGCAAGAATTATAACAGCAATGGCTACTCCTTTTGATGAAAAAGGGAACACTTGATTTTGATAGGTTAGAACCTTTAATCGATTATCTTTAGCTAATGGAAGCGAAGGACTTGTCATGGTGGGAACAACTGGAGAGTCCCCAACATTGTCTCACAACGAAAATTGGATTTTATATAAGAAAGCAATAGAAATAATTGGTGGCCGGTTCCAGTTATCGTTGGACTGGAACAAAATAAATACAGCTGAAACAAATCTCATTTACAAAAAGAAGTAGAAAATATTAAGGGCATCGAATTGCCGTATTAGTTGTAGCGCCCTTATATATAAACCAAATCACAGCTGGATTGTATGCCCCATTTTGAAGCTGTACTAAATAACAGTTTCTCCAATCATATTTATAAATGTTGCCAGGTAGAACAAGTGTCTCGATTGATCCCGCCTACAACTATTCGTTTGGATTTAGAAAATATATTGGCGTTAAAGAGTGTATGGGGGATTAGATGCAATAACGTGAAATTATTGAGCAAACAAGTGATGATTTCTCCGTGTATTCTGGCGAAGATAACTTAAACTTTTTTCCTGCTAAATGTAATAGGTGCTAACAGGTATTATTTCTGTTGCTAAGTCATATATTAGGTAATGAGATGAAAAGAAATGTACGATTTCTGACGAAGGGAAAATGAGTGAAAGCTGCAAAAGCAACATCGTCAATTAATTTCCTAAAATGAATAGTCTCTTTTCTGTACCATCACCTGCTCCTGTAAAAATGGTTTTAAATAAATCAAGGAATAGCAAGTAGTGAAAGCGTAAGATTAAGCCTTTGTGGACTGTACAAAAGAAGAATCCCGGCAAGTTATATTTAAAAAAATTTTAAAATATAAACATTAAATTAATGAATAAAATAGAAAAACAGAGTGAAGAATGAGTACAATTAAAATAATTCCACTAGGCGGCCGTACGTGAAAAACGGAAAAATATGTACGTCGTGGAAAGTAGTGAAGAAAATATTGTTTTGGATTGCGGTTTAAATGTAATCCAGAAACAGAACTATTGGGGAATAGACAATAGTTTATTCCTGATTTAGCTATTTAGAGAGAATCGCGAACCGTGTAACTGGAGTAATTCTTGACACACGGACATTGAAGGATCTATAGGAGCATTGCCCTCATTTTCTTCAAAAAATTTGATGTACCAGTTTTTTTGGTACTGAATTAACCATCAAGCATTAGCAAAATTATTTAATGGAAATAAAGAATAGTCAAGTAAGCCAATTTAAACGATTACCCTATTGTTGATGAAAATAACTGAAATTGAATTTGGAACATCTGTTTTAGGTTTTTTTTAGGAACAACTCATACTATACCAGATTCAGTAGGTGTTTACATTGAAAACAAATGAAGGTAGCAATTGTTTTATACGGTTGGATTTAAATTTGAATCAAAGTGCGTACTCCTGCTTATCAGACAGAATTTAGCTAAAAAATAAGCGATAATAGGAAAAGACTAAGGTATTGGCTTTGTTAAAGTGATTCAAGTGATGGCAGAAAAGCTCTATCAAAAACATGAAGTGACTATAAAGTTGCTGAGGCAACGTTGAAGAACACATTCCGAATACTAAAAGAACGGATCATCGTAGCTAGCGTTGCTTAGTAATTATTTTTGCGTATCCAACAAGTAATGGATGCAGCTTTAAATCGCGGTAGAAAAAATATTTTTTTAACTGGTAAAAGTAGAAGAAATCGTTGAAGTAGCAAATGAAACTCAAAAAAGATAATTTAACCAAATGAAGATTTAATTGTCCCAATTGAAGATTTGAAAAAATCCAGATAATGAAATGTTATTTTTGGAAACAGGTACGACACGGAGAACCAATTAAAACTTCAAGAATGGCAAACGGGTAAACATTTACAATTAAATATAAAAGAAGGGATTTTAGTTTAAATGTTACTAGCCTTCTTGTTAGTATGGAAGTCACCGTTAATAAGACTAAGAATAAAATGATTTTATCGTGCAAGGAGGAAGAAGTAAACAAAAATTTCTGATAATAAAAAGCTTCAGACATGCTACTCAAATGATTTAAGTTAATGATTAATCTAAATTAAACCACCGCTACTTTGTTCCAGTTACTGGAGAATATCGAACGTTTGCTGCACATGCCTAAGTTAGCTCATGAAGTTAGGCATTCCTTTTAAAAATATTTTTATTTCCTGGAAAAAGGAGATGTTGTCGAGTATCAAGGCGGGACGTATGTCTATGTCTGGTCAAGTACTCTGGCAACACAAGGTAGATGGTATTCGGTATTTGGAGATATTGGCCAATAATTGTTTTGCCGAAGATCGTAAACTATTATCTGAAGATGGTATTTTTGTAGCTGTAGTAAACTAATTAGCCGCAAAAAGGAATTATGTCCAGGGCCCTGAAGTCATGACACGTGGTTTTGTAATATGTTAAAGAGAATACGGATCTTATTCATCAAGTAATGAGATTTGTTTAGAAAAGTTGTAGAAGATAATTGGAAATCTAAAAGAGTTTGAGTGGAGTCCGTCTAAAACAAGAAAATTAGAGACGCATTAAGTAAATATTTATTTAACAAACAAGAAGAAAGACCTGTAATTTTACCAAATTTTTATGGAGAACAAGCTCACGTAAATAGAAGAAATTAAAAAACCAATAAAATACTAAACAAAAACTTTCCAAAAGGAAATTCTCTTTTTGAAAGTTTTTGTTTAACTGAAGGATAAGGGTTAAAGGGTTGAATTTCCATAAGCCTAATCATCTCTTTTTTAACAGCATGAGCCTATTTTAAATGGTGTTTAACGCAACATAGTTAAATCTTGAATCAATGGAATGACCCTTATGGGCGTTGAATGGGTAATAAGAACATCGAAATTTTTTGTTACTTAGAGATTTATAAACATAAATAGGAAAAAATAAAAAAAATGACACCCATTTCTAAAGAGAGGAGCAGGTGTCTTTTTAATTTAAAACATTCCAATTACTAATGGCCTTTTAATATTTTTGTTTTTTATTTAGTTACATCTTTAGTCCAAGCTGCAACATTCTTTCAGGATTATCATCAATCCATGCTTTGCAGCAAACTTTTGGGATTTTTCAACGCTTACGCTGATAGCTAAACATAACAGTTTTTCAATATCTTCAAGTTGTCCAATTGATTGCTAGACTTTATGGCCTCTGGCATATCTTTTTCTCTAAGTCTTTTTCTAACCATAGTGGGTTAATTGTTTTCGCTTCAACCAAATGTTTCTTTAGGATCTTCAAAGATATTTTAAATCAATAAGGGTTGCAAACATCCAATGAAGGTGACCAATCCACGGTAAACAATAATCTCTTCTTTATTTTCGATAGCTTGTTTCCAAAAAGCAACATGTCATTGCTCCAGAAGAAAGAAGTTTCCTAAAATCCCAATCACCTTAAATTGTCATATTCTTCCATTGTAAGTTTCTGCTGCACTACTAAACACCCGCGCCAGGTCCTCAATTCGTAATTGGTTTTATTGCTTTCATCTGTTAAGTCCCTCAATAGAATTAACATCATATATTCAGGAACGACTAAAACCAAGTTTAGCACCCGTTTTTAAATTTTCCACCCAGGTTTTCAACGTCAGCGCCATATTTTCAAACTGTGATGCGTGTGTACCAGGTAGCCAAGCAGCGAACACGCATTCGTCTGCTTCACCACACTGGAACAGCTTCCCACAATAAACAGCCATTAATCAAGAGGTTTAAAGTAACATCGTAGCCTAAATTCTTCCAAAACAGCACCAACCACGTTTTGTAAAGCTTACTTCAGTATCCCAATTCCTACCATACGCAAGATAATTTCTTGTCGGCTTCTCCTACTGAATCGTCTTTTGTAGTGTCCTCATCATCAGATGCACAACCCTGCAGCAAACAATGAAAGTGGCTAGTCCCGTTACTACAAGTCCTAAACGTTTAAATACTTTTTATCAAAAATAAAAACCACCTTTTATATATTTTTTATAGCGAATACTAATAACCCATGTTTATTCAGTTACACCTTTAGTCCAAGTTGCAACTTTTTTCCAGGATTAATCAATTCAATCCATGCTTTTTGCAGCATCCTTTTGGATTTTCACCTTCGCTGATAGCTTAAACATGACTGTTTTTCAAATATTCTTTCTTTAGTCCAGTTGAAATTGATCTAAAACTTCATAGGCTCTGGCATATCTTTTTCTAAATCTTTTCTGACCATTGTGTTAACTGTTTTCCCGATTCCACCAAAAGTTCCTTTAGGATGCTTCAAGATATTTTAAATCATAAGGTTGCAAACATCCAATGAGGTGACCATCCGGTAACGAATTATCTCTTCTTCATTTTGCAAAGGGCTTGTTTAGAAGCAACAATCATTGCTCCAGATTGAAGAGTGTCAAAGCTCCAATCATTCAGACTATCATATTTTTTCTAATGCCGAGTTCCTGTTGCAGCTACTAACCCAGCACCGAGGCTCAATTCCAGTGATTGTTTTGTTTGGCTTCGTCGTTAAGTCCTCATAGAATCAACATCCATGTATTTAGGAACAATTAAAACCAAGTTTTAGCATCCAGTTAGATTCTCAAACCTAAGTTTTTCAAGTTATCACCATATATTTTCATAGTGTGATGCGTGTGTATTAGGTAGCCAAGCAGCGACCATTCCGTCTACTTCACCGCTAGAAATCAGCCTCCCACAATAACAGCATTATCAAAGCCGGAACCAAATTAACGTTGTACCCAAATCTTCCAAAACAGACCAATAAATTTGGTAAGAAGCGACTTCGGTATACCCATTCCTACATCATGCCAAAGATCAATTTTCTTGTCGCTTCCTACTGAATCGTCTTTTGTTGTTCTCCAATCCATCAGTGCAAAACCCGCAGCAAAAACAATGAAAAGTGCTAGGTCCAGTTTAGAATTCCTAAACCGTTTTATATTACTTTTTTAAACAAAAATAAAAACCACCTTTTAATATATTTTTTTAAGCAAAATACTATACCATGTTTATTCGTTACACCTTAGTTCCAAGCCGCACTTTTTTTCAGGGTATCATCAATCCATGCTTTTTGCAGCATTTTTTTTTGGAATTTTTCACCCTTCGCTGATAGCCTAACATGACTGTTTCAATATCTTCAAGTTGTCAATTGAATGATCTAGAACTTGATAGGCTTTTCTGGCTATATCTTTTTCTAAATCTTTTCTAACCATAAGTATTAATTGTTTTTCGATTCCACCAAAAGTTTCTTTAGGGTCTTCAAGATATTTTAAATCATAGGTTGGCAACATCCAATTGAGGTTGACCAATCCGGTACATAATCTCTGTCTTTATTCTCGATAGCTGTTTTCAAAAAAGCAACGTTCACGCTCCAGATGAATGAGGGTCTTCAAATTCCAACCATTTCAGACTATCATATTGTTCTAGTGCGAGTTCTGTTTGGCAAGCTACTATACTAGCACCAAGGCTCAATCCAGTGGATTGTTTGCCTTTGGCTTCGCCGGTTAAGTCCTCATGGAATCAACCAATCCATGTAATTTAGGAAAGCAACTAAACCAAGTTTAGCCCAGTTAGATTCTCACTCCAAGTTTTTCAAAAGGTTATACCATATTGTTCGTAGTGTGAATGCGTTCTGTATTAGGCAGAAGCAGCGACCATTCCGTCTGCCTTCACCAACTAGAAACAGCTTGCCACATAACAGGCATTATCAAGAGGTATAACAGTACATCAATAGCCTAGTTCTTCCAAAAACAGTAACCACAAACCCACGTTTGTAGAGCCACTTCTGTAAATCCCATTCTACAATACGCAAGGATCAATTTCTTGTCCTCTCCTACTGAAATAGTCCCTTTTGTGTGTCCCCATCATCCCAGATGCACAACCCGCAGCAAACAAATGAAAAAGTGCGCAAAGTCCAGTTACAAGTCCTAAAGCGTTTATATTAGTAATATTTACCAAATTTAAACCACCTTTTTATATTTTTATCTCTATTGCTTAAATTTTTGAGTGATACGGTCATAATGAAAATTGCCAATCAACTTAAATCCGATTCCGGAATACGATCCTGTCCCGATTTTGTGCACGTTGTAAAAAAGAGAAAGAAACTCTTCTACCTAACCCTGGTGCTCCGATCATAGTGCAATAACAACGCATAGATAATGCTAACTATCACAGTCTGGTTGATTCCAGCCCATAATTGTTTGAAGGTACAAGAGGCAATTCTACTTTAAATAAATTTTTTGAAATCCGTACTACCAAATGCCATCAGAAAGCCTTCGACTAATCAGTAGAAACTTTGAACGAAATCCCTAAATTAGTAAAAACGAACAGTAGGGGAATAGCAAAAATTAAAGAAGCGAAATACTCCGGGACCATTCCGATAGCCAAAAAAAAAGGCACTGCTGGTATTAGGTAAAACAAAGGCAGGCATTGTTTTGCATAGAAGTCTAAAACGGTTTAATATACTTGTTAGCAACCGTACTCTTAGCCATCAAATACAAAAGGTACACCGATAATAACTTGAAAGTAAGCTAGCAAACTAAACTAGGGTGATTGGTACTCATAAATCTTCCCAAATGCCCTGATTGTAAAATTAAACCATAGACCAACAACTGAGAAACGGATAGCCCAAAAACTTTTGCCACTGACAAAAGAATGCTATTAACGCAATTAAAGAATGAAAAATAATGGTTGGAATAAACAATAAAAACTAGTGAGTGCAATCCAATAAAACAATTCTGAATAATGTTGAATGGGGTCAATAAAAATGCAAATGTTTGGCGTCAACCATGGTTCTTAGTTTTTCAATTTGTCTGCATCTGGCAAATTTAGGAAACTAAGTTTAAAAATCATTCATTGTAATTCCCTCCTCTTCGTTTTCGCCGGCTAATGCCAGCTATTACTGCTCCTCTTAACGATGATGCGACTAAATTTCCCATGATCTCTACTGCAACAGGAGTTGGTCGTAATCATGAATGACGAAAAAAATATCATCCATGGATGTTTTTCGATTAACAGTTGGATATCTGATTTTAGAAAAATAGTTTCTAAGCTCGTAATAGATTGGTTTTTCGGTGCCCTCAGCAGCATCCTTCAGCAGTGAACATAACCTTTTAAATTACGGTTATCATCAAACAACTAAAATACTAAAGATATCCCCTTAAGTTTTCATTTGTTCTATAACGCAAAACAAACGTGGGCCATGTTTGTTGATATTGATTGTTTCAGGTCGTTTCAATAATATTTTCTGCAGAAAGAACCTTAGAAACGGTCAACATCTTTTCAACAAAACTTCACATATGTCATCTGCAGGACTCATTAAAATTTCTTCGGTGTGCCAATTTGCACAATAGATCCATCTTTCATTAAGCAATATCGATCCTTCGCAATTCTTAAACGCCTCATTTAAAAATCATGAGTGATTAAAGAATAATGGTTTTTTTTTACGGTTGCTTGTAATTCTACTAATTTTCCATACCTGCATTTCTTTTCGAATCAGTGGGTCTAAAAAGCCAGAAAAAGCTTCATCCATCAACAAAATTTTCTGTATCATTTGCTAATGCTCTATGCCCAAACGAACACGTTGTTGCAATAACCACGGAATAACTGAGCAGGGTATTGATTAAATATATATCTCCTAAAACCAGCGTTTTCTAAAGCTTGTTAGCGTTTGTTTAGCTCTTTCTTTCTTCTTAACATTACAGCCTTGAAATTTCTTAAACCAATATTCGTATTTTTCAAAGAATTGTACGTTGCAGGAAATACAATGGCGAAGTTTTGAAAAAACCCATACTCCATTTTTTTTACGTCCTCACTTCACAGCAAAATCTTCTTGTTCATAGCAGATAAGTTATCACCATCAATGTAAAATATTTCCCCTAATGTTGTGTTCGATCAATCTGTTTAACATTCGAACTAAAGTAGAACTTACCACTCCCAGATAAATCCCATAATGACGAAAACTTTCACCTTCATTAATTGTAAAACTTAACATTGTTGACACCGACCGTAACGCCAGTTTCTTTTAATATTCTTGC
>Ga0163217_1104644_pt1 | contig 20536 bp, 12 predicted proteins | sample SynspAceP_FD_185933 | JGI IMG/M metagenome (GOLD analysis project Ga0163217, IMG submission 185933) | Saline lake microbial communities from Ace Lake in Antarctica - Synechococcus sp. Ace-P (PacBio error correction) | ecosystem: Environmental > Aquatic > Non-marine Saline and Alkaline > Saline ...
GGGGAAGGAGAAATCTGTTTCGTTTGCTCTTCATCATCGGCGGTGCACGATAAGAGTTTTTATCAACTTTCAAACTTGCCCAGTGGGAAAAATCCCATAAGCTGAAAAACCTGCCAGTAAAAATGGGTAAACAAAAATCCAAATAATAAAAACGAAAATGGCGAGCTTCAATGGTCCCTTCCACAACCATAATACTTTCCGCCGCTGCCACTAACATAGACTTTTTAAATTTTTTAAAGTTCAGGGTTAAAAAGTCAACACGATGAGAATTGGGGTCATTCATAATGAAAAAAACTTCCCCCTGCTTCCACAATAGTGTTGTAGTGGCTTGAAACAGTGTAAATTCGGTTTTAGTCCCATCGAGTAAAATACGGAAAAGATGCTGTCTCCGTTTGGCATGGCTTTACCCCCGCGGCGGATGTCTTGCTATGCCTTGAGCAGTAAAGTTGGCAAAAAACGGTTTTTGGATGTTTGGCGAAACTAACGTCATCGACACCAGCCAAGCTTGCCCTCATCCATATACTTCTCTGCAATTTTTTTTGTCAATGCGCAGTAAACGTTGCTCAGAAAAACCTTGGTTTAGTACTAAGGAAGATGACGTGACCTGTTTGACTGCTGTGTTTTAACTACAGTTTTTCCAATTAACCGAGACAACACAGGCCGTTAGGCGATAAACTCAGTAGACTAATAGACGTTTTTTTCATACTTTATCATTTTATTGTTTGGATGTAGTGGGCAGTGTACCGTTGTGAATAAGGATTGCCAATAAGTGAAGTTCCTAACTAAATTCAAAGATTATTCTAAAGGTAAAAGACCAAAAACAGAAAATTTTGTGTAATAAAAAGGGTAGACCGCCATAATCAGGTGTCCCATTATTATATTAACCACAATAAAAAATCGCGAAAAACATGCTCAGTTATGCAACCCAATCGGCGTAAGCAATTAAGTAAAAATCAGTAAGCGTTTTATAAATGCAATAATTGGCCGTCCAATTGGCGCATAAAACGCTAATAAAAATGGACCGTATAATCTTTATTGGAAAGAGCATGCAAGAGCCTATGCTGGCCATTTGTATTGCCGATATAACGCCAGAACCCACAACACGACCTGTGGTAATGGCAAATATGTGCCATTGCTACCAGGTTCAAAAGAGAAGTGTGTATCGAATTATATAATAAGGCGATAGCCTTAGGAGCCAACTCGATGGCAAACCAGGCCCTAACGTATTCCAACGTTTTTTACGGTGCTTACTTCGTGGATTTAGATGGCAATAAAAATCGCTTTTTAATCACTTCGGTTAAGTATTCAAATTCAAGCACAGCCATCGCTGTGCTTGAATTCATCTCATCACAACGCCTACATACTTTTTCCATTCACCATAGTTAATTACTCCAAGTCATGCTATCGATGAACAATCGAGGTTCCTGCTTGTAAATTCTAATGTTCGCGACAACTAAAATGAATTAACAGGACAGGCATATTAGTGACTAATTCGTAAGGTTTTATTTGGAATAGCTGAGCTGATTATCATTTGTTTTGTTTTTCTTCGGCCTAAAGGACCTCCTACAAGAGCAGCAATTAACTGGACAGTGCAGTTAGATGAATCTAATCGTAAAGGTTTTATTGAATAGCTGAAGACCTGATTATCCATTATTGTTGTTCTCGGCCCTATAAGGAAAACCCTCGCTACAAGAGCGTCATTAAGCTGGACAGGCATGTTAGTGAACTAATCTTAAGGTTTTTATTTGGAATAGCTTGAGCGATTATCATTGTTGATGTTTTTTTCGGCTCTAAAGGGTCCCCTACAGAGAGGAATAATTAAACAGGACCAACCATAGCCAAGGGCTCTTAAGATGAAGTGTGTTTGATAAGTTTGAGTCACGCTTATAATAGAATAAATGGTTTGGATGAAAGAAATGGGGCAATGTTTAAACAACATCCTGTGCCCCGATTTATTATGGCCAATACAACATCAATACCGCTAATCACACCCTTTACAGGAAGGCGTGTGGACTGAATGCTTAGGAATTGCGGTTTTTTCGACCATCTTAAGCCAAATTGGATTGGAAGTAGGCTTTGTGTCCTTGGAATCTTCTGACCACTCAAACTTACCCACCCCTGATTCTTTGTGGTAACTTCCAATACTATCGATGCCTGGTCACTTCCGAGAGGGTCTGCTCCACTGGAATAAGCCCCATCATTACTAATCAACTGAACCCTGACTTTAAGTCCATTAACCGATAAAAGGTTCGATAATTGATAGATGAGGCATGAATTTTTGGTCCAGCTTTAATGTCATCGCCAAAACATCAACATTTTGCGGATAGATCACTGGCCCAAAGAAGGCCATACGAGCGGCCATTTTTCAATGGCCTTGGGCAAACGCTTTTAGCCTGCAATTGGTTTTTATCTGTCTGTATAAAACAAGACATGGCGGATTGACGCGCTTGCCTGCATTCCAAACAATCATGGGTATTCCGGTGCCGGCAGTATAATAAATAAGGTACCACCGTCAGACCATAGCTTGCCGGGCTTTTCTTCAATGCGCCCTGTTTTATTAGTCTACTTCTAATTATTTCGTCAGACTCAAAAACTTGGTCAAATCCGCAAGTACGCGGTATAATTTTTTTTTGCACACTGCTCAGGTAGCCGTAAGGTATAAAAGGATGGTTGATGCGACAACACGGTTGCACCCCATATGCCAGAGCATCTTAAATGATGTCAGAAATCAATCGTCCCACGGCCTGGGTCATACCGATAACTGCGCGCGCAAATTTTTCAACTGGGAGATTACATTAAAATGCCCCCCACGATTGGTGAAATTTCCTACTCGACGCGAATAAAAGGTATCCACGCTTATCCGCTAGGTGGTTTTAATGGCTCATGGTTTTTTTGTTGGAGTCATGATCACTGACAAAACATAACATTAAGGCCGCGCCGCTAACTGGGAACGTAAACGTAAGATATTCAGCAGGTGTTGAAGCTTCGAATACGTCGGTCATGATCAATGCATTAATCCGCCGGCATACACCCGTGTTGACTTGGATAGGTACTTGACAGGGACTGCACTGACAAGCGTTTGCTTTTTTAGTCAACATACTGACGATCAGATCAAATACAGGTTTACCACAAAGTCACTACCAGCGGAAACTTTGAGCTGATCATCACCAGGGGCTAAGGTGATGAGGCAAATGTCCGACGCGGTCCTAGATTCGGTGAATAAAGATGTTTTTTTGCGCCTAAAATATTCAATCAGGGTTTATTGGGCCATCTTGTTTCTATGGAAATTTTTAGCGTCTAATGCAATATATGGTTTTCCCGTCTGTGACCTTAAATAGTGACGTTCTCGCTAGGGACAGAGTCATTCGAATGAAACGTTCTTGAGACTCACTACTTTTGATACTTACCCTTGTGTTTAATACTGTCGGTAGTAGCCTTTACTTGTGGTAAAACAAAAAAAAAACTGAATCATCGCCCACCTGGCAAGTCAATTATGTCATACTGGGCCAGTCTTACCTATTACGGACCAAGATGTAGGGTCAGACCGTCTTTTCGAAGTACTATAGACGCGGGGGTCATTTACTGACTTACCCTCGTGGCGTTTTAACCACTGCCCTGTAAGGTACCCTGCCTGCAGTTTTTTACGCTCAATCTCTCGGAATAACTAGGCGCTAGTCGCCACTGGCTAACACTGATAATCGCTTCAATACGTCCATGGACTCTTGATTTTTTCAGATTATGTTGAGTAATAAATCCGCGTGATTTGGTATCTGCTTTTGTCATGTAGGGTGCGTGCATAGGCAAGAATGGCCCATCAGCGTCATAGGCCAAACAACAAAACGGTCCTGTCGATATACATTAATCGCTAGCCACTCCGTCTTCGCCTATAATAACTGGGCAACAGCAAACTTATAACCCACCATCTGCCATAATGGTAGCCGGGATAACATGGTCAGCTATGGCTTCACCTTGGTTGGTTCATAAACGGTTTTTTACCATGAATGCGGTCAGAGCCTGCTGCAAGGCTATAAAGTAGTATAATAACAACGTTTGCCAAAATCACGCGTAACCTGGACTATTGGCCTCATCTTTACTGTCTTTAAATGATGGTCGACATTTTGATAAGTATTTGGGCCAGCAATGAATCCAGTTATTGGCATGAAACAGCTGCGAAGGCAACACGGTCATTACTTAAAGAACCATCTGCTTTAACATTGGCAATATCAACGATAGACAGCCACGTGCTAATCCGCCAAGGAGGTGCAGAGCCACCGCGATGGAAATAAGCCAGTTTGGTCAATTTCTGATGGTTAAGTCTTTTGTCCAGAGTTTGCATTACCGCGGGAATAATAGTCTTGCATGAATAATCGGAAACCGTTGCAATGATCTGTACAGGCCACAGCTCAATCCCAGTCACCAAATATGCAGGCACTAATTAAGCACGGGTTTTTAATAAATACGGGTTAACGATGAAAGGTCCCTAAGTATGAAATAGAACTTTTTTTAATTTGGAGTATGAGCCTAAGAAGGGTAAACGCTGCTCTTCTCTAAGCGAATGAAATCAATAAGGCCTTTATTTGAAGTTGTAGTCATGCGCAGCGATAACGAGCTAATTCACATTGTTGGTGAACTGAAGTTTGTGAGTTATCACTGATTAACATGACAGCCTGTTAACCAGTACACCTCAGGATTATTTTTATGGTCCTGAATTTTACTGAGTAATTGTGGATCTGTTTTTTTATTTTTTACGTCATTCACAAGAATAGCCATGTTTTCTGGATGCCTTTCTGCACATTTCTGCACTTTGAAGTTGTAAGAATTAATAAGAAGTCCCAATTACGCTCGACCTAACAGGTAATTTGCTTATGCAACACAGACGTTTTACATTTTAACCTATATGTTCATGTTTTTATACCCTTTCAGCTCACTGGCCAACTGCTAAACCGCCTTGTGGTGGGAGCAGCAATAGTAGCAAACCTGCACCCGATAGTGGATTGCGGGAGTGAACAGCCTGTTGGCGAACAAAAGCTCCGTGACTTTGGAGCGGTCGGCTAGTGCAGCGACGGCTCTCTTTGTTAGCTATCGAAATGGCTGCAAACAAGCGGAACGGCCGTTACCCTTGAAAACGCAACAAACCTATAGATAGCGGCTTTTATTTGCTCCGAGCGTTACTCGCTGACGAAACGCCTCATTTTTAGCCTTAACTGTCACAGATGACGATGGTGATATTGCCAGCGATGTGCTTAATTTAAATGTAACTAACAGCGGTTTTTGACACTAATACGCCACCTATCGCCAACGCAGTAAGATCCATCAGTTTCTTGTTGGGAAACGGTAAAGTCTTTCCGGGTGAAGGCAAAGCAGCGATGCCGATGGGTGACCTCGCTAAGCTATCTGTTTGGAGTTTGTGTTACATTCCCAAACGGCAGCGCCATTTCATTGTCAGATGAAAGCAGTATTTCTCCGATTTTGAAGTCGACATAGTTTGGCACTTATACCTTGCAACTTGTTTGTCCGATGATGGCACTCGATAGTAAGCGAAATAGATAGCGTGCAGATTAGTGTTTGTTGGCACAATACAGTGGAACGAAAACAGAGGGGTATATATTGTGACTACTGACTACAGTGAATTTAATGATTTCAGCCTCGATACAATATTTAAGTAGCGCAACAAATGAGCTGCTCTGGCGGTGGCCGCATACTTGTCGCCAACGGTATTCCTGAATCCGAGGGGGTACTTTTCATGGCGGCCAATGCCAAATACTTTTCATAGCCCTAAACGATTTTAAAATACGTCTTAGATCCTGTGCAAACAGACACCTGTTACAACATTATGGTGGCCCAAGGGGCCTCACTGGTTATGTTTTAACCGGGTTAAGATTGACGTCTAAGCACCAGCCGGAATTGCGATGACTCCGGGCGCAAAGCTGTTCTGGTCAATTCATAAGCGGTAAATTGGAGTATCGGAAAGCCTTGGGTCAAGACTAGTTTTTGATTTTGGCACAGATGACAATAATGCTCATGTGCATACCCACTGGGCCTAGTCACTACCGATGGTATGCCAGAAAGGTTTTAATTCAGCAAACAAGGTGTAAAGCAGGTTTTCGACGATGACTATTAAATTGGTTTGGCCTGCTGATGGTTTTCCTATCTATGCCCTTATGGATGACAGCGAAAGCCAATAATGCCGCACTTTCATCTTTTAAGTGGTATGACTAGTAGTTATCAGCTAGTGACTAGCGGTTCCGCTTCCTCGCCCTGAAATACCAGTGTTATGCTTTAGGTTCCTTTGTGCTCAAGACTGGCAATATGTCGCGGTTTCAGGTGATTTAGACGAATGTAAAACGGCCGCTATGGAGTAAGCCCTGAAATTTCCTAATGGTATCTATCATTATTTATGCCACGGATACTTATCCTTATTTTCACGATGTGTAAAGCGGAGTAGACCGCTGCGGGTCCTGCCTAAATCAATTGGAATACATGAACTCTAATAGGATAAGCCCCGCCTTTTATGGTGGGAGTTATCCTGATTTATAAGGCCTTCTCCAGCCAGTAGTAATCACAAATATATAAAAAGGGACTCAACATTGAAATTAACACATTACTATGCTGGCATTAGCGTTATTCCGCAAATTGATGTGAGTAATATTGTTTACTCACCTACTTGACGCCCATGTAAGTGGCAACAACATGGCACTCTAAATATTGCTGAGGATGGGGGTTTTATATGGTGCTGTCTCTACCAATAATGGCTTTGCAGGAATTGATGATAAATGAACGACGGTAGCCTGGTCTAAAGCTGAATTTGACCTTCATCGGCTCAGCCATCGTGCTTGCAGTGAATAGACCCCGATTGTATTAGCGATGGTAATGGCAAACTTGACCTGAAGGCCTGCTACTTTCGCCAGTTTACAGCACAAGCACGATTCAATCAACAGACTCGGCGTCACAATTAAATTGTAAATGGGCAGGTTTGAGCCACCTGAACCTGGCAGTCAGTAAAAATATCAGGTCATCTGTTTGGGACCTCAGCCCTCGGAAAGCGAGTACTAGACATTACTCGCAACAAATAAAATGAAAAAAGTTCCTGCAACAGCCATTAGTTTAACGCCTGAAATATCAATGTTATGCATTTAATTTGCGGTTATTAACTTAGGATGAAGAGGTATCTTATATTTTTGCAATTATAGTCCATAACTCGCTCAGCTTCGTACTAAGCCCCTTAAGATGGCAAACTTAATTAAGACTAAAGAATTTTATATATTGAATTAATTCGTAGTAACAGAATTTCTTGGCTGATTTTAGATCCATTATGAGAGTCCCTAGCTATTAGCTCAATGCCAATCATCAGCCAGCTCAAGCCTTCTCGTATGCGACACTTAACACACATTTCATCTAGGAGCGGATTTTGTTTTAACCAAACTTTGCTCCGAATGTTGTTTTGCTAAATGGTGTTTAAATTTCATTCAGACAATGAAAGAATTGCTCAATTATTTTTATTTCTGACTAATTTTATGCTCATCATTTTCAAGAATCATGCTCGATAATGCCGCCTTCAATGAGCCTCAATATGCGCAGTTTCAATATTTGTTACTCCCCTAATTAACCCAATATAGAAACGTGACCTGTGCGCGACAGGATCACTTTAGTGCCTATTTAAGGCGACAGCTTGTAACGCCCAGTAAACATCACAATTTTATGGCAGATCCCTTTTTTATTAGCGCCTTAATCAATTTAAAAAATGACTGTTTAAGGCGAAAAGGTGAGTAAAGTTGAGAAAGTTGGTATAATTCGTGCAATTACTATTTTAGTCTATAATCCCAAGCCTTTTATTCAATCAACATAAAACGAGACACTATGTTATGACCAGCCAATCTGTCGAACCTGCATTTTTTTCTTATCCATATTGTTGGCGACTGGGGGCTCTAGCCAACGAGCACATATTATGATTTGATAGCGACCTAAATCGCCATTCATCAACATGGGTAATATTGCTTGAAAGAAAGCCTGCTCCTAAAGCGGCAGTTCTGATGATGCCATGGTTGGGGCCAGTCAGATGAATGAAGTGGGTGGACATGTATCTACGTTTGGCTGAGCAACTAGAGCGACGCAGGGCTATGCTTCGCTTCCGTAATTGAATATCGAGGTGAAAGTGAGCGTGAAAAAAACTAATTTTTCCAAAATGATAGTACTTTTGGCTCCTCGTATTGCGGACGCACAGGCGGGTCTTGTGATTTTTTGCGTGTGAGCATATCCTATACACCGATAGGCTGAGTGGTGGGTTTTTAGTTTTGGGAGGCGCCATGCTATGGCCTTGACGGGCAAACAACTCCCAGAATAAAATACAGTAGTTTGGTATTATGGTCGAGTCCGGAGATCCTGCTGAAGATGTTAGGTTCATGCCCGCTGATGTGGTGAATAGATGATATTGAAGCAAAGGCGAAGCTAAGGTCACAAGAACGGGTTTGAATTGACGCAATTACCCGTCTCATCTGCTCGTATGCTTGGATAGCGATATAAATTACGCATTAGAAAAATATCAAGGGGGCTCTTGCTGTCTATTCGTGCTGTTATGAATTTTTGTCACACCACAAAGTCCTAAGATTATTTTGCTAGCGCAATGCCTCGCAGAAGAATCATATCTCATCAGTGGGGCTGACCACATTTATCATTCGTTAGCTGCCTGAAGTCCCTATTTGCCTCGGGTTATCCACCACGACGGTAATGGCTGAATGACGACTATTCCTGCAAAGAGGTAATAAATGGCAAAATATCCGCATTTAGGGGGAGGCGTTTTGTGCTTATTGTCACGTATAGACAAACAAGAGATAGGCAGTATTCCGTTTAAATTTATTGGGATAATCTGTATTTATCTTACGGTCAACATAGCAACTAATGCATAATAACCCCTTAGTTTTTTTAATCTGCAGTGCTGCAGTGAATAGATGGTAAGGAGCCTGAGCAAAGTCCGATAGCTAGCCCTTATTAAGTTTTACAATCTGACCCCACATTGCATCAGATGATGCATAGCAATATCTTAAAATTTTTTGCGCTTTTTCAAAATGATCTAACTGGTGGGTTTTGTAATCCCACAGGTTGCTGCTTCCATTAAACAACTCAGGATCATCATTTTTAATTGCAAAAATGCGTAAAAGGATAATCCAACCCTTGGGCCTTTGGCGGCGATCTTTTTGTCACAGACCTGGATGATTTTTTACTTTTAATTTCTTCAGCATTGTTTGTTTTGCAGACAAATGCAAATGCTTGTTTGCCTAGTGACTTTGCGTCCTTGCAAAAGAAGGCCTGAGGGTTTATTTAAGTGCCTTTTATTTTCCATATAATTCAAATTTTCGCGAACACTCCTGAGGGTAATTTAAATAGGGATCTCGCCAGGCCTGCTGGTACGTCTGCTAATGGCTGATTTCAAACATGTTATTGGCCTCTGGATTTTCCCTAGGTCAGCATCGCGAGTACGCTTTGTTATCCATGAAGTTATGAAATAATACCAATAAAAGGCATTTGCCCATTCATAGTATTACCAATGGGAGTTGTTACAACATTTTTCATACCAGCGGTATAAACCTTTTGGGCTTAACTTACACAAGTCTATTGCTCATGCCCCCTCATAAAATAGAAAACATGGGCAAGAGGAAATTTGAAAAATATCGGTGCCGCATATTGGTCTAATATTTGGTTTTTATTGTGCCTAAAAGTTGGGTGAATTTTGGGCAATCAACGCAAACAGCAATCAAATCCGCGTACCTGAATCGGCAGTACATTCTCAGTCGTTCCCTTAACTTTGTCCGCAAAAGCACAACGCAGTTTTAATTTCTGGCATTATTCTTTACTCTCAAATCGAATTAGATAATCTCTCAATATCTTTGTTCATCTAAAGCTTAGGTTGGCAAGTCTATTTCAATTTCAATTTTTTAAATTTTAAATCCGTTTATTTTCGTTGGTTATTTTGTTGGTTATCTTGGGGGGAAACTGGTTTCTGTAACGAGGGTTATTAGGCTGTCGACCCGCGGTGATAAATCGCAACCTCGTTGATAAATGGATCATTTGCTGTCAATCAACATCTTGTGGTTTGATTTGTTTCGTCCTAAAGGAACTCCTACATAAAAAAAGGGGGGGGGGGGCAGAAAAGCCGTGAAATACTTAAATTTTCACGGCCTTTTTGTTACTACCAACGCGATTTGAAAAAAACGTCTACTATGTGTTTATTAGGCTAATACTGCGATACAGCTTTATAAGCCTTGTTGAATCGTTTTTAATTGTCCGTCGGTTATATCTCGTTCGACAAGCGGTGTTTAACTCCTGAGAGTTTCGCTTGGGCGAAGATAGGCGCAAAGTCAATAGTTCCTGTCCCAACTCGGCGAAGTTACCGGGCTTTGTTCCATATCCTTTAACGTGGCCATATGATTTAAAGCGACCTGGGTATTGTTTGAAGTAGGCGGGGATCTTGGTTTGGCTTTATACATCCAGAACCAGTCCATTTCAATGGCCATGTATTATCTTTGGTCGGTTCATTGCAGTAGCCACGTCAAATATAGCATTGCCGTCGCGCATTTCAAATATCAAAAATCAATGGTATGTAGGCCTAACTTTAATCGGCTTTTTATTGCCAGGCTTCGCCTATGACATTGCAGGCGCGCCGCCAGTTTTTTGTAAACATCGATACCTGTTGCCCCGTTTTGTTCTTCGGTCAAATAAGGAATAATACGATATGTCATGACCTACTTCTAAGGCGTGATTCGAGTGACAGCGTTTACGCCGCTATCAAGGTGGTGAGCGCGATGATGGGCTCGAAGGTCGCAGCTAAACGCTCCGTTGTTGAGTAATGGGTTTTTTTGATTTCGCTTTGGTTTTGCTCAAAATAGCCATCGAACTCTAATTTCCTTATAGCCCACCACGGCGGCGACCAATTTTAGAGTGGCAGGCAAACTAGCGGCATCATGTCTCCTGAGGTAATATTAGTTGATAAAGACTCGACCTTGGCTGATTTGCCATGGAAGTCTGCAGGCAAAGGCCATCGAGCCTGGCATCGCGGCCCCCCCCCGCCCCCCCCCTCGCCTTTTTTTTTTTTTTTTTTTTAGAAAAAATGGCCCCCCCAAAACCCCCCCATAGTCGCGGCGCTTAATTTTAACGAAATTCCGGCGCTACTTTTTAAATTCGGTGTCAAGCATGTGCTTTGGCTCAGCACGGCTAATATTTTGTTCATTTATTGTCTCTATAATGATTGATTTTGGTATTTTCCAGTGTCTGATTTAAACGCAACCCTAAAATGCGTCCTGCTGCCTTTCACGGGCAGCATAACACTGCCTGACAGTTAAGCGCCAATTCAATGTGGCCTAAGTCCAAGGATAAATTCTGCGCTTAGTGCGAATCTTGAAATCACATCGCCTCTAGGTTTTTTTTTGCATATGCACCTCCATCAATATTTTTCCATTAGCTACGTTTTTCTGTTTGCATCACCGCGTTTTTAGTTTGGCGGCTAAAAAATAACAAGAAACGAAACTTTCAAGTTTGGCGCATGGTGAAGGATACTTAAATTCGCCAAGGTCAAGGGTCCAGACACTGCGAAATGTATCTCAGTATCTTGTTTACAAACATTCACATTATAAGAGGGATTTTTGTAATATGCAATGCAAAACTGGAATTCTGCCCAACATGATTCATACACTTGACTCATATTGATCTTTGTTTAAGTGCTCCCGAATATAAATATTCATCAATTTTTGCCCGTGTATAGGGTAAGAGCTTTTTGTTGCAAGTGCTTAAAACAAGGTATGAAACAGACACAATAGAATATTTAATTTTTTAATTAAATATTAACTAGAGGAAAAATAGTTATCATCCGTTTGACTTAATGTAAAAGGCAGTTAACGCTCGATTAACATATAAATTAAACGGCGTATAAGGCATTTACATATTTTTTATAGTACATAACGGACACACAGATAAAAAATTATGACAAGAACAAACATAAGAAATTTAATCGTTCATTACTCACTCAGAGGTACGCATTATTTGCTTGGCAGCGCTGTGTTAAATGCCTGCAAATAGGCAGGAATGGCAGCAAGATGACACCTGAGGTTATCGCAGGTCAAGGCGTACGCGGCGTTTGTCACAATCAATGGACATTAAACTGCCAGTCATCAAGGTGTTTGTTTGACGCCTATTTCTGCGTCGATAGTTGGGTAAATTCGCCTGATACTAACACTTGCCCGAGTCGTTGCAGCGTACATCTACGGTGTATCAATTAATCGTGTTAATGGTGAAGGTTCTGAAGTGACCGTGCGTGGCGTTCGGCGGAACTTTATACCTAATACACCTTAAATGGCCGTCAAATGCCGCTGCTAACGTATCTACTATTACGGTAATCCACAAGAAAGGTTCAACCGGTTCAAGTCGCTCGTTTGATTTTCACAATATAGCGTCTGAAGGTTTAAGTGGTATGAAGTGTATAAAACCGGTAAAAGCCGTATTTCTTCAGGTGGTATATGGTGCAACGATAAATATCAATACCCTTAAACCTTAGCCGCAGGGCAAAACCGCGCCATCTGTAGCCGTAAAAGAAGTCAAAGATGAAAGTGGTGCGGTCACCCAGAAAATAAGTGGTTTGACTAATTGGGTAAATGAACGAATCTACTTTCGGTGTTGCATTGGTTTCCGGTTCATTTCAAGAACGTGACTCTGGCAGTCGCCGATGCCAGTGGGTTGAACAGTTTTCCAACTGCCGCGAATGGGCAGGCCACGGGATATCGACATCCTTTACTGCACCTGGCGTACAAGTTGTCAAATCCACGACTGTAGACAAATTGTTGCTATTTTCCGTCTAATAATTGGTTTTCAGGTACAAACGCAAGATAATCTGTGAGCGTAAACCTAACGCCAATGTTGACCGTGCAATTTGCACCGATGGTAATTTAACCTTAACGGGCTGAAATGTCGACTTACGCAAAAGAATGAGCAAACCTCTAAATCACTGATTGATCGGTATTTGGTTTTCACAGCAATTCAATCAGTGTACGAGTTCGATGGTAAACCCCGTTGGTAATCGACAACCGGTTAAATTTTTTCAGGACATCGAGGGTGGTAAAGACTTCCTTTTTCCAAAATCTAGCCTTAAAGCCACCAAGATGAATTAAAGTCTTTTCGGTTTCAATGCTGATTTTTGGGTGAATGATTTCATTAAACCAGCTTTGATGCGGCGACGTCAACAACTAAAAGTGGTGCAATGGACCTCTAGGTCAAACTCGATCCGTTTCAATATGGCGGTTCTAATGCCGGATGGCAAAGCCGCTGATTTTAACTGTTTCTTAATTCCGCAAGCAAGTATTGTTATTGACGATTCAATCAAAGTAACAAGTAACGTATCTTTCGATAAAGCGGATATCGCTCGCAAATTTACTGCAAACTGATAAGTCGAATCAAGTCACCGAGTTTGCCAGTTTCGTTTCGCACCGCGTGAAAATGGTATAAGAAGATGATTATTATAATGTTGATCTTGGCGTCGGTTATTTAACTACAGAAATGCCGCCAAAACTCTGTGAATCTAGCAGTGAAGCATTGGGCGGGCTGGGGTTGTGATCATCCTGGCGTATTCTGAACGGCTATTTTGAACAAAGCTGTAACGGCTTGCGCCTTTGAAAGAACCACAATTAGTCAGCGTGTAGGAAGGTGCTGAGCCCTAGCATTAACCGGCCGGTTCACACACTATTGCTTTGGTAGTGTTTCATTTAGTGTGATTCCAGTCGAATTGTAAGTCAAATTGGTCCTATTTATGGACTGACACTAGCAACCTTGCCCTTACGGCCTTTGATGAAATCTTATTGAAGAAAGAATATATCGTCTGCTTATGTGCAGTTTCGAGACAGATTATGAACTTGGGAAATGCCACTTAGCATTGTGGCCGGTCTGCAGCTACTGAAGCAAAACTGAATGTCAACTTCAAGCCCTCCATTCAATTGGTACCTCAGGCCAAATCTGGGAATCAGATAACGACCTTTTTGGTGCAAACGCTCAGTGGCCAGTTCAAGAAAGTTTATCTGCTAGCATGAACCTACGCTAACTTTATTGCCCTAGCATTGATTTGACCCTGGATGTAACGACGAAGTAAAGCTACAGATTTTTCTTTCAGTAAGACACTGCTTCGACCTTCATAATAATCAATTTTTAACTCGACTACTGTATCTGCGCCTGCTCGTCCTACTGCACTAGGTGGGCAACCGCCAACAGTAATTCGGGTAACGCAAGTTAGATTCCATTAGAGTCAAATAACGTTGAATTTGGTCGTTCAAATGGTAATTACAGCGGAACTAAGTAATGGTATCGCTTTTGGATATTACAGAAAAGACGTTAAAGACACTTCGTGGTACGGCCAACTAGCACACCATTATTTGCTTGTTTTGATGCGTCAATCTAAATTCTCCCGTACCTATCTGCTCATGCGGCAGTTTGAGCTGGCAAACTTAGGTTTTGAATAATAACGACGTAACTTATTTACCATTGACAGCCGATGTTGCAAAACCCAGATGCGTTCTGGTGGAGCAGCTTGATTTTTGAATACTCCAAATTTAGTTTTTGCCCTGTCGGTTATTTAGTGGCCTATGATGTTGTTGCAGTAGCAGGCGACCCTGGAATTGAACTTCCAAGTAAACTGCCTGTTTAACATAACAGTGCGGTAATCGATGGGTTTATGAATTTGCTTGGCAAACAATTTCTTTGGTGACACTGGTTTTGGTTACCATTAAATTAACCCACAGGTTAATGGTTGACATTGGTTATGACCGTTGGGGGCTCTATCAGTGCGGATCAATTTGCATTTGGGAAGGTTTGAGTGAATACCGCTAACACGTAGTGTTAATCTTATGAAAAAAGACATATCTCCACGCGAATCGCCTTTACAACTGGCGTACAAGTTCTTAAGTCAGGTAAACCGTGGTTTTTTGGTAATCGTAAAACCCGGTTTTTTTTGTTGAGTACCTTTGAACAACTTGATATTAACGTAAACTACCAAGTTAATGATCGATTTATCCCTTAGTTTGGATGATTATCAACTTGACTGAAGAAGGTCAGCGTCAGTAATGGTCGTAGTATAATAATGGTCTTCTTTGTAACAGAGAAGCTGACAGACGTTTTGTATAAAGTGCTAGTTACAATTCTAGGTAACAGCAGGTTTCTTCCCTTAGTACATACTCTGGCTAAGGGGATGCAAGACTTGAGAAATTAAAACGAGAAGTGGAACAGGCCATTGATGTTTCACTCTTATTCTTTCATTGCACCAGTTATTTTTAGCTCGTAAAGAATAAAACAATGGGCATTTGTTTAAATAAACAGTGAAGTGATGTATAGCCTACTGAGTAAGACAACATCCTAAATTAATGTTGATCATAAAAATTTAAGGTTTGATACTCGGCCCCAAAGCATAAACAGCCAAACAGTGAATTCGCTCGTTGGTGCACACCACCGACAATAACGAACTGCATAAAAGAGTTTTTCCCTTAGTTTTTTATAAATCAAACCCAGAATACTGACAGACCCAATTAACATGCAATTCTTGGTCTTGAAAAAGATGAAAATCTGTTTATTGGTAACAAGGGTTGGACCAGCCGATTTGTGGGCCGGCTTTACTTGGCTAGAGGCCCCCTTTAGTTTTAGGCTACAAAAAAAAACGCGTCGATTGACACCGCACAATCTGAGCCCCTTATCTGTATTGACTGCTTCGATTCCCGTGTTAATACCGAGCAGTGAAGAAATATTTCCTGCAATTCGGTTCGGCGAAGCGCCCTAACCTTGACTATGTTAAAAAAGCCTACAAACCATTGAAACAGGGTTTACAAGTTTTTTGATAAACGCTTTTACAACCTTGGTTGAATGACATTGGATTTACTCCGAGCCGGTATCCATTCAAATCAGCTCAGTAATATAGATTGAGGTCAATTTCAGCCACTATTATACATTAATTCAGCAAAAACTGCGCAACTAGACAGTGAAAAATTTAAGTAAGTTACATCATATGGCGTGTTGGTTTGCTGTTTTGTGCCTCTCTTCAATTGGGCCAATTTTCAACAGTTAATCGCACTGAAAAATGCAAAATCAGCAATGTGTTAAGTTTCTTCAATAAACAGCCAGAGCGTAAGTGAATATTAGGGTGACCAAATAAAGTTCTGATACTCTGAAAGGTTTACGGCCGAATCTATACTTTTGATGAATTGTTTTTTACTGGTAAGCCGGTTCATTTTTAAAGGTCTGTATAAGACTGCCTTTGGATCAAAAAGCGGGGCAGCAGTCTGCAAATACTGTCATGCAAAGAGCTGAGCAGCATGATAGTGGGCGAGCCACTGCTTGGTTTCGAAAAGGACCGCAGCAATCAAAAGCGTTTTTTGCTTATGATCAATCCTGTAACGGGTTTTTAACTTTTAGCAGTGAGCGTAAAGCAGCATAGCGAGAAGTATTTGCGCGATCCGCAGCAATTGGCTCGACGAAGTAACATGATTATTTGTATATCAATGTCACTTCAGGCTCGAGATGGTTTTCCTGGGCTTAAGTGAACACTCCTGCAGCTTCACTTTTGACCATGTTGAATTTAATAATAACCAGCCCCAAGTGCTAAAATTTGGTAGGTCACAGAGTCTGTGGCCGCAGCCCATTTTGACCAACCAAAAATATTGCTTGTTTGGTGTGCTGGGGAAAACGTCGTTTTACTTATTTCCCTCCTGAGCAAGTTGAGTAATTTTATATCCTGGGCCTTTAGCCCAAGCCCCTGTGGCCAGTGTCACCTATGGCAGATCTCAGTCAACCCGATTTTGAAGGCGGTTCCCACGCTTGAAAATGCACTTGAAAAACGCTTATATAGCGACCCTGAACCCGGCGATTGCTTGTATTACCAGTATGTGGTGGCATGAAGTCCAGCTTTTGATCGCTTTTTAATGCCAGATCAATTTTTGGTGGATGAACAGCGCCCCTATTTAGGTAGTCCAATGATTTACTGATGCACGCGATGATGTAGTGTCAGAGACAGGCCAGAAAAGAAAAACCCAAGCGTGGAAAGCCTTATTGTGACTTTACTTTTTGCTGATAGCGAACAGGTAAGGGCAAATCTGCCACCTCAGAGCACGGTGCACTTTGCCCCCATGGATGATAATCTGACTAGGACGTTTTACGTGCAATGGATACGTAATAATCTCAACCGCTAATACGCACATTAAGATGGTAATATGGCAGTCCGATAGGAGGCAAAAACCAAAGTTTGTGGTGGCAGGTGGCGGCACACAGCCGGTTGGTTGACGGCATATAGTTGGTCACGTCGTTTGGGCATTTGCTTGATATTACCTTAGTCGAATCTGATCAGATTGGCAGTGTTGGCGTTGGTGAGGCGACGATTCCTTTACTATGAGTACTTTTCTCGTTTTGGTTGGTATTGTATGAGGCAGCGAATTTATGTTGCTACCCAAGCGACATTTAAATGTAGGCATCCGCTTTGATAATTGGGGCCAACAAAATGAACAGCTATTTTTCACTCTTTTGGCGAAACGGCCAACGCTCATGGATGGCTTGAGTTTCACGAAATTTTGGGGTTAAAGAGGCTAAAGCCCAAGGTTTTTGGTGGAATCTAGATTTGATATGGCCCTTGAACTCAAAGCCGCTAAAGCAAATAATTTGCTACCTCAAGCGGCAAAAAGCGGTTTAATTTTGCTTATCATTTAAATGCCACGGCCTTTACGGCTGCTTTTTTTTTGCGTAAAAAAAGCGAAGCCGCCAGGAGTTAAGCGGGTAGAAAGGTCGAATCACCCATATACAAAAACAATGATATCGGTAATATTGCTCTGTGACCCTAGACAATGGTTCAAAGGTCGTCGGTGATGTGTTTATCGATTTGTACCGGTTTTTCCGAGGAATTGCTGATTGGTGAGCCATTGAAGGTTGATTTTTTGAAGACTGGAGTCACTTACTGGCGCTGATAGTGCTATGCGTGCAAACTCAGACATACAGAGTCTGCTCGGCCCTATGTACCATTGCAATGGCCCACTCCGCTGGTTGGCAAATGGCGTATTCCGCTGCAAAAATCAGTGGGCAACGGCATTGTCTATAGCAGTCGAATTTTTATCGCGATGATGAAACCCGTCAGTACCTTGCTTAGGCAATCTCACCGGGCCCGACTATTACGACCCCGCCAAAATACGCTTTACGACCGGTCGCCGCAAAAAAATGCCTGGTACAAAAAACTGTAATTGCGATTGGCTTATCCAGGTGGGTTTTTTTAGAGCTTAGAGTCCCACCAGTAATTCCACTTATTACCACTGCAATATTACGTTTGATGAAGTTGTTTCCCTTTGAAGGCAATAGCGTTTGCTGGCTGAACACTTTAACGCGAGAACGCAACTAGACTCGAGACAATTCTGAATTTTATTATTTTGCATATATCACCTAACCCAGCGCAATACAGCCGTTTTTTTGGCAAGCATTACAAAAAGCAATGCAGACTTCCTGACTCTCTTACTCATTCCGCATGGCAATGTTTCCGAAGAAACACGCCTATGCATGGCTGACGAATGTCGCATATTTAGAGTGGAATCTGGGTACAAGTAATTGATGGGGCAGGGCAGATGCCCAAAACAGCATCACGGGCGCCGTCGGTTCCTAGCTGCTGAATTGGTTTAAAATAGCAGATGAAATGCGCTAAAAAGTATGATTGACCGTTCCTGTCTCGCACTCCCCGAACATGCAGACTTTATTCAATCGCTATTGCCACTCCAGGAGCAAGGAAAATGAGTCGCCTAACTAAAGTTGCGCTACTATGACGGGCAGTAAAAAATTGAAATACTAAAGTGTGATTGTCGGTGGCGCACGGCAGGCTGGTTAAGCGTGCGGATTATTGCGGCTAACATTGTGCCAAACTCCTCAATCTCAGCAAACCCGAGGTTGTGTTTAGTGGAGTCTCAATGGTTAAAAACCTTGGGGGTCGGCGAAGGTCCATGGCCCACATAGCGCGGATACTGCTGCGACAGAATAGGCATCTCTGAGACGCACTTTTCTGTCCTGTGCAGCTAAGTTTTTAAACAGGTCCTCTAAATTTGTCGCTTGGTTCTGAGGGCAAGTGATGAGTATTATTATCATCCATTTACCGCTCCGCAGGCTACGGTGCTGTGAGTATGGCTCAGGCCTGGGTAGCCAAAGAACAAATAATGTGGATTTTGAAAGCTGGGTGTGTGCCAAGGTACAATTTGCCAACAAATTTGGCGCCTAACTACCGCAAATGCTGAATATGCTTTAGCAAACTATGGCTACATCTGGACGCGGGGCAAGTTTGTACAGATGCTGCATCATCACTGGTTTGAGAGCGGGGTGAAAGGTATATTCAAGGCCATTAGAGCAGATCATTCCGGCCCGAGAACGGTGATAATGCCCTCGATTGCATTGACTAGCGGCGAGCAGATAGCAGGCACTTTATGTATGTGATTGCAGTGGTTTTGCCAGCAATTTTTGATTGGCAAGCACTATCAAATCCCATTTGTATCAAAACAGCATATTCTATCTAACGATAACTGCTCTGCCGTGCAGATGGAACACGGCCCTCAGATGAGGTTCCTATTGCCTCTTGCGGGTCGCTATCGCTCGGAAATGGTTGGATTTTGGGATATCGCCCTACAAAACCGCCGGGGAGTTGGCCATCGTATTTTTGCAGTGTTTTCCAACGTAAGCAAGCAGAAAAGCCTTGTTTAGATATGTCAAAATGATCCTATCTCCCGTCAAAGAAATCATGCCTGCGCAAAGATTAAAGTTTACCCCAGGTCATAAGGGAACAACCTTCTGGTTTAAAAACTGTGTGCATTGGCGTTTGCGGGTTTTGTGAGCCTTTTAAGAGGCCACCGCTTTAGTCCTAATTGAAAAATCAGCCGAATGGATCAGTTCAACACTTCCTCGAGAGCGCAGTGCCATGGCAAGTTGTTGGCGAAACGTTTAATTTACTCACATCACAACGATGGCAAGGATAATTATTGATTTTTTGAAGTTACATTAATTTGCTCAGCAAAAATAGAGCCGTGACAGTTGATTATTGCGAGCGCACCAAAGTGTTCAGAGTATTCCAAAATAGTTTAGCAAGAAGTCCGTTGTTGTGTGGCGCACTCAGGCGCCTGGCGGGTGTAATGAAACGAATTCAACGTTTGAGCTGTTTTCATCGGCCAGTATACAGTTATGTACTCTATGGTATGGGGCTTTTAAGTTCGATCAAAGCCGCTCTATCCCAGATAAGCTCAAAAAAGAAGATTTGCTAATCAAACGCCTAACGCATGAAACCTATACAAATACTCGAAAAATTGCTTAGTGCATTGCCCACTAACCGACAATTTTTTAAGTCGTATACCGGCATAGTATAGGGCTTATGTGGACAGGACTGTGGGATACCTTAGCAGATTGGCCACTATGCTTTCTGCAATATGCTGCAAGTAATGAAATTAAAACAAGACTGCAATAGCAGATTTTCTAGTGTCTCGGACAGAAGATCGAGTTTGAGCAAGTTTGGGCTCAT
>Ga0163217_1039715_pt1 | contig 20514 bp, 3 predicted proteins | sample SynspAceP_FD_185933 | JGI IMG/M metagenome (GOLD analysis project Ga0163217, IMG submission 185933) | Saline lake microbial communities from Ace Lake in Antarctica - Synechococcus sp. Ace-P (PacBio error correction) | ecosystem: Environmental > Aquatic > Non-marine Saline and Alkaline > Saline ...
AGAGAGAGATGCGATCTAAATTGAAATGGGATGCCCCATTCTATTTTCCTTAATAAGGAAATAAACCCAAAAAATGGCCCCCCATTTTTTGGGGTTTTTTTAAAAATTTTGGGGCTTTTTTTTTTTTTTTCTTAAATCTTTTTTTTTTTTTACCAACAAAAATAACAACCAAGGGCAAAATGCAAACAATCAAGAAACTATAATTCAATTTTTAATTTTATCCGGTTTTTTGGGGCAATTTTAGATTTTTCCCATTTCCAATTTAGTAGCATCTTGGGTTCCGTAAAATACACAGTAAAAACCTACACGAACATAATGTAAACTTAATTATACGATTTGAATTTAATAAATTTTTAAATCAAAAAAATAGAAAAATGTGGTACTAAAACTAAAAAAAAATAACCCTTTTTCAAGCTATTTGGAAAAAGGGTTTTTTTTAGTTAGTGTGTGAAAAATTGTCCCTTAAAAGCGTTCCGTAAATATTCCTTGCTTAAATTTCGAGCGTCCCTTCTTCTTTTAAAAAATTCTGGTAAGCATGAAATGGCAAAAATTATTATATTCTTTCAATAAATGCCTTTTGCCAAATAGATCTTCTTTCAACATTTTAATCCTGGGTTGAAATAATCATAAATTCATAACCCGCATTCCAAGGACTTCTTACGTTTCGTAGACACCCTTTTAATTTGGCTTGGCCCGATCAATACGTTGCCTCGGCCAATATGGACCATTGCAAAGTACATATTGCCTTGGAAACTTTTCTTTAAAAACCTGCAAAGCGGCCATTTTCTCATTAATAGGCACGTCAAATTTAACGCTGGTTATTGGGCCTACTCCTTTATTATTAAGGTCAACAGGTACACCCTTCACTCGCTGTTCTGTTTTAACTTTTTTTTTTGGCTCGGTTCATTTCAAAACCTTCTTTTTTCTCTCTTTCTTCTCGCCACAGCTGATTAATCATCGTGCTAAGGGCTAAATAAAGTGAATAATTTAGCGGCATAGTTTAATTAATAATTTAATTAATTGTGAGTCAATTGAAGGACTAAGATAGGAATTTTTTACGTGTAGCTCTAATCCTATAATAAAGTGCAATTTAACTTTAAAAGTGGATTTTTTTAACATAGTATTGTGATAAGCATTGTTTTTTTAAAAATGAAATGACTTAGATTAATTAAAAATTCGAAAATAACTCTAAAGTACGACGTTTTCGGTATAGTGAATTGGTCAAGGACGCATAAAAAACCTACAAATGGCCCTCCATATTTTGGAAACTTCTAGAACAAAGGGTTTTTATGTTGTTTAGCAATAATCAACAGGGTAAGCAAATGCTTCTCCTAAAAAGAATCCCGTTTTTCAGCGTTAATTATAAGGCGGGAAATTTCAATAGTGGTTTAAAAATTTAAGACTACTAACACTGCGCATAATAATCCATAGCATGCTTTAAAAACCCATGTGGCTCTGCCTCGTATAAATAATCGTCAAAATCTTTTCAAATGTCTTTTATTTGTTCGATATCCAAAATCTGATAAATCAAGGTCTGGAAATGACAGTTTTTTCAGCTTAAGTTTTTCACTAAAATTTTAGCCGCTTAAATCTTCTTGCGTAAATAGAAAAATTTTTAATTGTAATAACTGATGAAGCGAATCTGCTAATTGACAAAGGTACAGGAAATAGCCTAAACTGCGCCCTTTAAATTTCTTTAGGCAGTAATAACCGCTTTCTTCAACCTAAATACTTTAGTAACAGATTCCCGCCGAGAACTAAAATCCGTGTAAAAAATATAGAGGAGATTTATCTAGTTGAAGTACATGGTCAATGACAGATTGTCAATCTTCAGTAGCGCCAGAATGGTACGATCGATATAAATTAATTCATTGGAGCCACTGCAACCCAAGATTAATGGCAAAGCAGAACATCGAAAACCCGTCGTTAATGCTTTAGCGCTTCCTTGTATATAAGGCGCGTTTAGAGCTTCCTTCAAGGCCATGTATAAATAAGAACAAGTTTTTTAGATGGAGATGTTTGAATAACTCCAATCCAAATCCAAAAAATCAGTAATCTGGTAAAGGTTAGCCGTATTCTTATTTGTTCTATAAGGCCACAGTTTTCGAATAACCCAGAATATATATCGTCGCAAAATGTCCGTTTTTAAAAGTAGTTGGCGGAATGTTAATGAACGAGTTTAAGTAATGGGCATTACAAGTATTAAGGGATTTTTTTGAAATAGGGAATAAACAACTACATTTTAAAATAAAATACCAAAGACACTGAAACAGGAATGTAAGTTTTTATTTTGGATAGTTTTTTGCAAGAACCTAATTTGTTCTTCTATAGGCCTCTTTAAATTCTGACTTCAAATGTGATACTTACTTGGCTACAGGTAAGTCCTTATTGTAATAAGTGCAGAAACCTTGGCCCTGCCCGACCAAATAGTTTTCACATGGCTTTTGCCTCGGTATCTAGCTCTTTACAAAATCAATTTTTTCGGTCCTTTTTTTAAGATCTTCTTCGGTTATTCCGGCAGCTTTTAAATACTAAGCTCCCTAGAAATTTCGCGTGAACTCCTGAAAAATCGAAGCAGTATATACAACATCACTAGCACCAGCATCAATGATCATTTGACGATATTCTGGGTCACTTTGCTTTCGTTTGTATTAATGAAACAGTACCCATGTAAGCTAAAAATCTGCACCCATGTTGCAATTTTGCCGATGCAATATCTCTAACCGTACTGATACATCCAGATAGCAAAATAGTTTTAATGATAGAAATTTCTTTATTTCAAGCAACTAAAGGCATGGGGTTTATTGTGCCTGCATGACCACCAGCCCTCAGCAGCTACTAGAATTAACCATCTACACCGGCCTAGCAGCTTTTTCTGCGTGACGTTTTTAATGACATCGTGAAAAACTAGTCCGCCATAACTTTGAAATGGCATCGGAAACTTCAGAACAAGCCCGCACCTAATGAGGTTATTATTAATGGAACTTTATGTTTGACACATAATTTAACATCTGCTCTAACCTTGGGTTTGTAGGGTGGCACAATTAAAATTAACAACCAAATGTGCCGCTTTTTTACCAGTTTGCCTCTTCAAATTCTTTTAAAGTAGATTTTTTATTTCAATTAACCATACTTCAAAGCCTTCAACTCGTGGCGTTGGTTTAAAATGCAGGAAAAAGTGCCTACAATACCATTTTCCAACATTCCTATTACCATATGCGGACTCTGATATTAAAAACAATGGGAGCGGCAACTATGGGTAATGTAAATTCTTTAATGAAAGCAGGTTTTTTTTGACATATTACAGAAATAAATATTTTCAACTCGAAAATTAAAATAGGTATAAAAAACCATGTTCTAATTCCTTAGGTTTCCAAAACTATGTTATTTTATCAAGTATTAATGCCATGCATAACAAAAAAAAGACAGAAAGATGTAAACTTGAAAAGATTTTGGGAAATAAGAATGTGAGGCGACGTGGATGCAAATCGTCAATCTAGCGAATTCAGCATATTAATTTTATGAAGCCATATCACGTATTTCATATTTGATGGAATTAGGAATTTGACCATAAAACAATGGGCAAATTCATAGAAATAGGACCTGTTGCGTTTTATGAGCATTTGTTATTAATTTTAAGGAAGCATTTATTGGTAAACATTATTAAAGTGTCCTTTGGGAAATAATGGAATGAGTGGAGGATTGCAAATTTTTTGAATTTCATCATAATTTTTATAATCCATAAAGGGGAAGAATATTGCCCTATTGTGAAATGATGGGTGCATGGATGGATTTTAAAGACTAGAATGCTGAACAAGGCCTTACGAATGAAATTTCTAAAAAATCATTTTAGTGGAGTAGAAAAAGCGAAAGGGTTTAGAGTTTCTTACTAAAGAGGATTCACAGCAATTTGCTGATTTTCCCGTAAAATCTTATAGAGTCTACTATTGTAATTCGGTAATTGAATTGTATCGATTCCTTAATAGTATTTTAATTATTTGTTGATAAACGCTATTTTTAGTATATTTAGATAATGGTGAGCTTGCCAGAAGAAACATTTTCAAAGAGACATAACGGGAAAGTGAAGAAATTGATCGTTTACCTAAGAAAATTGGCCCAAAGGGTCATTTAATTACGCCTGCATAGGTTATCACATTACACTTAATATTAAAGATGATACCCAATACACGTAGTATTGCTTCAATTACAAGAAAGAATCTTTGATTGGTTGGTACGGCTTACTAATGGACTAACGGTTCGTGAGCTTTTGTGAACAGGATATTTCTGAAATGTTCGATTGCAAGAAATCCGCATTAGAGACAAATGAACCGTAAAACTATTTACACGTAATGCCTCGCAGTCGAGAAATTGGAACGATTTGCGAAAATCTTTTAGTTTCCGTTCGAAGAATGGACCACAGAACGCATAATGTTTTCCATAAAAATAAGATAGTATTTTTCACGAATATATTGCCAAATTGTGGAAATAGAAATGTTGTAATGATTGTTTAAGACTGCCCAAAATATTACGCGTTCATGGGATCTTGAGGTTTAGTAAGGCCATTGAAATTATAATGCCAGAGAGCATTTAGATTTAGTCCTCTGCAATCAATCATAGAGATGAAAGAAATGGATGTTAATGCAATACAGACACATCTTGAGAATGCCAAGAAATACATATATAGTCAAATCAGTATTAAAGCCTATTAGGGTGTAACTATTTTAATTTTTGATAAAAAACTATTCGTTTCTACTGGCGAGATTATACCCTCGACCAACACGAAACATGCTGGCAACGAATTTTTATTAAGGTTGAGGTTGTCTTGACCGGTGAAATGGCAATACGGCCTATTGCCAAACCAAAAGGTTGAACATAAAACAAAAGCACTTAGCGTAGAAAGCCTTTAATTGAGTTAATGCAAAAAATGTAAATAGGTAAGTGCAGAATTGGTGCCTAAAATAACAAAAGCGATTCCACGATAAGGCTTCAAATGGCAGGAGGCTCCATTCTATCTGCATAAATTCTTCTAACCGAAAGTAAACAGAATAAGGACACCTAATGAGAATAACCACTTCATAAATAGTAAATGGGTGATATTTGGTATTAGTGCTTTTAACGACTACTAAATAAGAGCCATAAAAAACATAGAATTAAGAAAAAATAAGGAAATTTCCCATCGGTAATATTAGGTGCATCTTGGCGCACTTCTGATCCATATAGAATTAAGCCTAAAGCGCCAAATAGGCCTATTTCCGATGCCTAATATCTTTTTCTGCTTGGAAATTTTTTCCTTTAGAATTACTGCAGATAAAACAAGACAATAATTGGAGTGGTAGTTATTAAAACGGCGCTTATTTATAGCCGTTAGATTAATGCAGTCCTTTAAAGAAACGTAATCATATTTTAAACCCAATACTAAAAGGCGCAAACAAAATCATTCTAAAAATAATGCTTTGGGATCTCTTCTCTTTTGCCCCAGGAGAAATGAGCCAATAAAAATTGCAGACACCTAGTAACTCTTAACAATAATAAAAACGCATAAGGTTGTACCGTAATGTGGCATTATACCTTTTTGCAACGGTATGGTTTAAAATACCATAAATAGTGGTGGCCCATTGCAGCGATTATTGCTAATAGACGTATATTCAACGAATGAATGGCCTTTTGAGCGGCCTCTAACAACCCTTTTTGCTATTACCAATAAATATTTGGTCGTCCACCATTATAACCGGACTCGCTGCTTTAAAAAAGTAATACTGTTTTCTAGGAAATCCAAAGCCTTAAAATCATTTTCCGTAAGATTTTGCGCTTTTAAATTTTCGCTCACTGAATATAATATGGCTCTTTTGCTAAACAATGCCCCTCGTAGCTATTAGATACAAGGCATGCATTTGTTTATACTGAGATTCCGTAATGGGCTCAGATTTTATGTCCTGTAAAGTTTTAAAATCATTAAGAGGTTGTAATTCTTTATAATTCGTTGGCAAGTAGAACAAGTACTTAGGTGATATATTTTTTTTTCATGCTTTGCGGTGTTGCTTTAATTGTATTTTAAACCAAAAAAAAGGTGTAAATAACCAAATTTCAAATAGGACTTTCGGTTTACAAAAGAAACTTATTTCCGCATAATTGTTACTAATTTTTTATGCTGCCTTTAAATGTGAAATAATGTCTAAGAATTTATTTGAAAATCACCCTACAGAAATCGAAAAAAAACTTCACTCGATACTTACAAAAACTCCAAAAGAAAAACTTCTTAATATACGCAGAAGGGCTTCAAAATAATAATATATTTTGGAATATAGCCTTGCATACCGTAGTTACTCAGCAAATTTTACATATAAATTTAGCGGACTTCAAATGGCGTGTGGCCGATGAGTTGGTGGCTAAATTTATGAAGGGAACACACCCCAGATGGTACACGCGACTGATGAAGAGATTTATGATGGTGGCAGATTTTTTATCTCTACAATAGAATGGTTAAAGGAGATTATGATACAGACCTATTTCCAAATTATCAGAAGTATACTAACTTAGTGCGCGTGTAACGCTTTTAAAAATATTGATGATGCGAATTGCATTTATTTATTTCATGAAGGGTTGCACATTGGTACAACATTCCTATTGTTAGAGCGGTTAGTTAAGGGCCATTACGACGGAAATCCTTAAAAAATTATTAGCATCATTATAAGGTATAGTTAAATATAATGGGGGCCATCGCAAAATGATGCGATTTTCATAAGGCTCCGTAAAATCAGTAATAGGCCTTTATAGTATAGCCAATATTTTCCTGGTAAATAGAAACGTTCCTGTTTCCAAACTAAAGCCTGTACTATTTATAGTTTGCTCTGCGGGCACATCTTTCTTGTTTTCGAAATAAGTTTCAGTAAAATGCTTTTGAATTCATCTTCATTTTTGAAATAATTCTTGGCGGTCTAATGTCCACTTTCTTGATTTTGTCAAAAGTTTAAAATCCGATTGGTGCCATAGCCATGTGCACCACCTGTGTATATGTATGATTCTAAATTTTATAGTTAATACTCTTTTTGTTTTTCAAAAATTATTAAGCCATTTATTTAGCTCCCAAGGCAATAGATTCTTCCGGATTTTGCCATTCAGTTCTTTGTAATCCCTTTACAATGCTTCAGTAGCTTTCCTTTCAATAGTCTGAGCATTACTTTCTTCCATCAAAATTCAGGAGCGCAATAATCTCTATCTTGAAGGGCGATATTAAATGTCCTCACTTAATTTTTATTTTGACCCAATGCTTTTGGAATTTTTTCAATGGATACTGAAGTGCAATTCTCGCAGGCATCATTAGATATATTTAATGTTTCAAAAGGGTGAGGAGATTCCTCAGTATTACAAGCAACAAGAGAAAAATACAAATAAGAGGTAGAGTAGCTTTGATTTCATGAAAAAATTAGATTTAATGTAAAAATACACCTTCATTGTATTCTCCAAAAGATAACAATTACCATTTGTGTGCGAAAATACTTTAAAAATGGCCACTAAAAAAAAAATTATAGGTTTAATACAAACACCATTCATGGTGGTCAACAACCCAGATAAGGCATATGGAAGCAAGTAAATGCCGCCTATTTTTCAACATCAAACTTATTTGCGCAGACAACCCCTGGTGGCCATAAAAGGGTATGAATATTCGAGAAGCGCGAACGCGCAATCCCGTACTGCTTTAGAAAATTCTTTGGCAAGTATTTGAAGATGGTGAATTTTGGTTTAGGTTTGTAGTGGTCTTGCAGCGATAGATGCGGTCTTTAAAGTTAATTAGAAACCAGGTGATGAGGTAATTTCTACAAATACCTTTAAGGAGGTTCTTATAGATATTTAAAAAAAGATATTTGGAGAAAATTTGGTAATTGTTTTTCATTTTGTGGGCATGCAGGCACCGATGCCATACGTGCAAAATAAATTCAAAAACCAAATTGGTTTTGGTCGAAAACACCAACAAACCCTATGATGAACATCAAATAGATTTAAAAGCAGTTGCCGAGTTGATTAAGAAATAAGAATATTCTTTTTAGGGTAGATAAATACTTTCGCAACGCCATATTTACAAATGCCGTTACAATTAGGGGCAGATATTGTAATGCACTCAGCAACTAAATACCTAAGGTGGTCATTAGGATACTGTTGTTGGAGCTTTAGTGGTAAGAGATAAGGAATTAGCAGAATAAGGCTTTAATTTTATACCAAAAATGCGAGTGGTGCGGTTTGTGGGCCAATGGATAGTTTTTTGGTTTTTGAAAGAGGATTAAAACGCTAACATGTAAGAATGCAACGCCATTGTGAAAATGGAAAAGAGCAAGTAGCTGAATATCATAAAGAATAATTCTACAAGTTGAAAAGTATTTTGCCCTGGTTTTCAGTAATCATACCTAATCATTCAGTAGCAAAAGAGCAGATGAAAGATTTTGCGGAAAATGATATCATCGTGGCCAAAAAGGAAGTAATTACGAAAAGATGCAATTAAGATTGTAGAACGTTTAAAAGTGTTTACTCTAGCCCAGAGTCCTTAGGAGGTGTTGAAAGTTTAGCTGGTTCACACCAGCAAGTATGACGCATTTCGAGTATACCTAAACTAGAACGTGAAAAAATCCGGCGTTGTTGATGCAACTAAATAAGACTTAGTTGGTAGGTATAGAAGATTCGAAGAATTTAAATAAGCCAGATTTAGAAGCAAAGCATAGGAATAAACCCGTAATCGTTAAATTTACCGCATTAAGAATAGTAATTTTGGTTGCTAAAACAACAAATTTTATGCATTTAAAAAAAAATAAGCAATCAAAATTACATAAATAGCATAATTTGCCGTTATTATTTTGAAATCAATAATTTAACTAAGTGAAATAGCTTTTATGGACGATAAAATAAAAACAATTTTAATGGATGAGGTTACCGCAGAAATGGCACGAACCAGAAATTCATAACAAGCGGTAACAATAGAAGTAGCAGAAACAGTAATACGCATATATTGCTACAAAGAAATATATAAATGGTAAAGAATATTCTTTTATAAGAATGGTTGAGCCAGAGCGTTTAATTTCCTTTTAGAGTAGCCTGGGTAGATGATGCTGGGAGAACATAACATGTAAACCCGTGGATTAGAAATTCAAATGAACTCTGCAATAGTTCCTTAAAATAAAGGGTGGTTTTGCGTTTTCACCCAACTGTAAATGCGAGTATTCTTAAATTCTTGGCTTTTTGAACAAGTCTTTAAAAACAGCCTTACAAACAACTACCAATGTGGTGGTAAAGGGGTGGTTCTGATTTTGACCCTAAAGGTAAATCAGATTGATGAGGTAAATGCCCCGGTTTTTTGCATGCCTTTATGTTTAGAATTGAATAGAACATATTGGTCGCGAACACAGAATGTACCTGCAGGAGATATTGTGTTGGTGGTCTCAGGTGAAATAGGTTTTCCTATTTGGTATGTTATAAAGAAGATACGATAAAATGAGTTTTACCGGTGTGCTTACAGGAAAAGGTTTGTCATGGGGGTGGTTCTAAAAATTAGACGCAAGAAGCAACAGGTTATGGTACTGTGTACTTTGCAGAAAGTATGTTTAAAAGACTACAAAATGAAACTTTTTAAGGTAAAAAGTTGTAAATTTCTGGTTCAGGAAATGTTGCTCAATATGCTCAAAGAAAAAAGCAAATTTTACTAGGAGCTAGAGTGGTACTCTTTCAGATTCTAAGTGGAGATATCTAATGATAAAGATGGTTTAAAATGATGAAAAACTAGTCTTTTTGTAATGGAATCTAAGAATAATAGAAGAGGACGTATTTGCTGAGTAATGCAGATAATATGCCTTCTGCAGAATTTCATGGAAGGTAAACCTCCTTGGATGTTAAATGTGAATATCCGCATTACTGTGGCAACTCAAAAATGAGTTGAATAAAAGATGATGCTAAAAAATCTATTAAAAAATGGATGGTATGTGTTGTTGCAGAAGGTGCCCGAACATGCCTTGTAAATGCAGATGCCTGTTCCATGTGTTTTAATAATGCAAAAGTATTGTTTTGCACCAAGGTAAAGCATCTAAATGCCTTGGTGGTGTTGCAACGTCAGGTTTAAAATGTCCCAGAATTCATTACGAATTAGTTGGACAGGTCGCGAAGAAGGTTGAATGAGCGGTCTTAAAGATATTATGGAAGAGATACATGCTTCATGTATCGAAATATGGTAGAGAAGAGGATGGATTCTGTAACTACGTTAAAGGAGCCCAATATTGCTGTTTTTGTAAAAGTTTGCCGATGCAATGCTTGCTACAAGGAGTTATTTTAAATTTTTTAAGCATATTTACCTAATGTACTACGGTATATTTTAATAATGCGGGGCCCTTATTTTAGAGCCCCGCATTTTTTATGTAGAATATCGTCGCCGTTGTACAAAACTATTATATTTGGTTGAAATAGATGGGTTCCATTATGCAGGTAACAACAAAGCCAATAGTATTTTTCTGCAATAAAATATGGTGCACAGTCTTATAGTTAAAGCATTTACAGCCTCAAGACGGTATAAATCCTATTTATTACGAGGCGGTTAACATCTTAAAAAAGGGAAAATTAAAAGACAGCCTTATTTTCAAACCTTTTTAACAGCAATTAGAAATGTTGCAATCCATAGAAATAAAGGAACATTAGAAAACATACGCCGAAGCTAAGGTTTACTATCATTTCAATCCCTTTATGCTGATAATGGCCAAAAATGCTATGACCTTATTTTTAAGCAGAGCTATTTGGTTAATAGTATTCGGGAAGAAAGACAAAACGAGAATTATTTCGAATTTTTAGAGGCTTCAATTCAATGGTTGGATATGCATAAAAGATGTAGCAAAATTTTCATTATTTTTTATGCTAATCAATTACTAATTTTTTAGGGTTTATAATCCTGATTGTGGATCAGATAGTAAGCCATATTTTGAATTTGTTAAGAAGGGAGTTTGTTTTTCGGTTGATCAATTAAAACCCGAATGCTTATGAGGTGAAAATATATATTATTTCAAGACCTTGTTTGGGCATAAAATTTTGATGAATATACATAACGTAAAGATTGAAAAAAACTAACCGCCAAAGAATTATTAAAATCCCTGATACTTTATTTTGAATTACACCTACAGGGTTTCAGGAAACCAAAAATCACTTGCCGTGTAAATGAAGTTTTCAACACATAGGTATAAAATTTCTATTTGTTGTAATTTTTTTTTTAATGACCATGTTTAGTCATGCCCAAGAAATAACTTGTTTTAGATGCGGATAGTGGCCCGAAGTGTAATTTCAAACGTTGGCAGTTTTTAATAAAAAATAAGTCGAAAGTAGCATTGTCCAAATTTTTGATGGAGTACTAAGATGGTTCAAATTTTCAACTAACAAAGAGCGACTTATTCTAAGACATCGTATATCATAGCCTACGAAAGAATAAATAAATCAACCAAGCAACAATTTAGTAGGCAAGGTCAAAAGGTGTATTTTGATTATGAAGGCCGCAGCATTAGATGAGTTGTAATGGTTGTTTTCTAAATGGGAGCAACAAGAAAAAGGGATATTCCTAATAGAATTAATTTCATTAGATGCTAGGTCAATTGCTTTTTCATCGCCACAAACATCTGCAGACTTAACTTCAAAATAAGTGGGTAAAGTTTTTTGCAAAAAAAGTCAATTAGGAGGCGGGAGCCCTAATGGATTAGGGTTTTGCAAACTAATAGGTTATTGCTTTCTGTAGATGGTGTTCCCGAATGAATAATGCAATTTTAAAGAGGAGGAAATATTCAAAATGTAATATCGATAGATCCTTTACTATAAAGAATACTGAGGTAATATTTGGGCCCTGGTTCGGTTATTTCGGGAGTGGACGCTAATTGGTGGGGTAAATGAATTTTTATACCAAGAAGCCTATTTTAAAGTCAGAACGATAGTCCTTTTTTGGTCCACGGTAATGCATTATAGATTTGCTTCCTGCAAATCTGGAAAGCACAATTCAATGCTGATGTAAATAATTGGTAAAAAAAATATTGGTCCTCTTAACAAAGTATTACCTATAAATAACTTCAAGATTTAAGAATGGATCGCATGGCCCTGAAATTTCATACTTGCGAAATAATTTGTCCCCCCGCAACTAAGAATGTAAATTGATGAGTTGGCAATAATAAATTCACGCCGAAAAACAGGTTTCACTGGCTATGACCAATAAACCTGATGCAAAAATTTCTGTATAAACCAATTTTCGAAATGGGATTTAAATCTTGGTGCATACTATTCAAGAACTTCAAGATTATTCTAGATTATGATAGATTGATTAAGGCTACAAGTGACGGGTTAGGACTTAAAGGTCAGCAGAATGGTATTATGGACCTCCAAAAAATTGGGTTCATGGGTAATTGCTCAAGTTCAAAAAAAAAAGGAAATGGAAAGGTTTTTGAATGGTTTTAAAAATTAGGTCTTGCCTATCAACATTTTTGAAGAAAGTAGAAGTAATCGAGATTTCAAAGATGTGGTTCTTAATACGCACGATAGAAAAAGTAAATGCCTTGGAATATGAATTGATCTTGAGAATAAGAAGATGGGTAATTTAGGCTGTACTATGGTAGTGAGTAATATTTTTTTAATAAAGTTTGGGTCGAGTGGTTTTTGACTTAAATTAGTACCACAGATGAAAAAATTGAGTCGGCCCTCTCGTTATCCAGTGGTTCAACATGGCAAAGTTTAGCAGGTTATTTGGGAAATGGGGAGTAATGAAGCAAAACCAAATTTTTACAATTATGTCTGGCTTGCGGTTATAGTCAATGTATGGGTCGAGTGCTGTTTTTGATGATCTTTTTATGATTTTCCTTTTTGAGACTGCAGATTTAAGCACAGGAGCTTTAAACGGGTTTAGTATAGGTTTCAGCTGGTTTTTCCAAAGAGCAAATCTTCAAATTACCATTTTAAATGGGTCCTACAGGTTTTAGAAGCCCCACAATATTTGATGATGTCGTAAGATAATTTGATTTCTGACCAGGGTCGGTAGTGGGTTTCCTAATCCAGATTTAGAGCCTGAAATAATGCATACAATGCAGAAAATTGGTGTCCAACGAAATATTAAAACGATAAAGTTTAATTTTAAAAGGAACTGCTTTAACTATACGTATTTTGGTAGATGCTTTGGGGTGAGACGAGATTTTAAGTTACAATGGTGTTTCTGAAATTGAATATGGAAGGTGGAGCTTTAGTAAAAATGTGCAAGCAATACAGAATGTGGCTAAGGCTTATGTTTTATGCTTTGTAATTTGGTTTAGAAAGCATACCCTTTTAATGAAAATGGTCTTTTATCGTCTAACTTGACAATAACTTGAAGGTGTAGAAGAGGAAGATGAATGGTACTTGAAAACACCCTGCTTCGTCATGCAGCACCGACTTTTGGAGATTTTCATATTTTGTATGGGAAAAACCAAAGAACTGCGAACAGATTTGTTTGTAAATTATAATGGCGAAATTGAGTATAAGAATCGTCGCAATGTCAGAACAATCTAAAAGAATATATCTATGCTTTAGATGAAAACGGTGACCCGTATGCTCCTTCCTTGGTACAACCTTACTTTCGGTCGCAATACGATATTACCAATCCGTCTAAAAGCTACCCGTAAGTTTTAGAAGAATATAACAGACCAGCGGTATAGAACATACTCCCATCTGGTAATTGTACCCCGGGACAAAAATTTAATACTAGGAAATAGGGTATCATTTTTTAAACAAAAAAAGACCCGCGTAAAAACGGGTCTTTTAAAATTATAGAGTAGTAAAATTTAGTTTTTAACTTGCCTTTTTCTATTTCGTTTGGCTTTCTTTGCTGCTGCATCTGCTGCATTGGTTAGCTGCCTTTTTACATCGTCACCAGCTTTTTTAGCAGCGTCTACTTGTGTTTTCGGGCCAGCTTCTTTTTTACTGATCTGCAGCAACCTTCAGCAAAGCTTCCATTGCCATTTTCGTTGCTTCTTTTAGCAGCATCCTATTGCACCTTCCACCTGCCTCTTCTAATGCAAGCGCCAGCCTTCTTCAGTTGCAGATTTAGCTTTGTCAACAAGTAATGCTCTACAGAAAATGACTACTTAACGCTTATAAATTGTTAATGATCCTAAAAAATTACTTTTTTCATCGTGTTATGTTAAAAATGGTATTGTTTGATGTTATTTACGGTTTCAAAGTCGAATTTTAGACGTTAAAACTTGCTAATTATTTTATACAATCAGTTAGTTAGGGGTATTATCCAGTGTCGTCAATTACCTCAAATTAAATCTAAATTTTTATAATTTTGCTGGCCTTAAAAATTCCAGTACCATAAGCATTTAGTATGAAGTTCCGCAGAAATATAAGTTTGAATTTAACCAAAGGTCCGGCAAAGAAGAGATACTTGAACTAACTGGTCAACGCATGCATTTTTGAAAAAGTATTCTACCCGCGGGTAAGGAAAGTTTATGTGTTTTATGAGGTCGCCGTCAGCAAACGTATGCCGGCATACACCACGTAACTGGGCGCGTACGTAAAGGAATATTTTTCCGAGGTACAAAACTATGAAAAAGGCTTTCAAGTTAAACGAAAAAAGCTGGTTGGGATACACACGGATTGCCTATGGAGTTGGGAGTTGAAAAAGAAGTAGTATAACCAAAGAAGGATAATTGGGTTAAATTTCGTAGGAAGAATATAATGCTGCTTGTTAAAAAGGGCAGTAATGAGATATACCGAAATGTTTTGGATTCTATGACTGAAAAAGTGGGTTTACTGGGTAGATATGGAAGATCCATAATATCACCTACAAATCCAAAAATAACATGGAAACAGGGGCGTTTGTGGTTGCTAAAACAAATCTATTCTAAAGGAACTAATATAATAAAGGTTACACGATACAGCCTATTCACCAAAGCAGGACAGGGCCTTAAGTTCTCATGAGCTGACCAGCCTGGTACAATATCAAGATGGTGACAGGATTACTACGGTAAGGCACAGTTTAAAGCGGTAGAAGAAACATTGCCTGAGTTTTTTACAGAACGAATGGGTGGGAACCATATTCTTTTTGGCTGGACGACCACACCTTGGGACATTGCCTTCAAATCAGCTTTAACGTAGGAACCAAAAAATAGATTATGTTTTGGTTGAGTCTTATAGATCAATAACACTTTTGAGCCAATGAATGTTGTTTTCTTGCCAAGAATTTGGGTAGGAAGCATTCGGCAGGAAAGTTTAAGCAAGTTTTCTGAAAAGTCGATTATTAAATTATACTTTCTGGTGATAAGAATATTCCTTTTTTACGTTTGTTTAAACAGGATTCAAAAAGGAAAAGCTTGCTAAAGGTATTTCGATACGAAGCATTAATGGATTATGTGCTTCCGTATGAAAAATGCAGAAAGATGCCTTTTAGAATAATTGCTGGTGATTTCGTAACTGAACTGAAGATGGTACGGGTATTGTGCATACGCCCGACCTTTGGTGCTGTGATGCTATTTGTTAAGCCAAACAAAGCTGTGCTCAGAGACTTCCATCCAATGTTGGTATTTGGATCGAAATGGAATTTGGTTCCTCTTGTTTTTGAATTTAACATAAGGTAAAATTTAGACCTGTAGTTACGTAAAAGAATTAGACCGGCCTAAGTAAATGTCCAAGAATGAGTCTCAATAGGCGCAAGAAGTGTGTAAGTGACTATGGCGCACATGACTACTTTTTCATATGATCGCTTTGATGAAAATAGCGCACTATTAACGTTTAAAATGAAGAGAAATAAGGCGTTTAGGTTGAAAAGTATGTGCATAGTTTTTATCCTAACTGCTGGCGTAACGATAAAGCCTATTCCTATACCTACCCGTTAGATTCAATGTTTATAAGTTGGACGCGATGGTTAAGGATCCGCATGTTTTTCCAAATTGAATCAAACCATAAATTGGAAACGCAAAAGCTACGGCCGAAGGTAAGATTTGGAAAATTGGTTGGCAAAATGTAATGATTGGGAATTTATCTGATCAAGATACTGGGAGTTCCTTTGCCTATTTGGCGAACAGAGGATCGGTAAAAGAAGAAAATAATTATCGGGTCAGTTGCAGAGCTTAATCAGAAGATTGACAAAAGCTGTAGCAGCGGGGGTTTTTAAGAAAAAAGATATATATGCAGATTTTCATAGTGGACGATATGTCTGAAAGAGAACTAATGATAAAATAGATTTACATAAAAACAATAGTGGATCAGATCAAGCTTTGGTTTCCTTGCTTCTGGGAAACACCCAATGAAGCGTGAAAGTGATTTAAAATAGATGTGTGGTTCGATAGTGGTCAATGCATATGCAACAATGGCATTATCCATTTGAGAACAAAAGATTTAATAGACGAAGGAAAAACCTTTTCAGCAGATTTTTATTGCCCCGAAGGCGTAGACGGCAAACACGTGGTTTGGTTTTATAACCCTGCATGCTATTGCAAACTTGGTATTTGACTCGGTAGCCTAATAAGAAAATGTAGTTTCAAACGAACTCGTTTTAGACAAGGAAGGTAAAAGATGTCTAAACGATTGGGCAATGCGGTAGAATCATTTGAGACTATGAACGAGGCATGAGCGGAATGCTAACTAGATGGTATAGATTAAGTAACGCTAAAATCCTTGGGATAAATTTAAAGTTTGAACCGAAGTAATCGCGGAAGTAAAAAGGAAGTTTTTTTTGGTAGCGCTTTACAATACCTATTCCTTTTTTAGTCTTTATGCCAATTTGATAAGTTTCACTTATGCAGAAGACGGATATACCTATTTGTCTGACCGCACAGAGGAATAGATCGTTTGGAATATTATCTGAATTGAATTCTTTGATAAAAACTGTGGACATAACGCTAATGATAGTACGAACCAACAGTGCAGCGGAGCGATATCTGATTTTGTTCAAGAAGAACTTAAGTAACCTGGTATGTTCCCCGTTGTGTAATGAAGACGCTTTTTGAAAGGGGAAATAATGCCCCAGGAAAATAAAATTGGCGGCATATCAAACCTTGTATACATGTTTAGATGTTGTTTGCAAAATTATCAAAGCGCCGATTGCTCCTTTTTTTTTATGGATCGTTTTATAATTTTAGATTTAAATAGGGCAACAGTAAAGAAGGTTTTTTGAAGTGTACATTTGGGCAGATTTTCCAGTTGCCCAGAATGAAATCTCCTAATAGATTAAAAGCTTAGAGGTGAAAATGCAAGAAAGCGCAGATTATATTCTTCTTAGTGTTATCCATACCGTCAGAAAGAAGAAGATAAAGTTAACGTCACCTTTACAGAAAACATGATTCTGTTTTTAGATAATAAGGATAGGGAAGAAATTGAAGCGGTATCAGAATTAATAAATCTGAAGTTAAATGTTAAGGAAAATTTCACTGTTAGATGATTCTTCTGGTATTCTTGGTGAAACGTATTAAAACCGAATTTCAGACGTTAGGTCCAAAATTCGGTAAAGAAATGAAAAGAGATTGCTCAGAAAGTAGGTGCTTTTACTCAGAATGATAATCCCCAAAAATTGGAGCAGAATGGCGAAATATCAGTACAATTAGGAAATAAAAGTATTAATTTAACAGTTACAAGATGTAAGAAATTACTTCTTCCAAGATTATTTGAGGGTTTTGGGATGGTGGCAAACATCTGGTAAGTTAACAGTTTGCATTAGATGTTACTATTAATGAGGATTTGAAGAAATGAAGGTATCTCAAGAGAATTGATAAATGAATTCAAAATATCAGAAAAGATTCTGGTTTTTTGAAGTAACGGATAAAATTGATATTAAAAATTTTAAAAGACGGGTTTTTGTTGAAGTTTGCGGTTAAGGGGTAATTTAGATTATATAAAACGAAACTTTAACGGCTTTATTAAGTTTTGAAGAAGAATTAAACGAGGCCATCGGGAAATTGCTTTTGGGACGAAGTGAACACTAAAAATTGTTTATTGAAAAACATTAAAAGAATGGCAGAAGATTTAAAAGTAAGGTATTCCTGACAAAGATTGGCAGAATTTAAAAAGTATTGATCGAGGAGAAAATAGAAAAGGCTAAAAGTCCATTTAGAACTTTTAAGTGCCTATATGAACGATGGTAAATAATGGTACGGATGATACTTCACCTAAGCTTTTTTAAAGCTTTCGAAAGGATCTGAGACCATGAGTAAAGAGGCCCTAAACCCCAATTGGCTATTAAGGGCAAGAGAAGTTTATTCGTGACCTTAAGAAATGCAATGTATAACGGTATTGAAAACAAAACCTATGGTCTTTGTCGTGTTACAAGGGAAGCTTAATTAATAAGGAACGGTTAAAACCTGGTTCCTCATGCTCACTTAAGCATTGAAGCTAAAGAAAATGCAATCATAATTAAAAACGCCTTTAAGGGGCGTTTTTTAATACGATAATGTTGGAACTTGTGTTTGGTATGTTGTCCTGTTATTGATTTACGTTTGCTTAAGGGCCAAAAGAAATTGCAAAGAATGATCTTGGCACAGATTTAATTAGTTTTGATTCAAGTGAATTCGGCTAATTGTTTTTTTAAGATTGAAAAATGGCATACCGGTCAAGGCAATGGGGTAGCTATAGAGGCCTGAAATAAAGGTGAATATAGGGGGGTCAAGACTTAGACTTAAAGGTTGACGTAAAACGGCTCTCAATTTTAATTGAAGCTTGGTTTTGGTGCAAGTTTTTAAAAAACCTAAACGATAAATTAAGCGCTCATAAGGTAATCTCAATTATTTTGAAGCTTACTATTCCAAAAAATAAAAAATGTAGAAATATATGGCAACGAATTCCATGGTAGTCATAGATGGTACATATAAAGAGGTTAAATGTTAGCTTATCAGATGGTGTGTGTCAACTAAAAATTTGAAGTTTTTGGCATGTCAGTGTAGAACCTCAGAGTGGGTTCTATTAGTGTGTTGGCAAAGTCTGCTCAGATAGAGGCGAATAGCAAGTATGGTAAAAGTATCGGCTAAACCCTAATCAAAAGGATTGCTATTTATAAGCTACAAACAGTTACCTGGAAATATAGAATTAAATTAAAACCGAAATAATATTTATATTTTTTCCCTCATTGATTTATGCCCCATGAATATTAAAAAATCTGTACTATTTTATTTTATGATTCTAATTATTGAATCAATTAAGTAAAATTTATATAAAGACGCCATTTTGTGCTAAGGTGAATCTGTTTGAGGTATTTAGCTGGTTTAAGAATTCTTTTTAAATTGAGAATGAAGGCGCAGCTTGGGGAGCAAATTGAGTGGGATATTTTACTATTCTGATGATATAGGGTAAATTGGTACTTACTATCTTCAGATTGTTTTGCAATTTTCGGAATAGGGGTATTGGCTTTTTTGATGTAAAATTAAAGAAAAAAGGCCTTTCTACAACCTTAAATTTGGCAAGTTTTCTTTTGATTTTGCTGGTGCTTTTAGGTATAATTTTAGATTCCTTAATTTTAATGGTATCATTTTTAATGATAGCTATATAACGGGTTGCCTGCTTTCTTTTTCAGACGAACCTTATGGTAAATTGTTTTATGGCAAGGTGGTGAGATATGTTTATATTTCCCGATGGTTAGAATGCACATGGCCAAGTTTGGATGCCAGAGTTGGTGGCAAATTTTAGATTTTTCGAGCCCGTGTTTAATATAGCGGATAACGGCGAGTAAGTACAGGTGTTTGGTATTTTTATTGGTATTTAATAAAAAGGCCTTTCATAAGAAGAAAGACTCAACAGTTGTAGAGAATAATTCTTCTCAAAAGAAGTCAAAATAATTAAAAAAGTAATAGTTTTTAGCGGAGTTACGCAATAATCTAACGGAATATCGGTAGGTGAAATGTCTTGGATTTAAATCTTCTGGCTCAAAAGAGATAAACCTATTTTTACTACATCGGCCTTAACACTTACTTTAAAAACGCGTCATAATATTCCCTTTGCCCCGTATCCAATTGCTATTGCAAATTTTATCGAAACGCTAATTAGCGTATAAAACAACATCAGTTTATTAGGAGGTACTGTAAATAGCCATCCAACGGGTTCTGGTATATTTAATGAATTAGTAATGAACTTCGTGTTATCGGTAAAGTAAATAGTGGTCTAAACTCCTGTAATTTGAAATTACTTTTTGTATAATAACATTCTTATCGTAGCCAAGAAGTATAGAAATAAATACCTTCTGTGTCTATTTCAATTTTTTTTTTCAATAGAAGAAATAATGTGGAAAATAATTGATTTTCCCATATAGGTAAATGCCAATCATAGAATTTTGCAATAGCAATACTTTGCTGGCCTAAAAGCGTGGGGTTAATTGAATTTCGTAACCTTGAAAATAATTTAAGCGTAATCCTTCTTCAGCATAGTGAAGTAGTGTTAGCTCTAGTGGTTTTTTTAATTTATTCTTTACCTGCAACAGCAAAAAATACCTTAACAAATAACATTAATATAGATATGTTCCTAAGTGAATTATATACTTTCCCATGATATTCTGGTATTATTAATAAA